>Ga0209714_1001672_pt1 | contig 11796 bp, 4 predicted proteins | sample COGITO_mtgs_1104_5_FD_185517 | JGI IMG/M metagenome (GOLD analysis project Ga0209714, IMG submission 185517) | Pelagic marine microbial communities from North Sea - COGITO_mtgs_110414 (SPAdes) (version 2) | ecosystem: Environmental > Aquatic > Marine > Epipelagic ...
CCGCCAACTTCCACAGTGCACAGCTCGCTAATCCGTTCCACTTGCCATATGATCTTCTTGATCTTGGTAGCCTGATCGAAAGTCCGAGATTCCTCCATGTCATCCATGAGAATTTTTATAGTATGGAGTTTTTTCTTCAATACTGATGTGACATCAGTACTATCGACGTCAATTTCGATGGGCGAAGCGACAACATCATTGACGAGATCTTCAGTAAAGCGCGCTCCATCTTGAGCCCCTTTCCCATAAGGGACAGTGGTGCTCCCCTTTCCGGAGTTCCTACTGGTGGTATCTTCGCTCTCGTCATCGGAGTCGACGTCTTTAGGAAAATCACAGCTAAGGCACTTAGGCCCAAGAATCTGTATGAATATCAATCCGAGCGGAGCTGTGATAAGGATGGAAAAAACCGCAGTTGTCAGTATGTCCTCACCCCACGAGACATACTTGTCATAATCCGGATCGTCAACCATCTTGGCCTTAATCATGTCAAGTGGCAGGCTACAAAGCGCGGCCTGAACGGTAGCCTTGGGTATCCAAGAGAGCGCAATAAACAACCGCTCCTTGAAAAGCATTCCCTTCCCGTGCGTAGAGAAGTAAGCAATGGGCAGGCGCACCGTTAAGCCAAGACAAATCACGGCAATGGATTTAGGAATGACATCCGCAGAGATCTTGCTGAAGTCTAGGGCGGCCCCGATGACCCCGAAGAGGAGAGGCTGGCTGACCAGACTCCAGATCATGGCCAGGTCACTCTCAGCATGATGGATGTAGTGTTCTTCCCCTCCCTTGGACAGTTTTCGGGGGATTCCTTGGCGCCAACAAACAGAGGCGACCATGCCCATGATCAGACCTCCCATGGCACCTGCGCCGCTGTAATCAATGCTGACCATGCCAAACATGAACAGCATCCCAAGCCCAATCACTGCAAAGGTTCGTTTCCAACGCTTGTTCCAAATCTTGGTGAGCGACAAGAAGCAACCCCCGATGACGCCTAACCCAACCCCAAATACAACAGTGAGAGGCCCGTGCATTGCTACGGAAAGCATAGATTGTGATTTGTCCACAATGGCAAATCCAATGGCCATGGAGAAGCCAGATATGGCGACAACATCGTCAAAGGAAGCGGCAGCGACGACGAGGGACGGAATCCCCTTGAGGACCCCGTACCCCGCCTTCTGGAGTTCGAACATTCCCACCACAACAACGGCAGGAGAGACAGCCGCAAGGATAAATCCTAGGGATATAGCAAGGGCAATGGGCATGTCGAATATCCAGTAGGCACCGAGGGCAGAGACGAAAGCCTCGGCTATCCCAGGGCAGCAGGTTAGTTTAACAGCGGCAAGACCCGCCTTCTTCACGGCGGGGATGTCTAGCTCAAGGCCCGACCGCATTAAAATGATGGAAAGGCCAGAAGCGCGGATGCCCTCCGACCACGTGTTGGGGAGGGACGAGACAGGGTCATCACCATCAAGACCTAACGCAAAGTTGAAGTTCTTGAGTATCATTCCAGAGAGGAGCATACCTAATAGTGGGGGCATTCCGATGTGCTTCATGGCCGCCCCTCCCACGAGAGAGCACACCCAAATCAACATGAGAGCAAACATACTCCCGCCAGGAGCCATCTCATCATCCCCGAGCACAAAGAGCAGAGCTGCATAAATGATGGCAACTAGGAGAACCTGTCCAGAAGCCTCATAGTATACCTTCCCGTGGTCCTGAGGCTTGAATGCCTGGAGAGTCATGTGCTCAATTGCCCATGAACGGGTGCTGAGGGCCAAGTCCGTGATGTGATGAGAGAGGGAGATGCTACGCTGCTTTCCATAATAGTCGCGCTTAGAGGGGGAGTTGGAGGATGGGCTAGAGGAGGGAGAAGGCTCTTCTATCTCAAAGTGGGCCTGCAAAATGTGGCGTGGATACGGAGAACGAACAAAATGTGAGACAAAAGTCTGGGGAAGCACAGATCACGGGGGTCGATTGATGAATACGTGAGACGTTGTGGACCACATGGGAAAGTTACCTTACCTTCTTCACCTCCTGTTTTTTCTCTCCCATAATGACACCTTATCAACAGATGCGGGGCCAATGCTCTATGTTTTTGGAGACGACCTTTTGTTGTCAATGGCAGGATTTTTTTGCCTAATCTACCGAGACCCACCATATCGACCAGCCAGATGACCAGATATCCATACCAGACTGGGGGCGAGAGAGCTCTTCAAGCAAGCCCTTAGGTAGCAAATTGAAAAGAGATTTGGAATCATGAATTTGGCGTGCACATTGTCACGATAGTCATGTTGACCACCAAGAATACTCAATTTGTCTGTATCCTCCTTTTCCTCTTCGACCATGCCCTTTTCGCAAAATCAACATCACCATCGTCCCAAGGGCCATCACCATCACAATTATCGCCCCAAGCACCTTCCAAAGTAAGATACCTGGATCAACAACTTAGTCAGCGTCCACATCACTCGGACAATCGGCCAGATTCTGTCTCAGATGAACATTCTTTGCGCACCTCAGAAGAACTTTTAGAACAGCAGCATCCTTACCTCTCTGATGGTTACATCCGCGATCAAATAATCCTCGCCTCGACTCTCCACACTCCAGAGGGTTACGAATCTGCTCTGTCATTATATTCTCAGGTTCTCCGATGGACGAATAACGAGTCGACAGATGCCCTCCACCTCTCAGGCCTGATCCACCATGAGTTCCTCCATGACTCGCCTCATGCTATATCCCTCCTAACTTCCGCAATACGGTCCCAAACCTCCCTAAGTCAAAGGCACGCCCCAATTGACTACCCTCTCTTGATATCCATAATGATGAACAGGGGCGAGATCTACCGTTCCATGGGCCTGTTCACTAAGTCCCTCGAAAACAATAGGGAGGCCCTGGACATCATCCACAGACAGTCTGCAAAGGGCGAGACTTTTACCCTCCACGACGTGCAGGAGCTCTCCAGCAGGTGCCTTTACAACTCTGCACAGTCCCATCTAGACGAGGGCAAGCCTGTTGACGCCCTTTCCCTCCTGATCGAATCGTTGGGCCCATTTGACACCACCACCACGACAGAAAACCAAGATCAAGATCGAGATCAAGGTCAACAACAACAATTGGACATCAAGACGGTCCTCGACATAGGTCAGATATACTTCGACCTTGGACAGTACGCGTCTTCTCTATCGTGGTACTCTCGTATTGAGCCATCTGTCGATATTTCATCCCCCTTCTTTGTTCCCCTAACCCTAGGTCTGGGTACATCCCTCCATCGTCTTGGTCGTCTCGATTCCGCCGAGGAGGCGTATCGCGCAGCCCTTAACGTCGATCCGAATCACCCGAATGCTATGCTCAACCTCGGGGCTGTATACCACGAGAGGGGAGAAATAACCGAAGCGATATCCCTGTACTCCTCCTGCCTGGTGGCGATGGATCGACTGTCGGAATCAGAACAAGCACAAATCGATTCCTTTCAGAGGATCATGATACTCAACAATCTCGGGGCGGCGTACATTGCCGGAGACGACGGCGACGAGGGTCGGAGGATACTCGAGGATATCTTATCGTCTCGTATCTTTCCCCCGTCACCCAGTGACGATGTTGAGATCGTTGACGTGCTCCTCAACCTCGGAGGTTACTACATGGAGGAGGGTCTCCTGGATTCCGGCCGTGAGATTTTCGACAGGGCTCTCCAAGCCGTCAAATTTGCAAACGACGGGGTGGAATACACTAGACGGTCGTTAGGTCTGATGATACGTTCCGCGATCGCCTTGCCTCCCGTGATGACATCTTTGGAGGTATCGCGTGTCAGTCGCGCAGCATTTGATTTGCGTGTATTGGACGTGGCGTCGGGGCTTCTTGATAATCTCCGTTCGGATGACGAGGAGAAGATTACTGACGTCGTCGGCGCCGTCGAGAGGGTGCACTTTTATCTAGTTTACCTCGCCGCTGCGGGAGGTAGGGACAGGCAGACGCAGAGGCTCGTCAATGAAATGTACCAGCTCGCTTGCGATGACAAGGAGCTCAAGACCTACGCGAAACATCTCGTGACGCCACAGGCGGCGGGAGAAATCGTGACGACGACACCGTCATCAAATACACCTCAGCGTCCTCTCCGGATCGGCTTCATCTCAAAATTTTTTGGCGACTTTGAGCCCCACGGTCTCCTTCTATCAGGGGTGATAAAATACCTTCCCCAAACACACTTCCACAAAATCCTCTTACCAATATCATCGCCCAAGTCATCGCCCGCGCCGTACTTGACGAAATACGCAGACGAGGTGGTACCACTTCCCCTAAACTCTCTTACCGTACGCTCGATCCTGTCGGAACTATCCCTCGACGTACTCGTATTTGCAGACATGAATTCGGAACCCCTTACGCACTTTCTTTCCTACTCGCGTTTTGCCCCCCTTCAGATTCTATTCTGGGGAAATCCAATCACCTCCGGTCAAATGGATACGATCGACTACTTCATATCTGGCGATCGCATGGAGGATCCAGTGAGGACTCGAGCCGTACCCGGACGCGGAGACGCGTACAGTGAGCAGGTCGTGCACTTATCGGGGCAGGGTATATGGTATGATTCACCTGCTCAACTCCTCAACTCAAACTATCCTCCGGAAACGCTTGAGCGTCTTGCCTCCTCCGCAACCAAGAAATCACCTTCGGACTTTGGACTACCTCATCTTCCGCCAAACGCGACAATATACCTCTGCGCACAGTCCGTCTTCAAGCTTCACCCGGCATTCGACGATGTTATATTCTCGATACTAGAAGAGCACGACGATTCCGTTGTGGTATTCACAAAGGGTCGCCGTAAACCGTGGACGGAATCCTTCCGCCAACGTCTCCTGGCGTCTGATCTCTCCACGCCGTCACTTATGTCGCGCATAATTCTCATCGAGCGCGTGTCGTCGCTTGACTTTCCCGCATTAATAGAGCTCTCCGACGTGCTGTTACACCCCTTTCCTTTTGGTGGTTCGCGAACGTCCGCAGACGGCCTTCTAAAGGGGAAACCCGTCGTTACCTTCCCGCAGCGTCATCTCCGGGGACGCATGGCAGTCAGTTTCTACGCTACGATGAATCTTTGGGATTGCTGCGTCGCGAACGACTCTGTTTCATACGTCGAAAAAGCCGTCAGACTCGGCAGGGACGGGAAGTATAGGAGGAGAGCGGAGGAGAATATCAGGGAGAGGGTGGGGATGATATGGGATGACGAGAGGACAGTTTGGGAGTGGACCAGATTTCTCATTAGGGCGGCCATGGGTACGGTTGAGGATTGGGAAGGTGCGGAGATTCGCGAGGAGGATTGGCTCGGAAGCAGAGGAATGGCTTCTTGGCCGAATCATGCAACGGAGGAATACGAGGAGGAGGTCATCAGAAAGATGCAAAAAGATGACATGCCAAGATCGGACTGGTGGGACCACGATCATCTGACGTCCCCTCACCTACAAACTACCCCCAATGATTTCGACAATCACGACACACTGTCGTCAGGAGAAGCCGGCCAAAATCCATCGTTTACACCGTACGAACACTTCCTATCCCTCGCATCTCGTCGTTCAAATGACGACGGCGACCTACCAAAAGCCTTATCATACCTCATGAAGCTAATCTTCGAACGTCCTAATGATCCGGACGTTCTTTCCGATCTCGGAGCAGTTAGGCATCAACTCTGGGATTTACCAGGCGCGGAGATAGACCTACGGCGTGCCCTGAAAATTGACGCAGAGCACCCTAATGCTAGAAACAATCTCGCAGTCGTACTCAAGGACATGGGGCGTACGTCCGAGGCCTTGGACATCTGGTCGCCCAAGTTGGACGACCGGTCGCGGAAGATGGCTTCACCTAATGATGTCAACATTATGAACGCTGCAACTGTACTAAGGGACGGAGGAGACATTAAGGGAGCTTTCCAAATGGTCTGCGACCACCTCTTTCGCCATGTTGAAGAAGAAGAGGATTCGGAAAAGGAGAAAGGGGGGGTATTTTCCAGCGATGAACTAAGACGACACACTTGGTGCGCTTTAGATCTGGAGGGGAAGAGGGAGATGTCCGCGGTCGTCGCGTTGGCACTCCTCCAACCGAGACCCAGACACGCAGCTGTCATTGCAAACGATCTGAAGGAACAGGCTGATTTGCTACGCGAACCCCCGTCTCCTCAACCCGAGGGTAGTAGCAGAGGCGGCGGCCACGGCACCACCGCCGACTTATCGGACAAACGCAGCCGAAAACACAACCGAATAGGTCTGCTGACTTCTCTCTCCGTTTACATGGACTGGCTCGGTCTATGGGACGGTAACCTCGTTCACGACCTGTACAGACTGGTCGGCGGCTTAGAACATGACGACGAGAACCCCGCTCGGTCCTACCAAATCTGCGCTGAAAACGCCCCGGAAAAAAATGTAAGGATCATGACCCAGCTGCACGTCTACAAGGAGACGAGCCGCAACAGGGAATCAAAGATCGCACTTGTCACAAATCTGCTCAACCCTTGCGTCGAACGCGTTTACCTTTTTTCAGAGGACCAATGGGACAAGAGGAAAAGTAAATCGCCCCTGGATGGGGGGGAAATACCCCCCAATTTGCTCGACCAACTCGAATCGAAGCTCGAAGTGGTGCCCTTGGGTAGGAGGATGACCTTCGCGGATGCGTTCCTCTTTGCTAACAACATATCTGCTGCCGAAAAATCTGCCACGGACGGAGTTGGTGAGGCAGGGGAGGGCCTTTTCATTCTGTCCAACGACGACATCGCCTTCGACCACAGTTTGAGCTACCTTGTAGGAGGGATCGGGGAAGGCAAGGTTCTTGCATTGACCCGGCACGAGCTCAGTCGGGGCCCGGCCCGCTGGATCCCCCCCCCGAACGACATTGATACGGCCCTTATTCTCGCTCGCCAACCCCAACCCCTATCCCATCAACAAGGGCACCCTCAGTTCCTCCTCCATCCCCGTGCGGACAGCCAAGACTCTTGGGCCTTCCGAGCGCCGGTACCGCCTGGGGTGATCGCCAAGTCCGATTTCTTCCAAGGCTTACCTCGTTGCGACGGGAGAATGGCTAGGATCTTCGAGGAGGAGGGCCTCAGAGTTCTCAATCCTGCCATCGCCGTCAGGACTATGCACCTCCAGAATTTGCTCGGAGAGCAAGAAGGAGGTGCGGGGGGTAACCCTGAGGGGAAGAGAGGGACGGAGGATGCGGGCGTCAAGGGCGTTAAAGATGGGGTCGGCTATGATGCAAGGCAAAACGTCAATGGTGATACCAGCTTCGTCCTGATCTCGGATGTTTTTTTATTTGGTTAAAAAGAAGACGACGACATGAATTGTAATTGTGAAAGAGATTTGAAATTTGCATTTTGCGCAAGTAAAAACACAACACATTGTTACATTGAAACCTTCATATATCTATTACACCCTCCGAAAATCGTACAGCTTTTTCAACCCCATGAGCAACTCGACAATTACTCGGGCGTTGCCTGCTGCGACTTGTTCGTAGCTCTCCCTCGAGCTAACTGTCAGCTCAATGCCGACGCTGCTCACCCTGAGATTGTTGAAGAGCGCCTCAAGCGCCCTCTTGCAGTTGACCACGCGTGCCGCTTTCGTTCGCGGATACTTGCTCACGCCTGAAATTTCCCTCCTTAGCAGTTTTTCTGCGATCGAGACAAGCTTCAATCCGCTCGTGAATTCGTGTGCTTTGAATGGTTTCTCAAGAAATGACTTTGGGTCGTCAATATCTATCGAAAACTTTGTAGAAAGCCACTTGGACACGAGGTACAGATGGTTCATATTCGCCGGGAAAAATCCGTAATTTTCAATATCGTCGTCGTCGTCGTCGTCGTCGTCGTCGTCGTCGTTACTGTCGTGTTTGTGGCTGTCGTGTTCGTGGCTATCTTTATTCGATTTTTCAGTCTCGACGACTTTCTTTGCATCTCGAACCATTTCCCCCTCATCTTTATCTAGAATACTTTGAGCGAACGACTTTGCAGCGTTTAGGGCCTCTTCTACTTTCACAATGCTCTCGTTGAAGCGGTCATTCTCCGCTTTCTCCGCTTCGTTTCTTCTCAAGGCCGCCTCGAATGCTTCGTCGGCCTCTCCTCCTGACAAAACGGCTAAGTCATTCTTGTTGATGTCGCGGTCAATTTGAATGCCCGCAGATCGTTTGCATGGGTCTGGGACTATATCATCCGCCAGACAAGCAGCCTTCACTATAGGAAGAGAAGCAGTAATTTTTCTTTCTTCCTCCGGTTGGTGCTTCGTGTCACTCACGAATAGATCGAACTCTCTTGTCTCGATGATCCTGTCTATTTCGACTTTCTTCTCCTCTTCCTCCTTCTTTTCCTCCAAATCATCAATGCTAGGATCCTTTCTGTAAAAAGCACAGGCATATTTCCCAAAAAAGGGCACCTCAACTCCCTTAATAGCATGTCCCTTCGGCTGCATGCCACCAACGCACCTCCAAACGTCCTCCAGTAATCCAATAATCTCGCGCCAGTCGCCATCGACCACTCGCTCCTCCATCCCCTCTTTGAGCCACCGCGAGCTCATCCCAACCCCCGTAGCAGAGCTGCAACCGTGACAACACGTTTCCTGGTTGAACCAACCCTTCAGCCCGTTCAGAACTTTAGTGCAATTATTCAGTTTGCACCTTCTCGTCTTTGGGTATCTGATCCACCCTTTGACGAGTGCGCGCCGCTCGGGGGGAAGCACGATGACCGCCAACTGACAAAGTAGGGTCCCGTCCCGGAGAACGTCCTCGATGTCCAGTAGGTTTGGGGAAAGGAATTCGCGCATCTTTCCGGTGATCTCGTCGCGTGTTATACTGTAAAAGTCCTTCTCTGAGCTCAATTGCTGAGACTTGGCGATCCTATCGTGCAGACCAAGAGATTGAAGTGTACCGTTATCAATTAACCACTGGATCAAGCACTGCTCCAAGCACTGCCGCTGCAAGGGAGTGTACTGAAGCCAAGAGCGATTTTTTTGCTGCAGAGAATACCAGCTTTCATCGGAATGAAAAAATCCTGCGCTTCGGGGGTACGCATTCATCATTTCGTAGAGAAGATTGTCGACGAAATCCGTGTCCCCGGAAATAATCGCGTCAGGATCAATCAACAGCCTGAGGTTGATAGGGGGCGACTGCCCACTTTTGAAGACATTCAACGCAGCGCAAACATTCACCAGAACTTCCCTCTCGTTGCAAGGGGATCCTCGAACACAATTCGCGAAATTTAAAGCGTTCGTTTTGCGCGGCTCAAGAAGTTGCGCCAGAGAACATAAAATCGTCCCGTTTCGAAGATTATCGATGAGCATCGTGTGCCGAACAGATGTGGTGTCCACAGTGAAACCGTTGATTCCCAATCTATGCAGCCAGCGTTTTACGGCGGTCGTCATTGCATCCGAAGGGGGGGGCGGGGGAGAGGTAGTCATGCGGTAAGAAATATGGTAGTCGTCGTCAAAACTTGGGGGAAGAGGGTCAAAAACTGGCTTTTGTACGGCAGTCTTTGCCTTGTGTGTTGGTAGTATCACCTGCGGGTCATCCACGGAAATTGAGTGCAAAGACGATGAGTCGGAAGACGGAGAGGATGGAGTTGGAGAGAGAGCCAAAGCAGAGAGCAAAAGAGAATGGTTCTGCGAGTACTGTTCCGCTGTGCTAAGTTTTGATGGCGGTTTTGGTGGGTGACGTTGTTCCTCTTGAGGCTTACGCTGCGGTGGTTGAGGCAGATTCTCCCTCAGCTTCATCGTCTCCGTCTCCGTCTCCGCGACGGCAGGGGAAAGCTTTTTCGACTTCAACGCATCCGCTCTCGTTGCATTCTTATTTTTTGACGAACCCCTTGACGACGACTTGGGCCTTGGAAGTGCAGCATTCTTAGCCGCCTCCCTCAACACTTTTTTATTCCTCCTGACCGCCCCTTCAATGACTTCGCTTTCTCTCACATCCGCATGCTGCTTCCTATTCATTGCGTGTAGGTGCTTGTATGCGTCATAAATTGCAAACAGTAGACCCCAAGCTGCATTCATATCGCCATCGACAATGTCCGCGCTGCGAAAGAGGTTTTGTCCATTCACTTTCTCATCACTGACGAGTACCTTCATTCCGCATTCCACGTTGTGAAGCGTCTGGGCCCTGCTCGTTGGCCTCTCCACGCTGCCGAGCATCAGCACCCGCCTCCCGTTGTCGATCACCTTGACGCGGCTTAGCGCATCTCGGAGCCCGTGCTGAGCAACGATTATGTTCGCACCCAGCTCGGAGAATATCGTCCCGTTCTGGAGAGGGGAGCGGAGGCAGGAGTTCGAGGCCGTTGTGCTTGGGAATTTCTGGGATCGCAAGTTAGACAAATGCGACAGCTTGTTACCGGCGGTGATAGGTGTCTGGCGGGGTTGTTCCACTTTTGGGTGTGAGCTTCGTGTTGTCTTGGGGTGGGAGTGCTTCACTGTTATGTGTTTGGAATAGCGATGCTGGTGGTGGTCGTTGTGTGGGTGCGTAACAGTTTTGCTGTCGTCATTTTTGTTTTCGTTTTGCCTCTTGTTGCTATTGCCAGCCTCCTCGTCCCCGATCAAACCTAAATCTGCTTGCCGGACGACAACACCCAGACGCAACATAAAATTGTAGACATCCCGCTTCTTCAGCTCTTCTTCTTCTTCCTCCTCCCTTTGGTGATGGTTTTTATGTTTGTGGTTGTGTCGATTATAGTAGTTGCCGTACTGATTGTCTCGCTTCAAGTTTGGCGCACCGTGCAAATCACCCTCAATATCCCAATTTCCCTCTCTATATTCTGGGTCGTACATGCTCTTCACCTTTCCGTTCACAGCCTTTGCTTTTTCCGGATGACACTCCTCCAAGAAGGGATCGTAGGCGCTCTTGTTTCCCTCCAGAAATTGTGTAGGACGACGAACGATACTCTTTGCGTCCCAGTCAAACCGTACTTTCTCATGATAAGTTGACGATTTACGGCGTTCCTCAATGACAAGCTCTTTTTCGCGAGACTTGGAAATCTTCTCCCTTCGTAGTGCATGTTTTGGATGCGGGCGAGAAACAGCATTATATTCACGCAAGACCTCCCGAGAACGTAGGCGCTGCGACGGGCTTTTCGTTGGAGATCTAGGATTGGTGTGTCGGTTAATCCGATTCAATTTCAAGTTGGGCTCCTCCTCTTCGAGCTCCTTGTCCGGGTGTTCGTCATGCTCATCGTCGTCGTGTGTAGATTTGCCCTTGTCTTTCCACAACTCTTCAAGTCCAACTAAAAACATTCCCTTGCATTCCTTGTCTTTCAGCAATAGTTTCCTGTAAAAGTCGGGCTCGCGAACTGCCTTTGGAACGTCAGCACAAAACAGAACAGCCCTCTGTACAGCAGAGAGTGAGATTCTGAGAGCTGCCTCGTTTGTCATGGTGGGGTCGTAACCAGACACCCGGATTGTTTTTGATAATGCCCGAGCTAAAGAGTGATAGTCAGAAGAGTCTATATTCCAGTTGTAGTGCGTTTGAACGGAATGATTGTAGGCATCATAGTGGTGTTTGGATAGGTGGATCATAGTTTGTTTGACTGAATAATTGGTGTGGATTCAATAAGATCGAAAATAATTCGATACTGGGGCTGGAGGGAGTATAACCCGAAGGAAGTAACAGAACAAAAATAACAAGAAAATTTTCACAAATGCAAAATGAAGAGCTTTTTAAGAAAACGAAAAATGCAACGACATTCGACTTTCAACATTATTGATTAAGGGAAGGTTAAAGTGGTCAACTTTTTCCACATTGAACATACCAAAGCTCTCATAAAATAGGGGATGATGAGACGGGTGCAATGCCTCG
>Ga0209714_1001673_pt1 | contig 11788 bp, 4 predicted proteins | sample COGITO_mtgs_1104_5_FD_185517 | JGI IMG/M metagenome (GOLD analysis project Ga0209714, IMG submission 185517) | Pelagic marine microbial communities from North Sea - COGITO_mtgs_110414 (SPAdes) (version 2) | ecosystem: Environmental > Aquatic > Marine > Epipelagic ...
GTATTGTAGCGCGTGGGAACCGTGTTACTGGGGGAGCGACGAAGATTACACGTCCTTTTGGAACACGGTGTCATCCAACGGTGCGCTGAAAGAGCATCTTATCGTCGCGGCAGAGCTGGACGAGCAATGCGCTTTTGAACCTAAAACGGGAATCGAATCCATCGAACAAGATGTGCAGAAAATTGCCGCAGTTCACTTCAGATGCTCTGACGTGCCTATAAGCTACACTCAGGATTATCCTGTGGCACCACCAGAATATTCTTCGTTCGTAGGAAAGAAATTCCGCGAGTGGGGGATGAAACGTGTTGTCCCTATACTCTGCGTCGAACATGGCTTGGAGGAATCAATTCGAGACGACCGTCAAAAGCAGTGCGAGGAATTGTTCAATTTACAACTTAACATTATCAAGCGCGAGATGATAACGAATGATGAGAACGTTCATTTCGACGACATCACCTGTTTATCCGAAAAGACGACACTCATGGCAATCCGCGACCTAGGCGCCTCTGCTATCCTCGTCCCTTCGTCGTTCACCTTCCCGGCTGGGTTAGCTCGAGAAGATGGCAGTAAATTCATCATGCCGCACTTCGGTGTCCAAGGTGTGAGCCCTGCTGACGTGTTGCTTCAATCCAAAATAAACGATGAAATCATTCTGCGCATGCAAAGCGTAGCAGATGCGATGCCTGTGACTGTATTCTGCCCCCGGTGCGGTAACGACATCGCGGACACTCCTGAAGGCGCGACCCAGTGGAACATCGACGTGTGGAAGCCACTGTTGGAGAAGTACGCATCAAAGAATTGAACTCGTCGTATGCATTCAAAAGAGCTCTGATTTTAGTAGATTTTAGATTAGAACGCGAGTGTATGTACAAATAAAACCGCACGCAAAATAAAAAAGAACTACACAAACCCGCTCTTTCTGAGCGATCATCATGCGCGAGAAAAAGAGGAAGGAGAAGAAGAAGAGGAAGAAAGAAACGAGCAAACATCGGAAGACGACGACGACGACTTTGCGATGTCGATACTCTTCGTTCAACCATCCCAAACACGCCGCTTTTTTTTCCTCCTCTTCGTCTGATGATTTCGTGCCGACATTTCTCTCCTCGATTGAACTGTTCGCGTTTTCAACTTCAAACGAGAATTCTCAGAAGAACGAGGCGAACGAACAGGCATCATCGGCAGCAAAGATTCTTTCGATCGATGCCCTAGATCGTGCATCTTTTTCTGTGATTCGAAAGTGCACCATGGCGGATGTTTTGAACGCGCATTTTGTGCACGAGTACGTGAAAGAAGATGAAGAGAAAGAAGGGAAGAAGAAAAAAGAGTTGAGTTTACTCTCGATTGGCGACGAGGAGGAGGATATTTTCTCCATCGCTCGAGGCCGGTTCGAAGCGATTTTGAGCGAGCGTCTGTGCGAGAGACTGGGCGTGTCCGGACCGCTCTCTCGAAGTTCTTCGTCTGAGAGAGAAGAAGAGAGGAGACGGAGAGTCGTCGCGATAAACTTACGGAGCGATAACTTTGTACCCGGGCGAACGACGCACGACCGCGTGACGGATAATGCGAGGAGGGTTTTTCATCGTCAAACTTCTTCCTCTGGAGGGAAGTTGGGTAACATAGCTGGTGATGGTGGTGGCAGTAATGTGCTCCTCGCGCACTTTGAGGTTGGAAACGAAGCGATAGAGATTGAGAGGTCTAGTTTTGCAAGCGGCGAGAACGCGGTTGAGATTTCGAGTCGGAAAATTGAAAAGTGCACAGGAGAAGCGAAATGTGAGAAAGAGGAAAATAGGTTGTTTGAACTCGTTGAATCGTTTCGGCGGTCCGTGGAGAGCAAAGAGAGCGCCGCGATAACATCTGGTGAGCACGAGGAGACTTTACGGAAAATACTCGAAATTGTAAGCGTCGCTGCTTTGCGAAGTCGGCAGAAAGAGAAGAAGGAAGAGGCGGCGAAGGAGTCTCCGTCTGCCTGTCGCCTTCATACTGCACGATGGAGCGGGTTTTTAACATCAAATCACCTCGAGCGAGCGCTCAAAGCGACGAATGAAATGATCGAGAAGGACGATCAGTTTGAGTTTTGCGTTGTTTGCGCCCACGCGTTTCCGAATCAACCTTCTTGTGAAGCATTGCAGACAACCACGAGAACGAAGAAGAAGATGATGAAGATGAAGAACAGCAGCGATAGGAAACGAAAGCAACCGTCGTCGAGCGTTGAAGGAGAATGCGAAGAAGAACAAGAGGTCGAGATTTTGGCGCCGAGGACTTGCGCTTTCCTCGTGATGCAAAATCAGCGATACGTGAGTTTCCTTCCGATAACGTGAGAGATAGATACAGTAGGTAGAGATGAGATTTAATATAGTCATAGATAGAATGCCGCGTATTAGCTGTTATACATTTACACGATTGAATTATTATTACGTTTATCTTAATGTTGTTATATGTTATTGCTTCTGCGAGAGGAGGAGCGCTTTCACACTTTATTCGTCCACAACTTTCATTTTCAAAGTTTCTTCACTCGCTTTGTTCGCCTCTTCGTCGCTGTTCGTCGTCGTCGTCGTCGCGATCTTCGCCGCTATCGTCGTCGGTACCTCTTCTACGGCAACCACTTTTTTCACAAACTGACCGCGAACTCTTGGTCGAGCTTCCGCCAGCCGTTTTCTGCTGGCATATCGAACTTTCTTTTCGAATTTACGCTCCTTGCGCTTCTTGAGAAATCGAGCGATGGCCAACGCTCTTCGCTCGGCACAGGTTGAGGCGGTGTTGACGTTGTTGACGGCAGCGTTGGTATTGTTGGCAACAATGTTGTCCAACTTCACTTGCGCCGCAGATGTGTTTACGAACGGTTGGGCCGGCTGCTGTGGCGCATAGTGATGCTGCTGATGTTGGTGTTCTAACATTGTCATCGGCGCCTTCTCGACGGCGGATGCCAACGCTTGCACGAATGAATTTACGTATTCTTGATTTTGTTGAAAGTACGGAAACATGCCCATTCCGGCGTTACTGTGTATGCTCGTTGGCGGTGGCGCTCCATTCAAGGAGGAAGCAAACATGGCTGCTGCAGCCGCGGCGGCGGGATTGAATCCAGGAGGCATTTGCATTTGATGCTGTTGCTGTTGCTGCTGAGACATCGCCAACGACTGCATCAAATTTTGATACGCTTGCGCGTTAGCTTGCACCGTGGCCGGATCCTGTGCCGCCCCCATGAAGTTCTGCTGTTGAAGGTGGAATTGCATTTGCATTTGCATGAATTGCTGCTGTTGCATTTGCATCTGGTACTGCTGCTGCTGTTGTTGTTGTTGTTGTTGTTGTTCTTGTTCTTGTTCTTGTTCTTGTTGTTCTTGTTGTTGTTGTTGTTGTTGTTGCATCTGGTACTGGACCAAGAGTTCCGCAGCTTCCACATCTTTCGCTTCAGTCATCGCCGCCTGCGGTGAAGTACTTTTCTTTGATAATCTCGAACGCGCTGCTTTCGTCGCATTCTTTCCGCTCTTCTTCTTACCATCCGGAGTCATATCTGCTTTCGCGCCATCATTCAGATTGGGAAAAACCATCGACATCGGATCAATCGGTAACGCTACCGTTTCCACGCCAACGTTTTTGTTCTCGTTTTGTTTGATGAATGATTGAAACGCCGAGCGCGACTCAGACCGGCGTAATTTGACGCGATCAGAATCGTTCGTATATTCGTTACCATCGTTGTTACTACCTTCGCCTTTATTGTGTGAATGTGGCGGTAACGCGAGTTCGAGAACAGCCGTTGGACCGCCGTGTGCGCGCACGAGTTGCACCGACAAACCCGAGAAGAGTTTCTTTTGTTCCGAGTGCAATATATTCGTCACGAGGTCTGAAGTCCTTCGCGCCGAGGTTCCTGGTCCTTCTTCTTGCATTGGCGCCGTCGCGAGTTCTCGAGCAGTAACAGTAGTAGTAGTAGTAGTTTTCATGGTCTCCTTTTCCGACGAATCTTCTTTCTTCTTTTTCTCCTCTTCTCCTTCTTCTTCGTTTCCGGAGGATTCTCTCCCACCCCCGGCTCCAGAACCTTCATCTGATCCGCAATCTGCATCTCGCATTTGATTTCGAGTCCAACGGTCGGCCGTTTTCGATTTTTTCATCTCTTCCATTTCCTTCGTCCCTTCTTCGTCGAGGACTCCGAGACCGCCAGATTCTTTCACCGCGAGTTTGAAAGTCGATGGATCGTCCGAGCCGCCCGAACCTTTCTCCTCAGAACCGCTGTTGTTGATGATGATGATGTTGTTATCATTATTACTATCCTTATTATTATTATTATTATTATTATTATTATTATTATTGTCGTTTTTACCGTCACCATTCCTCGTCGTTGTCGTTAACAGTAAAGACGAACTCGACGAACTCCCGTTCGACGGTAACCTATGATGCGTCCCGACCATGCTCCTACACACATCCTTACTCAGCGGTTTCTGCAAAAACCCCTCCGCACCAATCGCGTGCGCTTTACTCTCATCCAAAACTTCCCCGGTAGCTTCCAAATGATCGCTCACCGACATGACAATTATCGGCACCTCTTTCAATTTCGGATTCTTCGATAAAATCGAGCACAACTCGATGCCGTCCACCTCCGGCATCATGATGTCCGTTAGAATCAAATCAATCTTTTCGTGATAATTGTTATCTCGTAATCGCTCTAAAGCTTGCTTCCCGTTGGATGCGTTCGTCACTATCGCTCCGGCTTGCGTGAGCATGGACGTTATGATCAAGGAGGTCGGGATGTCGTCCTCGACCAGTAAAATTCGTAATTTTTTCTCCTTTTCCTCAGTCGTTTTCGTTGACTTCTTTTTCTCCTCCTCGTTTTGGGGAGAAACGTCGTCACCATCATCCGTCGTCGTCGTCGTCGTTGCCGCTGTTTCAGTCCCTCCTCGTTCGAGAACGACGACGATCTCTTTTTTTTGTTTCGATGATCTCGTCTTGATCTTTGCTTCTTCGTTCGCAGCGACCGAGTGACCGCCCATCCTCTTCGTCTTCTTCGTCGTAGTCTTCTTCTCAACAAAATCATCCTCAAACTCCGACGTGTCGTCACTCCGTTTCCGGATTGGAAAAGGAGACTCAAGATTCCTCTTTTCTTTTCCCTCTTCTTTTCCAGAGGAAGATCTGTGCGCGCGCGTCGATCGCCTCATGGTATATCTCTCTCTTTGTTTACGCGTGTGTGTGCGCGCGCTGTCTCTCTGCACTCCTCGTGACCTTCTTTGTGTGATTAGAGAATGTGTTTCCTCCTTCCCCGTAAAGAGCGGTTTTTTCTTGAGATATTTATGAGATCTTTTGCACTTGAATAGAAATTTGAGACGCAGAGGCATCCTGAAATGCACTTTTTTCATCGCGGCATCAAAAGCAGTTTTTTTTTTGTTTTTAATAATGATTCGTGATTCAAGCGTGAATTGTTTGTGGAGATGTTGTGTTCCCTCTACTGTTATTGGGAATTTTACGCGAAGTAAATCGTGATGTAATAGCGTTCATTATATTCGTAAAAATAAGTATACAACTTTGATAACACTCTCTTTTAACTCTTCTTCTTTTTTACGTGTTGTTGTGTCTTCTTTTCATGCGTCGTCGTTCACATCTCTCGTGTGCGCTTTTAACTTTTCGAGCAAGTGTTCGGTTTCGACTTTCGAAACGAGCAAGTTTAAGCTCGTTTTGCCTTTCCAACACGTGATTGCGAATTCGGATCGAGAGCAGTTGAGTTTCTGAACGTCCTCGTCGCGGAGCAAACAAACGAGCGAGCCTTGGGAGCAACTTTCGACGTGTTTTCGAGTTTCCGCGTCGGTGAAACTCGGTCGCGGAGTGAATTTGGAACCGTCCGGTACCGGTTCGTTTTCAACCAACGCCAAACCTCTCAGTTTGAGGATTTGGAGGAGTTCGGGGATGGTGATCGTGATCGCTTGTTTTGTCATGAACGGCAAAGTTAGGAATAAACCGTCTTGGTTTAATCGGTAGTTGCACGAGCTCAAAACTTTCGAGTCTGCGCCAAAGTAAGAGTCTTTATCGTCGTTTAAGTTTTGTCGTTCGAAGACTTTTAAACCGATGGCGGTTATGCGTAAACTTTCCCTCGTATCGGCGGCGATGTACTGTCGTAAATTTGGAGTGACATAATACACGCGTTTCGGTTTGCTCCCTGCCGCGGTTCTCGTGACACAGTTTTTCTCGATTTGAAGCGAGTGAATGCCGTACTTTTCGTTGATTGGATCGACGACGTCCGGAGAATTCACGGGCGCGACCCCGTCGAACCCTTTCCTACCCGGTCTCGATTGGTCTTGACCGTGCGCGTTGAGGAAGAGTAACGTACCATCTTGCGGGTCGCGAGAGTACTTCTCTTTCGGCGGTTTCGGCTGTTCCACGGTTAAAGAGAGCTTAATTTGATCTCCAGAGTCACCATTCGAGGACGAGGACGGGTACTCGAAATGGCACTTCACTTCCGCCATGCCTAAACCTTTAAATTTCGAAAACTCTCTCGTTTTCGACTTTTTACTCTCGTTGCCGTTCGCCTCGTTTTCGATTTGCGTCTCAATCTCCGGATCCAATTCTCTCACCTTATCGAAAACGGCGACAAAGAAACCACCGGTATCGGAGTGGTGCGGTAAAATTCTCACGCAATTTTCAATCGGGATGGTATCTAAAAACTCTTTATCCGGGAACATGGAACTCGCGACAACTTTTTCGTTGTTCTCGTGCGCTTCCTCCGCCGAATTCCATCGACGATTCGATTTCCCCCAAACTTGCCAATCTCTCAACCCGTTCGATCGTTTCAAGTTCGGTAACTCTTTGCTCACGTCTACCAACGTCAACGCCCCGTTCGTCGCTTTCATCAGCGACATCACCACGGCTTCGTTTTCAATCGGGTTCAACGAACACGTGGAATATACCATCCTCCCTCCAACTTTCAAAATCTGCGCGGCTCTCTTTGCGATTTTGATCTGCAGCGAGTGCAGACCATTTCCAAAGCCGCCGTGCCATCGAGCCCAAATATCCGGCGCTTTCCGCATCGTGCCATCTCCGCTACACGGCACGTCACACAAAATGGAATCAAACTTAAAATCATCCTGAGCGTTCCCGGGTTCACCTTTAATCACAGGAAAGTTCTGCCCCTCGTGATTCGTCACCAACAAGCACGGCGAATTCGCGCGTTTCGTTTGGTGCGTCAACAAATTACAGCGCTTCAAATCAGCATCGTTGGCGACGACAAACCCAGTCGGCATCTTTGCGGACAACTCTGCTTTTCCTCCCTCCGCGTCCGCGTGAAAACTCCCAAAGCTCGGATCGTAACTCTCAAAATCCCTATGCAACGCCTCTAAAACTTGGAACGTTTTCGATCCAGGCGCAGCGCACATGTCCAAAACCTTATGGTGCGGTTCAACCTTCAAAAACTGCGTCGGTATCATCGACACGACTTCTTGCCTCGTGATCGAACCAAACTCTTGGCCGGATTTGAGAAACTCGTGCAACGACTTCAACTGCGGCACGGATCGTAACTGTAACCTGGAGTAACTAAATTGCCACGCCCCAGAGTCTGGATACCACTCCACCGCTTTCGGTGGTTTAATATCTTCCAACCCTGCTCCGGATAACGTCGCGAACTCGTTTTTCACTCGTTGCTTGATCCGCGCGGCAAAGTTCCCAACCCCGTTGATTCTAAAACTGCTCGGTAAATCCGTTTTCAAAACGCGCATCAAGTTTGCAAAATCCTCGTCGGACGAGCATATCTTTTGCGCCGAGTAGTACGCTTCGAAGTGCTCGTTTTCGCGGACGTATTCAGTCGCGCCGTATTTCCCTTCGCCGTTGTTCTTTTTGCCTCCTCCTCTTGCCGGTCGTTTCCCTTTGGGTTCTTTGTCCCACGAATTTGAGCGATTGGATTTCTTAAAGTCTCGCTTTTGGATTCTTTTGTTGTTGTTGTTATTACCATCGCTCGGGTTTGACTTGCGCTTCTTGTTGTTGAATCCCATCTTTATACCTCTCTCTCTCTCTCTGCGTTCTTCTTCTTTGTTTCTTTGGATGTATGTTTGGAGAAAACGCTCGGGTAAACGAAGTTCCTGAGAGGAATTTTTGGCGGCTTGGCGGCTGTTTATGAGAAGAAAAAGAGAGAAAAAAGAACAGAAAATACTAATACGGAGATGAGTAGTAATAGTACACAACTTTATGTTCAAGTTCTTTCTGTTTTACAAATACCCACCACTCGTGAAAATCCCGCAGACGAGTACACTGACGACGCTTCCGAAGGCGATTCCAGCGGAGAGCATGGTGCCGAGAAACGCGCCTTCTTCGCTTTTCGCGACATCTTCTTTTTCTTCGTCCTCGTTCGTCCTTTCTGTCGTCAAAGAGGAGGACACCAACGACGGTGGGTTTTCTATTTCAATGTCTTCGTTTTCGATTTCGTCTGAGCGCGGCGAATGGTGGTCAGAAGAGAGCGTTTGCGGTCCTAGCGCCATGCTGCATGCGGCGTTGAAACCGTTGGTGAATCCTAATAAGAATACAAAGAGGATTGGAAACGAGTCGAAGGAGAAGACTCGAGGGATGCGCCAGCCGGATCGATTCACGTTGCACGAAGCGAGCAAAGGAACGAATACTATTCGATACAGACTTCGACGGAACGCGACTTGGCCGGTGACGTTTTGTAGCCCTCGACTGTGAGCGTACGAGGAACCTTCAAAAACGCGTCCGGCGAGGTCGCCGAGATTGAAGAGGAGGAAGAGGAAGGAGGTCCAGTAGTCGCCGTCGGTGGATGCACCGTTACTATCATCGCTACCGCTGTTGTTATTCATTTCCGCGCGAGTGACTATGGACGAAGTGATTGCGGGAAACGCGGTGAGCGTGACTGTAAACGTGAGAAACACGGCGAACCGAAAGAGCCACGTCTCTTTTTTAATCGGCGGCTCATCGGCGGCGCCTTCGGTACCTTCCGACGCTTCTGTTGTTGCGTTCGAAGAAGACGACATCGTAGAAGCGCCCATGAGTCGCGCGTTTGACCTTTCGTCTTCGACGTTGAATTCCAAGTCGTTCTCAGACAATGCATTATTCGATTCCTTCTTCTTCTTCTTCTTCTTCTCCTCCTCCTTGTCCTCCTCGAGTATCGCGACTGGAGCGTATTGCTGCGTGCTAATGTTCCCACTATTAATACTATCGTCGCCCATATTTGACGTCATATTTTCCTTTTTCATCTCCAAGACTAACTCTCTCCCGCCTTTCGCGCACAGTAAACACGCCAATCCGCTCAAACCAAAATACAAAGCCGCGAAATTAAACCCGCTACACGTCAACGCCACGAAACTCGCGAGCACCCCGCTCAACGCTTGCCCACTCACCACCGACGTGGAAAACTTTCTCTCTCGCGTCGCGGCTAATGCAAACGATCCGGACTGCACCAAACCAGTGAAAATACCGAACAAAACTAAATTAAATGTCGCGAAAGAGACGACAAATGTACCTTTTATGTGTTCATCCAACGCCAGTAACGCCGTCGCGAAGAAACATACAGCGCACGCCAAGAGTGGATACGTCGTCAATCGGTCGTATAATTTACTCTTCTCATTCACATCTTCTTCTCTTCTTCTTCTTGGATCATCATCCTTTCTTCTGCCCGCATCAAACACCCGCATCCTATTCATCGCGATTAACGTCGCCAAGTTTGCCATCGTGTACGAAAAACTAAACGCATTTTCAAACGAATCTTTCGTAAACGTAAACCATCCTTCGCCATTTCTCGCAGCCGCGGCGGCATCCCCACCATCGTGTCTGAGTAAAGTCACGTCAAAATACTTCTTCGCGGTGATGAACACGTTGAACGGGAGTAAAGTCCCGACGCCGAGAAGGAAAAATCTCAACAGATTTTTATCCTTGAGAGAAGTCGTTACGCCGTTGTTGTTGAACGTCGTCATCGTGTTGTTTGCTCGTCGTCGTTCTCTCTCGTTATTCAAACATCAACAAGTGCAACAAACATCTCTTATTTTGTACGTATTTTGGAGTTCAATAATAATATTATTATTAATCGCCGAATATCAAAGGTAACGTTCTCTCTCTCTCTTTTCCTCGCGCTTTTGTTTCCAGAAAGTTATGAGTTGTGGTTCGTGTGAAATGGTGTAATTTGTTGTGTAAATTGTTTCATTACAAAGACAGAATGGTGTACTTGTTTCATTGAAGAAAAACGATGAGGACAAAACATGCGAACGAGGTTACGTGCAGTTTTAATCAGTAATAAAAGCTAGTAGTAAACTAATCATCATCTTCTTCTTTACAACACTACTCATCATAGTTCTTTTTCATAATCACAGATCGTATCTTTTGAAGTCTGCAAATGTTTCATCCTCTGGCGGCAAGGGCGCGTGACCATCGACGATTGTAAACGTATTGACTGTATTCAAAATTCTCCACAATGTAAAATCTGCTTTTTCTACAAATACGTATTCAGGGAACGCAGAGCTTCCTTTTTTCGTGATTTTGAACGGTTTCGCTAAATCTTGGCGAATGCATACAACACTTTTTCTCTTACTTGGAGCTTTTTTGCCTCTAACAGAGTATACTCCCAGAGCTACGTAACCTTCCGGTGGTACCGGCCAGAAGAAGCGTACATTCGATCCTTTTATTTTACCTGCGAGTTCAAATTTCACGGGATATGCAAAAATTGAATCTTCCCCGGTCACTGTTGTTTTGTTGACCACTGGCATAGGAATTGATGATGACGGGGCCGCATTGGTTCCTATTTGGAGTATTGATCCAAAAGTAATTTTCTTTCCTCCCGATACTGGATTAAATATCCCGAAAATTTTCGGTGCGTTTTCTTCTTCTGGCGCATTGGCGCTGAATCCTGCCGATCTTCTCTTTGAAGAGGAGTAAACGCACTTGTAACCGTCGCTAAATTTGAACGCTTTACCGAGCTTTCGATTATCAGTGGTATTAATTCTATCATCAAACGAGGTCGAGAGATTTAAGTGTTCAGAGTAGTCGCTCAACCCTGAGGAAGACGAGGTCGATGAATATGAAAACGACTGGTTATCGTCTTCTTCTTCACCAGCGAAATTGCCCCGCTTTCTTTCGAGACTCTTTCTGATCGACGATTTTGTGGACCTTCGAGGTTCAGAAGAACTTTTTTCGTTCTTACTCGAGAACAATCTCGACGATAAGAGAATCTTATCGCTCAGCGTATCTTGTAAAATAACGGGAACGCTGATTCGCTGGCATTGATCCAGGTAGCTGCTATTGGAATATATTAAGTCAACGTAGTCTCCTTCCCTACTCCTTTCCACGCATTTTACTGACTTCCAAAACAAATCCCACTCAATGCTTAAAGCTCTCTTGCTTCGGTGTTTTTTAACTGCAATCTTGAAGAGACGCCTACTAGTTGCGATGATAATGTTATCATGATCAATATTTATGACCCACGCGAAATCCTCATCATCAGAAATATGTCGAACGAAACGTCTTTGCTTTATTTTTCTCCACAACATTGACGCCGTTCCATCCTGCTCGTCATACGCTCTCAATACACCATCCATGGATGGGAGACGAGCGGGACGAATTCTCTTCACATGCTTCTTCTTTGTCTTTACTCCAAGAGCGGCAAGTGCGTTTGTGATAGATCCTTCTACTCCTAATGTGATGTGTCCAAGAAACCCAACGGCGCCTGCAATTGGCTTGGAAACCGTTCCTAACGTGGCTTTTTTCACACCTTTGAAGAAACCTGAAGCGCCATCGCGATAGCCATAGAGAACAGGCTTATAAAGAATTCCAGTAGCTCCTTTTACAACATTCAACGTAAAATAAGTGAGACCATCAATCGCAC
>Ga0209714_1001689_pt1 | contig 11693 bp, 7 predicted proteins | sample COGITO_mtgs_1104_5_FD_185517 | JGI IMG/M metagenome (GOLD analysis project Ga0209714, IMG submission 185517) | Pelagic marine microbial communities from North Sea - COGITO_mtgs_110414 (SPAdes) (version 2) | ecosystem: Environmental > Aquatic > Marine > Epipelagic ...
CTTTTCTTAATTTTTGTTCTTCTTTCTTTCTTTCTTTCTTTCTTTCTTTCTTTCTCTGGTGGTCCGGTCCCTCTACCAGTCCATAAAGTCAGTTCTCATTGTGCTGTCCTCTTGAATTCGCTTCTGAAAGCGACCCCAGCGTTCCGCCTCGGTGAGAGAATCATCTTCGTCATTATCCAAAACAATGCACTCGTGTAAACAATTTTCCGCCTCCAATATCATCTGCACAGCTCTATCAACAGAAGGTACATAACCACGCAGCTCATCTTCTGGGACTCTGCGGTTTCTCGCCGCATTTCGTCTCAATGCTGTATCTACAGAAACTCTGCAGTACAGTAAAACCGTCCAGAACCCTGCATCCTTCGCTTCAGTCATTCTTCGGATTGACCTTTCGTAGTTGGCAGAAGTTCCGTCCAGGACATGAATTGGCCTTTCCAAAGACCCAACCCGATTCTGCTCCAATATGTCTTGAAAGCATCGCTCGATCTGACTGTCTGCCCAATTATACGCCTTTTTCTTGCTGTATACACGGGCAGCATCCCTTCTATTGTAGTCCGGGTGTTCCTTCATGACCACATCAAGGTCGAGAATCTCCACATTCGCCAAATCGTATATTTTGTGTAGGGCATGGGTCTTACCCGCGCCTGGGCACCCAGCAAGAAATACAAATACTGGTCGATTACAGGGGTAGGTGATGGTAAACGTGCTTGATGGTCGATACAGACGGGGCGGCAGGCAGGGTGACTTGACTCTAAGTGACTTGACGCCCAGTTTCCTCAAAGGTGGTGCAAGAGACTTGAGCATTAACCCCCACTCGAGAGAAGCAAGCTTGGTGGCGTTCTAAAGATATTGGCGGGAGCGCGCCCAAATTTGCAGAATTCTGGTGGGGTCTTTCTCTCTGGATGAGATTTTCTTGGCCCCCCCAAATTTTTTTGAGCACCTAATTATCGTTATCAGCTGTCGAATTTGCAACCATGGAAGTCCCTGTTGACACCAGGAACCTTCCCTCAACATCGTCTCGGTTTATCCACCATGTGATTGACTCCTCGCTTGTTTCAGCATATGCTGGGCTCCTCCCCTGCACTGGTGTTGCTGACGGGGTTGCTGAGGGCGAAGTGTTTCGCGTAGGTGGAGAGGCCGAGTACGTCGAACGCCACAACTTGATCAATAACGCATCTCGTCCATTGGCTCCTGCCCCTCCCCAAACCCCATTCCTCCAACTTGTTCCCAGGGGTCATTTCTACCCAGGAATTTTGACTTCGTCCTCCTCTACGGCATCTGCGGACTTTACAGTTTCCGTGTTGGAAGCACACAGCAATACGACGACGAACAGTCCTTCGATATTCTTGGGCATAACACCAGGTTCGCTACCTATTTCTATTTTTCATTGCAGTCAAAGAAACTGAAACACTAACCCTGGCCGTCCGTCTTTCTCATTCGTAGCTTCCCACCTGAACGCTTCTGGATTGATATTCCCACTATACGACCAAGCGACGACAAATGCGAATGCGAAGCGCTCAAATGTTGCTGCCTGTTCTCCCCCAGTCAAGCTCTTTAATGATGATTACTCCTGCCTCCTAGTCCTTGAAGATTTCACTCTTGTCACGATAACTTGGAGAAAGGCGCACAACAGCATTTTTTTGGCCACTTTCCCTACACACGACGTCAATTTCAAGTCTTGCGTCCAAAGATGGACATCTGAGCACAAGATCCACCAGCAGGTGAGTCGAAAATTGGATTTGATGTTCTTGGTTGGGGTGTTGTGATTGGAACCAGTTCATTGGTTGCATCATTTCATTGGCGCGCGATTTCTAGCGACTAACATATTAACCTCCCTCTCACAGTCCCGGTGCTGCGCTCCAGTTGCCCCCACGACTTCCCCCGGCTCTGTCTTCTATAGCCCCTATGGCGGTAGGCATGGGAGCGGTCTTACGGTCGATAATCATGACGTAACGGATGCCAACACTATCACATCCTCCATTATCTTTGTTCCGTCTTCTACTCCTTCAAGATCCCCCGTCTCCGCTGTATTGACGCTGATTCGGCCCCGCTTCGTTTTCTACTCTCTCTCGACCTCTAAGGGAAGGATTATCAGGCAAAATCTGACCGATTGGGGATCAAATCAGAATTCATCCGCTGTAGACTCAAAGCAACGGAGGAAGAGCGGCTGGGGCTTGATCGGCGACATGGTCGGCGGAATTCTAGGAAACGATAACGACGCTGACGACGGTGATGACAATGAAGCAGATGATGGCGACAGTGGGCAGCACCAGATCATCGCTCTCAGCAACATTACCCCCCACACGTCCCCTAGTTCCAGTGGCTTCATGTTCTCAACGCTGTCTCACAACGGTCGTCTAGGACTTTGGGAGATGACCCGTGGAAATACGGGCGATAAAGACAATACCGACATCTGCCGTCCTCGCCCTACAAACACTTCCTTGTCTCCACTGCCTCTTTTCGGATGCTTCTGCCGCGGCAGTAACAATAACAATAACAATTACATTGACAGGCAGGCGAAACACTGGATCAAGATGGGAGCCGCTTGCCTGTCTATGCAGAAGAATATAATTTTTGTAGGCTTGAACCCATCATCCTCCTTGCACAACACCCTCTCCTCCTGCGTATCGGAGGGTTGCAAGACATGCGGGGGGTTTCTGACTACATCATCCCCTGCCCCAACTATGATTGTCTGTGACACAGAAAAGAACGACTACAGGTGCGTATTTTTCACGCGCGAAAAAGTTTTTCGAACTTAACCACTAACAGCATTCTTTCAAAATGCAAATGTTCAGAGTTTTATCGTCATCTTATAATTCCTTGAACGCAAACGGGGGGAAAGGCAGTTTGCGAGCGGTGGCAATTTCACCTGATAGGAAGACACTAACGACGGTCACGGTCGGGGAGACTGCCGTAGGCAAGGAGGCTAGCCGCGATATCGTCTTGGATGGTTGTTTTAATGGCAGCAGCGTCAACGGTGGCGTTGCTATTGAGTACTTTGACCTTGTGGGCAACAACAGCAACGGGGGAAACAGCAGCAACAAGGTGATCCAATCTTCGCTAAATGCGACGAATAACGTCTTATCTGCGAGTTACGAGAACTTGGCATGGCTGCAAGAAAACTCCTTTCTGGGACTTAGAGGAGTTGAAGACCTAAGCTTCGCGGAAGCCATGGACGAGTTCATGAATTGCGAAAATCCTGTCAGTCAGTCCGACTGTGTCAAAACTCTGAGGAATTGCGAGCAATTCTGCTACCCGGTGATTGACGAGAGGTTCTTAAGCCACCTACTTTCCCCCTCCCTCCCATCTCCAGGTGGCTCGTCTTTTGAAAAAATGGAAATCACCCCCGCTGAAGCCACAACTGCCCTCAACCATATTCTCCCTCGTCACCTCCAGCACACCAGCAACTCCCTTTCCGCGGAGCAGATTCTTCGGGACGGTGTGGGTCGCTGGGGGCGGGAAGAGGATGCCGAGCTACTGACAAAACACGGGAGGAATGTTAACTACAGCACCCAGAAGCAGCTGCCATTAACGACCGCGGCGACATCGGCGCTGGTCGAAACTTCCAGTGCAGACGATAATATGGACGATAGCGACAGCGACTTGATCTTAGTAGAGCGACCGGACGCCGCTAACGCATCAGTCTACGACATGTTTGACGGCGAAGACGAGGTCGAAAAGGGGTCTCCCGCTACTAGCCCCCCCCCTGCGACCACCGCAAGTGCAGGCGAAGACCCGAGCTCTGCACCTAGACCGTCGCTCGGTGAGGCGCTCATCAAAGCACACATTAGGAGGTGGAGGGCGTTAGGATGCTGTCTGAGAGAGCTCTCTCGAGGCGGTGCCCTCTACAGCGATATCAGCAACAGCGACGGCGTCAAGAGCAGTAGTACCAACGGCAATTCTCCCACAGGAATCATTGGCCTCTTTTACGACAGCAACAATACGAGCACTAGATTCCCCACCATCATCCGATCTTCAGACCCCAAGTCTGGTTTTCCCGCTTTGTCGACACTAGCCGCGACGCCTGAAACATTTTCCACTGAGCGGACGGCTCTGGAGATCTTTGGCAAGTGCGGTGGGCCGGGCGACGGCTCAGATTACGACTCGGATGTGTTGACGATGATCAAGAATTTCCACGACGTGGTAGAATGTGCAACATTGAATTATTTGGATAAGGGCAAGAGGGTAGGCGAATTGGATGAATTCGAGGAGAGCATTGTGAAATTGGGTGAAAGCGCGGCCAATATTGGTGGGAGGGGCATCGCATTGTTCGGAATTCCAGGGGAAAACAGTTTTGACGCTGATATGGTCGCGGGTGGTGCAGGAAGCCATTCTGAAGTTAGCAAGGAGGCCAGCCGACACATGAGTCTCGTTGAGAGGTGAGCTACCGCCAAGCCATTAAGCGCGAGACTGCGGGCCGTATATGTATCTAGCCGCTAATTCTCTTTCCTTCCATTTTTTTTCGCAGCATCAATGTGGTTAGGCGATCACTGGCAGTCGCCCTTTACAACAGTGGCAACAATGGCGGAAGCCAATCTACAACAATACAGCAAGCCATCCTATATGAGTGCTTTCGGCGTTCAACTTTCGCCCAGTGCAGCAACTTCTCTCTTCCTGACATTCCTGCAGCGGTTCTGACTCCCTCTCAAATATCGCCTGACGACAGTGCGTCTATCTCTTTTATGCAGGACGTCCTCCCTACCCTGGATGGCGAAAGACTGCTCAAGCTTTTGGCTCCGTACAGACTGCTCTTCAATAACAACAATGGGTTGTTGAGGACAGTAGCAAACCTATCCTTGTCCAAGGCAGCTTCGCTTTCAAATGACCCCTTGAATAAACAGGCAAGCGAGAACTATAGCATCTTCGGGGTCAGTCTGTTGCGAGGCCTAGGCGGGGGCGTAATAGGGGGGGATTTCGGAGGGGAGATCGTGAGCGAGGCCATTTCTCTCTTTCACAGCAGCCGGATCAATGTCGACCCGACCTGGTTCAACTCGGAGCTTCCCAAGATGCTAAGCGAGCACGTCTTTGATGGGACAATTGCCTTCGAGGAGATAAGGGGGTTAATGTCGGGGGGAGATTCGCCACCTTGCATCGTAGGGTTTGTGAAGAAATTGTTTAGTGCCTCTTCATCGGCGAAGACGTCGATATCCACGCTGAAGGAATTCCTCAGAGCCAACAAAACCTCCATCTCCGGCCTATACCACCACTTGCAGAATGTTGTTAGCCCCCAACTCTCTCTCGTTAGCAGCTTGGAACGCTATTTACCCATTGTAAGCCGCGAAGGAGGACTATCTTCCGATGACAACTTAAGGGAGAAGCTGACTCTTCCCGCCGCTCTAGGAGCGATCGATCTTTTCGGCACACTGCCGGAGTTGCTGAGGAACGAACTCTTGGATGTAAGCACGCAACTGCTACCAGCTCTTCACAGCCTGGCAACTCGGACGAGTTTACCTCTGAAGGAATTCACTACAGCCATCGACACGAGTGTCAATAATCCTGATTGGGAGGGCAGAGGCAAGACGGATTTTATTCGGGTCGTTTGTTACCTGGCGACTCATGGGGGGCTCAGACATCTTGTCGAATTCGTTGGTCGGGGGGGTGGGGTCAGGAGGTTGGGGGACGACACCACTGTCGATCTGTACGAGGAGGCAATATCGGCTCTTCAGAAGGCCGGGAGCGACAGTCGTATTGGCAGCCGAAACGGTCACATCGATGACGACCAGAGAGACAATCAGAGGCTTTATCTTAGGGCTACGATGGCCCTCAGGCTCAGCTTCGGTGGCGGGGACGGAGATCTCGTGAGGGGGGGCCTCGAGGCATTGGAAAACTGCGGTAGGGGACTGGGCGCGGAAGAGGAGAAACTTCTGAAATTGCTCGCTGAAAATTGCCTGAAGATTGTAGGAGAGAAAGAAGGGGGAGAGGGAGCAGAAGAGAGGGGATTCGTCCTCGGGGGTGGAATATGGGGAGATAAGATTATAAGCGGTGAGAATTGCAAGACGCTGAGTGAAATACAGAGGGACAATCTGGTGGACGATGTTGTGGGTGGTAATGGAGATGCTGAAGGTGGGTTTAGGATGCTCTGCGAGCAGGGGGGATTTGAATTGGCTGTAGATTACGCTTGGGGAGTAAGGGATAATGCGGAGGAGGGGAGCTTTTTGAGGATGATGGAAGTAATGTGCGTGGATTACTTGGTGCCATTGGCCTACGGGGGGGTGGTGGTCGTGGGGGACAATCGCGCATGGAAAAGGAAGAGAGGAAGAGCGCAGGTATTACTCAAGGAGGTTGTAGAGAAGTACGGAGACAACGTGAATGGACTGAGGATCGCAGCAGCAAGGGCAGTGATCGACGAGGGCGAGGGCAGGTGTACGCTTCCTTTATGGCTCGAGGGGCTCATTTTAGGAGGGGGCAAGTGGAGTCAATTAGTGATGATGTACCTGGAGAAGGGGCTGTATGAGGGTGCATTGAAGGGGGTAATCGAGGTTCTGAGGAGGCTAAAGAGGGAGGGGACGGACGAATTATTGCCAGAGGAGGGAAGTGTGGTGCATCTTAACACTGAGGTGGTCGATTTGGTGTGGGAGGTTTGTGTCGAGGAAAACGTTTGTGGGGAGCTTGTCAAGGAGATGGAGAGGGAGCTAGACAAGTTTTATGAATGGGTCAAGTTAAGGGAAGAGGGAGTCGGGAGTTTGAGAGCGTTGAAGCGTTAATACAGCCTTAGCAAATATATATAAGCTACAGTGACGTTTTTTTCTTGGCAAAATAAACACAGTGCATTGCACACAACTTTTTTTTAGGGCATTTGATCACTGCTCTCGCTGCCCCCAACAGGCACGACGGCATCCATACCTTCCTTCTTCTTTCCTGTGTCGCCAATTCCAGCCTCCAGCGCTGCCTTCTGCGTCTTCCCAACAACCGAAGCTAGATCACCTTCGCAGAACCTGTCAGCGGGATTCTCGAAGAGTTCCTCGTCAGCCACGAAGCACTGCAGTATCGTCCAAATTGCCATTCCGAAGACCTCATTGAACATGTCCGCGGTTACATACGCAAACAAGATTATCAATAGTGTGGGGCACCATAAGCCATTCAGCTGATCGATCAGATTCATCTCCAAGTATTTGTACCCGGCTACCGTCGCCGTGACGGTGATGAAGAGCTTTCCGATGATCAACACAAACTCGCTCACAATCGCAACCGCACTGATACGGAGAATATTCCTCAAGATTAAGAAGAATGCCTTCTTGGCTGCCTTACAGAAGCTATACCCAAAGATGGCAATTTGAATGTAAGCGTTCTTGTTCAGGAACTTCATGCACTTTTCCAGGCACCACATACAGCACTGGATCGCACAGAGCACAGCTTTGGCAGCCGCATTTCCGCTTTTTTTTGCCTTGTTCTGTAAGTACGCAACCACAACCCGAATCGTTTTAATAATAGCGATAATCAAACTCCCGAAAGCAGCACTGCCCATGTGGTACCACATTGCCTTCTTCATCGTCGCGAAGAAAGTTTTGTTTCCTATGGTGCTCTTGTCCCGAGTAAAGTACCAAGTTGAGACACTCATGGCAACAACTAATTGCCCCATGGCGATGACAAATTGTGACGTCCAAAACCAGCTAAACATCATATACAGCCCGGCATACTTCATCTCCGCACTGTAACTGAAAGACTTGTACATTATGCCGTTACATTCTCCCGGGCTGTCCGCTGTTGCATCATCCGTTGAGGTTATGTAACCGGAAGTTGCCATTTGATCAGCCGATAATTCGGCACACTCAACAACGACTTCGCCGCTACTCGCCAAATACATCATATAAATGCTCCAGGGCACCAAAAAAATGACAACTCCCAACACCTGGAATACAGGGTACATGGTAATCACCGGCATCGCCGCGACAGCCTTGGCTGCCTCCTTCACAATACCGATCGCCAATATGATCCTCTTGCGAAGGCAGCAAATAATCACGAACCAAATTGCGCCGCATCCCCCGAAAAAGTATCCCACATACAGCATTATAGTTGCTTCTTCTTCGCTGTGTTGGTCTTCGGGGAGTTTCCATTTCTCGCTGGTGTCATACGCGAAGTAGCCCATCCCCAAGAATAGGACCTCAATGGCCGCTATCAGACCCCAACAAACCAAACTAAGCACGCCGGGAATTCTTATCACATAAAGGTACAAAAAACCGAGGACAAGCGCAGCACCGCAACCAAAGCCGACGATATACACCCTCGCTGTCATCATGTCTGCATTGGCTTGATCGAAGAAACCGTCCTCTGTAGTCGGATTCAAATACTCTGCAGTAATAGTATCGGTGCCGTCCAAGACATTTGGACAGTTGAGATCGGGCTCGACGAGTTCAGGGTTGTCCTCGCAAAAGTCCATCCTGTAAGCATTTGCAGCTTCACTAGCTGCAGAAGCAAGGGCATCTATGGCAGCATTAGGAACGCAATAATTCCACCAATCCTGACTGGCTACGTAAGGCGCGCAACCGAATGTGCTGACATGCTTCATCCCGGTCATGTAGTACCACGTAGAGTCCAAGGTATCGAGGGTGGCTTGCACATCGTATTTGCAGTAGAATTTGGATTCATCAATTTCAGGGCACGTAGCAACGCACACAGGTGCGCCGGAGGGGAGGTAGAAAGCCTTGCCGAGGTCCTTCGTATTTGCACCTGTTGCTGTGACGAAGTCTGTCACACCACAAATGTTCCCGAGGTAGTCCATCCCATTGGATAATCTATTTGGGTCTCCTTCCTTCAAAACATCGTTCTGAATGAAACCCATGGAGATCAGACCAATCCCAGTCATTGCAACCCAGCATGCTATCAAGAGGAGAGAGCAACATACGTCAGTGCAACCACGATTCGCATCGGGACCATTGAAATCTTTGCATGGAATGAATGAGAGGATTTGTTAGGTTGAAAGAAGTTGGTGTGAAAAGAGGAGATGGAGAGGTTGGGCAAGCACACTTACCACCCGAAAGCTTCTGGTTATCCGGATGATTCTTATCCTTCTCTGACATCGACATTATAAAAACAGAATACAAATATTCTGTGTTTGCAAGTCAGTTTAGGACGTTTTTGGACGAAACTGTTGTCTGTGACCCGGGTGCTTGTGGGACAAACAAAGTCTTTTAATGTCTTAATGTCCTATAAAGCCAGTTCCATTTTGCAACTTCTCAAAGTCACCCATTTGGGGTGAAACCCCATATGAGATGATGCTACTAGTCATGACATAAAATACGTTCTTTTCTTGGATGAGCACACTTGTCGACAAAAAAACTGCTTCACAATTCATTTACATTTCACTACATAGACAGGCAAAAAGCATTGCGCTCGCCGCTTCCTTTGTCTCCTCCCTTGTGTTCCTTCTCCCCCCGTTAATGTGCACGAACACACGAATCGATCCCGTAGAGAAGGCATTCCTTCCAACAGCTCTTACGAGCTCAGTCTTGGTATTCTCGATGAAGCTGGTGTCAAAGTCAATGTCAATGTCATAATCATTTGCATCGCCAGTGTTTTCAGAAATCCTCCTCCCTAAAATGTCCCCTACTTCACTTGAATCCTCTTGCGCATAAAGATAATCTCTTCCCATATCACCCCCGCTGTAAGAAATAATGGAGGGATCGTCGTAAATTTCATTGGCAAAAAGGACACTACCATCAACTGTCGGCACACATAAGTCAAGAAAGATTATAGTGCACCAGGTTTTGCAATCAGCCTTGTGTGGTGAATCGACTAAGACATGCAATTTTACAACCGCATGAGAGTAGCTTTGCCGCTTTCGTTTGTTTCGGGTGGATGTAATGACCCCAATTAACTTGCTAAAATCGGCGGCTTTGTGAAGCTCGACACGAAGTTCTTTGTTTTCATCTTCGTCAACAACATCAGTTCCATGGCAGCCGGTGTTTTCTTCGTCATAATTTCCATTATTAGCTTTGCGCAACAAATCGACTCTTTCTCCCTCGCAAACCTCAACGGCACTCACTTCCACCTTAAGGGAAACACCATTGCTTTCAATGTTTCCTTTACCCCAATTACAACTTCCCCCAACTCTCAAGTTAAAATTTTTCACGTGGTCAAAAACCGTCAACCCAACCTCGTACATCAGACCACTATCACCCTCGCGACCTTCGAGAAACCTGCCTGAGTCTCTCATTCCTCCTCTCCCCGCCCCCACGCTCCCAATGACAACCTGCCCGGGTCCTGCGCCGCTGAGAGCGTCCTGAACCGAGGGCCTGACCTCCTTAATGACCTTTTGATTGACAATTTTCTGATGAACAGCTCCTTCATTACATCCTTCTTGATCGCACACTCCTGTCGTCGCCAGGACCCGAGAGAAACCAACCCTCAGAACATCCAACTTGCTCCTATTTAGGATTCCCAGGTGCACAGTGTTTCCAGAAAACTTGACGTTGCTGAGACCCCTTTCGGACTGCTCGCGATAGATGGAAGGGGCAGGAAGGGTTATATTCGCAATGACTCGTGCGTCACCCTTGGCGTTCGAAGATCTTCTCAGGCAGCTGTCCTCACCATCCTCAGAAGCTGACCCCGGCAGCCAGGCAGAGCTATCAGCGGAAGCGGAATTCAGCTTGTCTTTCGCACATGATGCCATCACTCCCCCCATAACACAGGAAAATTTCTTAAGGTCGTCCTCAAATCCTCCAAAGAGAGTAGAAGCGACCACCGCGAGATTTGTATGCTGCTCTCTGATTTTGATGCCCTTCTTTTTGAGGCGGAGGATGGCTGCTTCCTTGCTCTCCTCGTCGTTGTTGTCCTCAGCGTCGCCTTTACTACTGCTATTTTCTTCTTCTTCGCTATCACAACCTTTAAATTTAAGGACCTCATCGTATGTCCCGAGAATATCTTCGAACCTCTGATTCTTCATCTTCCACCCTTCCACCCCCGTCACACCCAACATTGCCTCCTCTGCTCTCTTGGCAACCTTAACGAATTCCCTCATTCCGTCCACCGCGTCAGCACCGCAATTAAAATAATCGGATATTTGACCACCAGCAGCACCCTTCGCTGCCCGAATCGCCTGCCTCAAAGAAACACATGCCGATCGAACAGTAGCCACTCTCCAACCGTCATCTTCCATCCCCCCCCCCCTTCTTACTGCGTATTTTGCACCCGCTAGGGCTGCATCCCTGACATTGAAGTGAGAAGACATCTCCCGAGCAACTTTGAACTCATCTTGGAGCGATCTCAGACCCTGCAATGCCTGAGACAAAGATGATTCCAGCTCTAAGTTGGTCAAGGACAAAGAAGCGATTTTGTCCTGGAGTTCATGGGTTTCAGAAACGGTGGGAATTTGTTCGTTTTGTCGGGGAGAACTCTGTTGCTCTTGGTACGAGGAAGGTGGCGGTGGCGGTGGCGGCGGCTGCTGCTGGGGCTGCTGGGGCGGTTGTTTTCTCTCGATCATGGGTGTCGGTGGCAGCGGGTTTGTCATTGACTGATGGGGATGGCCCCCGCGCAACATTCTCATGCGCGTTAAACCCTCATCCACCTCCACATCCTCTTTCGCCTCTTGTTCGTCACCATCTGAAGACTCAGAGCCACTGTCATCGTCTTTCTTCTTCTTCTTTTTTTTCTTCTTCTTGATCTTCTTCTTCTTAATCTTCTTTTCCTTCCTGGCAAGGGATAACCAGTGGTCCCACGTGAGATCTGTAACAGAACCTTTGAGATCCCTTAGCTCT
>Ga0209714_1001693_pt1 | contig 11688 bp, 9 predicted proteins | sample COGITO_mtgs_1104_5_FD_185517 | JGI IMG/M metagenome (GOLD analysis project Ga0209714, IMG submission 185517) | Pelagic marine microbial communities from North Sea - COGITO_mtgs_110414 (SPAdes) (version 2) | ecosystem: Environmental > Aquatic > Marine > Epipelagic ...
CAGAGTCGTCCAACGATGTAAAAATCGAAACGTCGTCACCAATAATCTCATCAATACCAAAGACGGAAGGGACGAGGACGACGACCGTTCGTCTTCTAAAGACAACAACGAGAAACTGATGATGATGCAAGCAGCTTCCGTGGCACCTTTTTTGGTCTTTTCTCCGAAAGCGTTCGCCGCTGGCGCCTTCGACTCGGTCTCGAACGCGTTCAGTTCGCCAGAGTTTCACGAGTTGTCCATGTATACGCTGAAAACGTTAATCTCGTGGGGGGTCCCAGCCGTCACGGTAGGTATCGTCGCTTTGATGATTATTTCCGGCGCTCGAAGAGGGAAGTCTTCCTCCGGTGGAAATGAAGACGGGTCGTCGTCGTCCTCGCCTTTCGGATTTCTCAGAGGCGGGCAGATGGGAAAGAAGCCGCGAACGCAACCGTACTTATCCATCAAGCGGTTGAACGATCGATTGGATTCGTACGCGTTACAATTTGAGGCCGCGACGGTTTCGAAAACGTCCGCTAAGCGGCAACAGAACAAGCAGAGGTTTGAGAAGAGATACGCGGACGCGTTGGGTAAGTTATCCTCGGAAGAGCGCAACGCCATTCTCGAGGCGCAAAAAAAATGGAAAGAAGTCGACGACAGATTGAAGACGCGAATGAACGCCATCACGGCATCCTCGCGAAAAACCGCATTAGAACTCGGCGCGAGAAAGAAAGAATCTTCGTCTTCGAGCTCTTCGTCTTCCAAGGAAGACGAAGCTGCGTCGTCGTCGAAAGAAGACGGCGATATCATGAACAACATCAAGAACAAATTCGGCATGGGCAAAGAAAACCCGTCGAAACAGGCGAAAGAGCTCGGTCGCATCGCTTCCGAGAGAATGTTGAACGAAGATAAGTATTTAACCGCGGTTGCTGCAGCGGTGCCGAAATCGAAATTAAAATCGCTCGAGGACGTATTGAAAGATCCTAATCAAACGTTTGGTTGGCAAGCGAACAGCGACGTCCTTCTGTTGAATAACGTTGACGAGGTATCGGGACCGAAGGATAAACTTTCGAAGAAACACGTCTTCGTGCTCGACTTTTTCGGCGACGTACAAGCGAGTCAAGCCGCGCAGTTGAGAGAGGAAGTTACCGGTTTGTTGAGATCTGCTAAGAAGGAACGAGGGGACGAAGTTATTTTGAGGTTAAACACTGGAGGTGGTACTGTTACTGGGTACGGTTTAGCCGCCGCGCAGTTAACTAGAATTAAAGCCGCCGGTTTACCGCTCACGATATGCGTCGAACAGGTTGCCGCATCGGGCGGTTATATGATGGCTTGTGTTGCTGATAAAATCGTCGCCTCGCCATTTGCTGTCTTGGGTAGTATTGGCGTAATCAGCGACGTCCCGAATGTCTACGAACGCTTGAAAAACGAAGGTATAGAGTTCGCAACTATTACGGCAGGCAAATATAAGCGAACTATCACGCCAACGAAGAAAATCACCAAAGAAGATTTGATCAAGACGACAAAAGATATCGAGGACGTTTTAACGTTGTTTAAAGGCTTCGTTTCTACCAATCGACCGTCGCTGAACATCGACGAAGTTGCCACCGGGGAAACTTGGTTTGGCCCAGACGCCATGAAGAGAGGTTTGTGCGACGAACTCAAAACTTCCGACGACGTCCTTTTGGACTTGGTCTCGACGTGTGAGATCTTCTCCGTTAAATTAACGACGCCATCGAGAAGTCCGTTGGCATTTGCCGGCGTCGGTGCTTCAAACGCGTTTTCCTCGTGGGGTTTACTCGCCACCTTAGCTTCCGCTGCGGCAAAATACGCCCAAGCCAACGGCGGCGCCAACTTTTTACCGCCAAACGCAAACGCCTCCAACGGTGGTATGGGTTTCCAAGCCATCGACCGCGAAGTCGATACCTTTATGATGCTCGATCAATCCTACGGTAACAACATGAACGCGAGTGGTATGATGGATTTCGACTTTGACGACGGCATTTTGGAAGAGGATGATGTAGATACTTTTGAGTTGTAAATTTTTTTCATATCATATCAACGCTGTCTTCACGAACGCAAGTACGAGTACCCTAAAATTCAGCTCCTGTTTGTTCTGTCGTGCTCTTCGCGCACAAAAAACAACACAAAAATGTCTCCCAAGTCGATTCCAACTGTTTTTGCAAACAACAACCAGAAGAATATCCAACAAGGGGAACATGCAATCGGTTTAGAACTGTTTGCGAACACCCTCTCGGGTTTCCCGGCGACATTTAAAACGCTCAATTCCGACTTCATCGTCCAAGAAATAACCGAAACTGGCGAGGTGTGCTCGTTGACCGAACTCGAACCTCTCGTCGATCGAGAGTTGGAGAGGAAAGAGAAGGCGATGTTGGAAAACACGACGGTGACGAAAATCATCGAAGAAGATGATAACGACGATGATCGGGGTGGCGGCGACGCGAATGAGAGTTCTAACGTCGTCGTGGTCAAAGAAGAGATATTTGAAGAGTTCAAGAAGATTTCAGGGAGCGAGGAAGACGTGGAGCGGTTGCGCGCGTTTCTGAATACACCAGGGGTGAGACGAGGGACTCAACCCCTATTACAAGTTTTAGAAGACGGCGGCGGCGACGGCGGCGAGGGGAAAATTGGCATCCTTGAACCATTAGTATTAGCACCCTCCAAAGATAAAGAACACAGAAAGCAACTGCACGCGTTTTTTCGGCAGTTTCAACTCGATACAGATTCTGTGACGCTAGACAATGGACATCCGAATGCGACGAATGGGCAAAATTTATGCATTCGCGTGCACCCGTCCTCGGGGGGAGGCAAGAAGAGAGGCGCGAGAGACGACGATAATAAAAGCAAAAGCAACAAGCGGCACAAGAAAGCCACTCCAGATACGCGACCGAAATGGCCAGCAGATCTCCCGACGACTTTGCAGTTCGTGATGTGTAAATCGGGAAGAGATACGACAGACGCACTGAATCAACTTGGCAACCTTCTGAAATGTAACCCGAAACGGTTTCAAATAGCTGGTACGAAGGATAAGCGAGCAGTTACGACGCAAAGAATATCAGTTTATAAGTACCGAGCGTACCGACTCGCTTCTTTGAACAAAGCGTGTAAAGATATAAAGATTGGTAACTTCACCTACGTCGAAAGACCGCTGTATTTCGGCAAATCGATGGGGAACGCATTCATCATCTGTCTTAGAAACATAGATGAACGGCTCAAAGAGACTGTAATAGCTGGTATTAACGCCTTGCGCGAAACTGGAACGATTAATTATTTCGGCGCTCAGCGATTTGGCAACGTATCGTCGACAGCGCAGGATGCTTCAGAGACATCAACCGGCACGACGCATAAAATTGGAGCGTTGCTCTTAAATGGTAAGTTCAAGGAAGCTGTAGATGTTATATTACAGCCAAAGATGAAAGAATCCACGAAGATTAAGCAAGCAAAGGAGAAATATCTCGAAACTAAAGACGCGCAGGAAGCTTTGAGAACGATTCCTAGATTTATGCACATAGAACGCGCGATATTAGAGGTGCAAGCAGCGAAGGGCCGCGAAAACGATTTCTGCGGACAGCTAACAGCCATTCCGAGCAAGATGAAGCGCATGTATATTAACGCGTACCAGAGTTATTTATGGAATAAAGTTGCGAGCGAACGAGTCCGAAAATTTGGAATCAACACAGTCGTAGAGGGTGATTTAGTCGCCATTATAGACGACGAAGACAACGGGAAAACAGCGGAAGAGATTCAAAAACATTCGGACGAAGCCTATGATAAAGGTCTCAAACGCGGCGAAAATTTGAAGAAAGTGAAGCTTGTCACAGCTGAAGACGTCTCGAAGAATGCTTTTGATCCCTCCGATGTCGTTTTACCAGTTCCTGGACACGCAGTTATCTACCCTTCTTGGGCAGTAACCAAAGCAGACGGCGAAGACGATAAAACGTTGGACGGCAAAGCTCTGTTTCACGAGCTCGCCATGAACAAAGACGGCGTAGACTTAGAGCTCACGAAACATTCCATCATGGAATTTTCTATGCGATCGTACCCGGGCGATTATCGCAGACTCTTTCTAAAACCGAAAGATCTTGAATGCGAGTTCATGCGATACGATGATCCGAAAATAGATTTACTGAAAACGGACATGGACGCTTTCGTCAAGAAGAAGATGAAAAATACCGACAAAGACGACGACGGCGACAAAAAAGTAGAGAAGAAAGGAGGAAAACTTCTCGCCGCGAAACTCTCCTTCAAGCTCGGCGCTGGCAATTACGCGACGATGATTTTGCGAGAGCTCACGAAAGCTCAAGCCAGAGAATATTCCTCGCACGAGAATGGAGACAAATAAGTAAATAGCGTGTTGTGTATAATAATATGAAGTGCAACGAAGTTCTTTTTCCTGTTGGTTTTTTTGAGTGCTTTTTTGGACACTCTGGACGAACTGGACAGACCCATCATCAGATCATCTTCAAACTTTTTGCACGCACTCTTCTCTATTCTGCTCATATCGTTTTTCTACTTTTCTCCCCCTTGTTGCGAGTAGGAAGAGACACGTTTCTGTTACTTCGTGAAACCCGTTTTAAGAGCAAAGAGGATCATCTTCTCATCTCATCATCAACATGGGTGAGAAAAAGAAAGACGTCGTCGTTCCATCGTCCACCACCGATGGAAAAGACAAATCTGATGATGATGATGAAAAGAAGTCTACGAAAACGACTGGTAAAGACGCGAAACCGGAGATTGAATTATCCGAGGAAGATCTTCAGCTGAAAACAAACTTGGAACTGTTAGTCCAAAGGGTGATGGATTCCAAAGCGGGCGTGGCGAAGTTGGCGTTGGAGAGCATGCGAACGGAGATCAAAACGGCGACGAGGTACGACGAATAACGAGATCGACGATTTCTTTTCTATAGTTTTCCTTCTTTCTTTCCTTTTCCTTCTTTCGTTCTCACATCATCAAGCTCGCGTACTAATGACTCACCTGCTGTTCACTCTTCTCTCAATCTTCCTCGTGCCTACAAAACAACAGTTCGATGACTTCGGTGCCGAAACCTTTGAAATTCTTGCGTCCTCACTTGCAAACTTTCAAAGACCAGTACCCGACCATCAAAGACGCGACAAACAAGAAACTTTTAGCGGATGTTATCTCAGTTTTATCCATGACGGATTCCCCGGGAGAGAATGTCATTCCGGAGTCGTTGAAGTATAAGATGTTAGGGAGCGGAGAAGAGGTTGGATTTTGGGGCCATGAGTACGTGAGAAACTTGGCGAGCGAAATCGGCATCGAGTACCATCGACGCGCAGACTTAGAAGAAGGAGAAGAAGGGGTCACCGCAAAAGATAAAGAGGTTGACGATTTGATGAAGTTGGTGAAAGACATCGTGCCATTTCACATGTCGCACAACGCCGAGCCTGAGGCAGTGGATTTGTTAATTGAAGTGGAAAAGTTGGAGTATTTGATTGACCACGTGACGGAGAATAATTATTCGCGCACGTGTTTGTATTTGATCTCGTGCTCGAGCTATTTGCCGGAACCGGAAGACGGTATCGTCTTGTCCACCGCGCACAAAATTTTCATGAAAGTGAACAAATTGTGTGACGCCATGCGAGTGGCGTTGAAGATTGGCGTACAAAGTACGATTGAAGAAACATTTTTAGCTTCAAAGGACCCGTTAGAAAAGAAACAGCTCTGTTACATTCTCGCTCGACACGGCCACCCGTTGAAATTAGACGAAGGACCGTGCGAACAAGAAGGTGATGATGCGGAAGAGTTGACGTTGATCATGTCAAACTCGAAGCTTTGCGAAAATTACTTGACTTTAGCGAGAGATTTGGACGTGATGGAAGCCAAGTTACCGGAGGATATTTACAAAACACATTTGATTGAAGGCAGAGCGCCGTCCGGGCCTGCTGTAGATAGTGCTCGCGCGAATTTAGCGGCGACGTTTGTCAACGCATTTGTCAACGCCGGTTTCGGTCACGATAAGTTGCTCACCGCGCAATCCGCGGAAGGCACGACTGGCGAAGGCGGCTCTTCCTCCAACGTCTCCTGGATTTTCAAAAACAAAGACCACGGCAAAATGTCCGCAGCTGCGAGTTTAGGATCTGTGTTGCTGTGGGACGTCGAAGGTGGTTTACCGCAAGTGGATACGTTTTTGTATTCCGAAGAGCCGTTAGTCGTTGCTGGTGGTCTCCTCGCCGTCGGTTTGATCAACACGAACGTGAGAAACGATTGCGATCCAGCTTACGGTCTGCTTTACGAATCCGTCAACAAAGATAATTCGTCCGTTCGAATCGGTGCAATCATGGGCTTGGGTTTAGCGTACGCCGGTTGCCAGAAGGAAGAAGTGGCTGAACTCTTGACGCCAATTGTAACGGATGAATCCACGCCAATGGATGTTTGCGCGTTTGCCGCTTTATCGTTAGGTTTAGTTTACTGCGGCACGTGTCACGAAGAGTCCGTTCAATCCATCGTCCAAGCATTGATGCTTCGCCCGGAGAAAGATTTGGAAGATCCTTTCGCGCACTTGATGTGCTTAGGTCTCGGCTTGATGTTTTTGCAAAGACAGCAAGAAGTTGAAGCGACGTTAGAAGTTGCGAAGACTTTTCCGGAACGCATTTCGGAGTATTGCCAAGTCGTTCTCGACGTTTGCGCCTACGCTTGCTCGGGTAACGTCTTGAAAGTACAAGCCTTGCTTGCGAAATGTGGTGAACACAGAACGACAGAAGAATCGACGGAAGAAGACAGTTGGAAATTAGACGCGCAATCTGTGGCGTGCCTAGGCATTGCTATTATTGCCATGGGTGAAGACCTCGGTCGCGACATGGCGATCCGTTCGTACGATCACTTGATTCAGTACGGGGACAACTCGGTGAAATTGGCTATTCCTCTCGGTTTAGCCATGTTGCACACTTCTGATCCGAAGTTAGAAATCACCGATCAATTAGGTCGATTATCGCACGATAACTCGGAAGAAATCGCTCAATCTGCTTGCTTGGCGCTTGGTATCGTCGGCGCTGGTACGAACAATGCGCGTTTGGCGCACCAGCTTCGACAATTGACGAGCTACTACTACAAAGAACCGAGTCTTTTGTTTTTAGTCCGCGTCTCGCAAGGGTTAGTGCACTTGGGCAAAGGTTTACTCACCTTATCTCCGACGCATTCCGATAGAACCTTGCAATCGAGCGTCTCCCTGGCTGGTTTGATGATCACCTGCTTCGCCGGTTTGGACATGAAGCACACGATTTTAGGAAAGCATCATTACATGCTTTATTATCTCTTCGCTGCAGCCGTCCCGCGCATGTTGATGTGTGTCGACGAGGAAGGTAAAGCTTTACCGATTCCCGTGAGAGTTGGCCAGGCTGTCGACGTTGTCGGCCAAGCTGGTAGACCAAAAACAATCACCGGCTTTCAGACGCACACGACGCCGGTGTTACTAGCTTCGGGCGACCGAGCCGAATTAGAAAGCGGCAAGTACATCCCAATCACCTCGAATTTGGAAAACGTAGTCATCATGAAGAAGAATCCGGCGTGGGAAGAAGAGGATGCAAAGAAGTAATTCGTTTTTGTTGTAATAAATAAGAGAGAGAGAGGGAGAGAAATAAAATGCGCCCGTGTCTTTTCTTCTTCCTCGTTTTTCCTTTTTTGGGATGTGAAAATGTTCGTCACATCGTAAGACCATTTTTGGTCAACTCCTCAAAGTTTTAAAATATTATGACTGTCTTCCAAGTTGCCTTCCAACCGTTCGGTATCGCGAACTGCATGCGATGGCGCGCGTATATTCCCATCGGATGCACCCTGTTCTTGCGGATTGTTCTGCTTTCTCAGAAAACAACGTACATGTATTTACTTGGAAGTGCGTCGTTCGTCTTTTTATCTCTCTTCTGTTTGCGTTTCGCGTCTTGGTGTTTGTGCTGCTGACTTCTCTCTTTCTTCTCCTTCTTTCAAAAACGCCCGTTTACGAAAACGCACAGTTTACTTCACCACAGGCGTGGCTGGTTTAATGCTCTTAGTTTGCGCGTTCGCGTACATTCTTCTCGATACGGACAAATACGGTAAGATCCGATCGAGTTTCGATAAGAGACCGTGGAGGAACATGAAAAGTTTGTTCCAAAGAACCGAAGAGGAGGAAGTACTCGTAAACTTCAACGCGATGAAGTGTCCATTCACGAATAATCCAGTGCGAGGCACGTGCCCTATATGCTGTTCGTTGACGCATAAAGATGGGTATTATCACGGCGATCCCCATGTATTGCACGAATTTTCCTCGCAAATTGTCGAACACGAGATGGCGAAAGAGGCGTCGGCGATGGATCACAAACCAGTTCTGGGACGAATTCAATTGGACACCTTAATCGCGTACAGAGCGAACTATTTGTTTGCAACTTTGAGCCCTTCGTGTAAAGGATGTTATTATAAAACGTGGTGTTGGAATGTCGGATATCGAATGACTTGGCAATCGGCTATATTAGGATTCAACTGCATGATGTGCACGTACCTCTTTGGCGAAGACATTCAAATATTTTACGCCGATTTACGAGCCATTTTATTTTGCATGTCCATGTTCTTCTCTGTGTCCACGTTGTACATGTTACTCGCGTTAATTTGTACTTCCGTGGTATTTATATACGAACATCCGCACTTCATGGACCTAGACGCGATACCAAAGTTTATCGACTTGAAAAATAACGAGCGCGTACGAAGCTGGGTCTATTGGTTCGCCGACGAAAGCGCCAGGTTTGGCGTCAATCCAACGAAGTCGTATTGGACCGTGTTCTATTCCAAGAAGGAGAAAGAAGAGCAAAGAAGAAGACGGTGATGAGATTGTTATTGTATTTTAGTATTAACCTCCGTTACACTCTTACAGACTCACATGTGACACGCCACAACCGTTTTTACTCTCGTTTTTTGAAAATCGTCATTTCTCTCCTTTTTACGACGAGAAACATTCTCGAAGAATGCCGGAGCTGCTGCGTCGCAGCAGCGATGGAGGCGGCTTAAAAAGACGGAAACAAAAGAAATACTACGTTTTGATAATCCTTCTCTCCGCGATTTCATTCTGGTTCACCGCGTTGATTCGCGTTTCCAATCGAATGCCAACCGGTGAAGCCTCGTATCAGTTGAGCGATTTAGACGTTTACGATATCGACGAATCCGACTTTGTGGAAAGTAGTAGTAAGAGTGGAAGTGGAACTTCCGTGTACGATGACGTGGAGGAGAACGAAGACGACGAAGACTGGCGAGTATCGGTGGAGGAGAAAGCGGAGGAGAAACCGTATTTGCGCGACTTTGTCTTCGACGAAGACGATTTGTTCATCTCCCAAGAGAACCACAAAAGAATACGAGAAAAAGACGCGTTCGCTTCGCAAAATGTAGTCAATCGGGTGTTACCAGAACAAAGCCCGAAGATTATACACAAATCGTGCGCATTAGTTGGAAATTCTGGGATATTAAAACGCACTCAGTTTGGGAAATCGATCGATAAACACGAGGCGGTGATGCGCGTGAACCAAGCGCCGGTGAAAGGCTACGAGAAATACGTCGGCTCGAAAGTCACGTATAGGATGTTGAACAACAAGTGGACGACGGTGTATTATGAAGACGGCGTCTCGAATACGGATGTTCCAGGCGGTACGAGTAATTTAGCGAGGTATTTATTAGCGCAAGAGCCGAGTAATGTGACGTTTATCGTCTCGAGAGCGACGACGAAACAGTTTGAAACTTTTTCGCAAACCGTCGCGAAGAGAAGGAGCGAGATGAAGAAACCGTTGTTATTGTCCTCCCGTGTGGTTTCTGGAGCGAGAACGGCGTTGATTGGATTCAGAGATTTTGAGAAGAATCGTGCAAAATATAGCGAGGAAGAATTAACGCCGTCTTCGGGCCTTCTAGGCGTGTATTTATTGTTGAACTTGTGCAAAAGAGTTTCCGTGTACGGATTTTCCTTGGATGACTCGAGAAAGACGAACGATATGAAAGCGGAAGGGTTGCGATATCACTATTTCAAGAAGTATGCGGATTCAGAGCGTTTGTTGGCGCATCCGCACCATAACTTTAAGATGGAAGGGGATATTTTGAGAGCGTTGGTCGACGCGAACGTGGTGACTTTGTGCACAAAGGAGAAAGACTCCGCCGAATCGACGTGTTGAAGAAACGCGCTTTATATGCATTATTGCTGGTAGATTAGAATAGATATAGAAGTAGCTATATACTAGGTACAAGAGCGTAGCATTATTATTATTACTTTTCTGGTTTCGTCGAGCAGACAATCGTCGCAATTGAGATACAATGCGACAACTGCAGCCACTCGTCCGCCCCGTCTACCAATTTCTTCTCCACTTCGCCTAGCTTCAAGCAAATTTCAGCTTTCATCTCGTCCTCGAGCAAGTCACTATCAGCCAAATAGTACCCAAACTGCTCTAAGATTTGCAAACAAGGAAACCCGTCTTTCAAAATATCCTCCGCTAACGCCTGCGATTTTTGAGAATCCCCGGCCACGCAGAGTTGCAACAACTCTTCGATTTTCTCATCCGGAATCACACCGGCAACTTCGCGAATGCGATCTCCAGTAAGTTCTGATCCAAACAAGGACGCCGCGGATTGTAAAAGAGTAATCGCTTTACGCATATCCCCCGCGGATACGTGTTCCAACGCTTGCAACGTCCCTTCCGCCAACTGTAAATTTTCTCCTTTCGCGATAAAGTTTATTCTCTCGTGCATTGTCCCTCCATCTAACGATTTAAATCGAAACTTTGCGCATCGAGAAGAAATCGGGTCTATAATTTTGCTCACGTAGTTACACAGGATGAAAAATCGCGTCACTCTGGAGTACGTTTCCATCATTCGTCGCAGCGCCGACTGCGCGTCGTTCGTCATCGAATCCGCTTCGTCTAAAATCAGAATCTTATACGGCGGACACGGGTATCCCGGCACTCCTTCGCCTACCGTCGTCGACGCGAACGATTTAATTTTCCCTCTCACGACCGAGATCCCTCGTTCGTCCGAGGCGTTTAGTTCCAGCACTCTTTTTTTCCCCAACTCTGGTCCGTACAGTTGTTTACAAATAGCCAACGCGCAGGTCGTTTTCCCCGTTCCAGGCGGGCCGTAGAATAACATGTGCGGTAAATTGTGCGTCTCCATCGCTTTCTCTAACGCGGAGACGACTTCAGTTTGGTACGCCACGTCCGAGACTTTCTTCGGTCGGTATTTATCCACCCACGGTTCTTTCTTCTTCGCTTGGACGTGTGCGTGGTGTTGCTGATCGTCGACGTCCATCATTTTTAAATATATAATGGACTTCTAATGCAGACAGAGAAGAAGTTGTTTTTTTGTGTTTTCGTTTGAAGAAGGGAAAGAAGAGGGAGAACTCTGTCTGAGACCTGAAACTGCTCCTCTGAAAATTTCATAATTTCATTTCTTCGGTCGTCAAACAAAAGAAGGAAGAAAAAACTTTTGCAAAACTTTCTTCCTTCTGTCCTTTCTTTCTTTCTTTCGTCAAAGAAAAGAGAGATTTTATTTACTTTAACGACCCCCACAGTTAAACCTCTTCTGAGCTTTGTCATCGATGACGACTTTTATAATGAAAACGACGACGACGACGACGACTTTTATAATGAAAACAAAGGCGGCGACTCAAGTGAAGAAGATGAACTGCTGCTTTTGCACCAGAAGAAGAACCGGAAAGCAGCAGTTAAAATCGGG
>Ga0209714_1001695_pt1 | contig 11687 bp, 15 predicted proteins | sample COGITO_mtgs_1104_5_FD_185517 | JGI IMG/M metagenome (GOLD analysis project Ga0209714, IMG submission 185517) | Pelagic marine microbial communities from North Sea - COGITO_mtgs_110414 (SPAdes) (version 2) | ecosystem: Environmental > Aquatic > Marine > Epipelagic ...
AGTCTCAAGACCTGCTCAATCTCCGCCTCGTAAGTGATGTAAATTTACAGCGTGGAGATATCGATCTTTCCCTTGAGGGAATCCGTCTCACCGACCTGTTACCACGCGTCGACCAGCCGGCGCAAAATATTACTTACACGCCATTGGTTCTGGCGGCGGACGCCGTCTTGCCACAAAGGCCACCCGAGATCAGAGAAACTGCAAACGAGGAACAGCCCGTGGAGGATCCGACGTTATGAGCCAAAGTGCCGTTGCCATACTGTCCCGCCACATTGAAAAAATGGCTACTGCCCCCACCCTCGTAGCCTCTGGGCGCGTGACGCAATTTGATGGTCAAATCATTGAGTGCGATGGATTTCCAGTATCCGTCGGCTCAATCTGTCACGTCACCGGCCCAAGTGGCACTATCATTGACGCCGAAATCATTGGCTTCAAGAACGGTCAGAATGTTGCTTTTCTCTATGATCAAAACGCCGATATCGAAGTTGGCGCCTTGGTTTCTGTCGCCAATAATGGACGCGAGGTTCAAGTGGGCGAGTCTTTGCTTGGCCGGGTTATTGACGCACATGGCCACCCCTTTGATGGTCTCGGGCCTCTGCATCTGGCTGAAACTTGGCCCCTTTATGGAAAATCTGTCAATCCACTGGACCGCGCGCCCATCACCCAACCTTTGGACGTTGGTGTTCGATCGGTGAATGCGCTGCTGACTATCGGCAAAGGCCAGCGGGTAGGAATCGTCGCCGGATCGGGCGTTGGCAAATCCGTCTTGCTGTCAATGATGACCCGGTTTTCTAAAGCAGATGTCATCGTCGTGGGCTTGATCGGTGAGCGGGGCCGTGAAGTGGGCGCCTTCGTCGAGCAAGCCATGACAGCAGCATCCCGCGAAAAAATTTGCGTTGTCGCAGTACCTGCGGACCGGGCGGCTCTGCTCCGCATCCGCGGCGCAAACCGCGCCACTGCCATTGCCGAATATTTTCGTGCCAAGGGCAAAGATGTGCTCTTGATCATGGATTCCTTGACCCGCGTCGCCCATGCCAAACGTGAAGCCGGATTGGCCATGGGTGAGCAACCTACAGCCAAAGGCTATCCCCCATCGGTCGTATCCATGATTCCCAATCTCATCGAACGCACAGGAACAGGCGGGTTGGGTGAAGGGGCCATAACCTCAATTTACACCGTTCTTGCCGATGGAGACGATACCACCAATGATCCAGTGGTGGATACAGCTCGGGCAATACTAGACGGGCACATCGTTCTATCGCGCAAACAAACCCAGTTAGGCATTTACCCCGCGATTGATCTCACCACCTCGGTGAGCCGCGTCATGAATGAGATTACCGATACCCAACACCAAAAGGCGGCACAGAAATTCAAACGCCTAGTGTACCTTTACCTGGAAAATCGGGATTTGATGTTGATGGGCGGATATGCGGCTGGGCAGGATCCAGAACTGGATCTCGCCATTGCTTTGTGGCCACAAATTACAGCCTATGTTGCACAGCAAGCAAATGAATCTGCCGATTACACCACCTGTAAACAGAACCTTATTGACCTAATGGCTGAATAAGATGTCACGCAAAGCCCGCCTGTATGAATTGATGGTCAAGCGCGAAAACATCGAACTTCGCCGCAAGGCCGAGGTGCTTAACGAATTAATCAGTGATCAGGACGTCTTGCGCGATCTCGATCAAAAACTCGCACGAATGGTGGAAGAAAACCAGCTCGAGCCAGGACCTCAAACCGTCCAAACATTGAGATCTAAAGCCTGGTACGGTCGCGAAATGGCTCGCCAACAAGAATTTACGGCCAATAGGTTGGAGTTTCTTGGTCAAGAAATTGTTACCAATCGAAATTTATTGTCACAAAACAAGAATAAAGAACGCATTATCGCCCAAAAGGCGCTTGAAAATCGCAAGGCCGAGGCCCTTGACAAGGACCAACGTGCCGAAACTTTAATGCCTTCCAAACCCATTAGCAGGCGTTTTTAGATAAGTTGGCATCAAATTTGCTAACTTGCTATGACGCTTTAACTGGAAAGTTGCGAAATGAATGACCTTGGTCTAAATCTGGACGGTCCAAAACCGCTGAAGGGTGTGTTAAACATCCCAGCAAGCGGCGCGGTTGCACCCCAAGGTGGGCAGAAATTCGCAACTGTTCTAGAAAATCGTGTGCAATCTGATCTGTCTCAGGTTGAGGTGGCACTTGAGACCTATGAACCGGCCATTACGCAACCCGCAACGAAGTTGACCTGGACACCGCCTACAGATGAGATTGAAGTTCCAGGGATCATCGCGCACCACCCCGTCGATCCAATCATAGATGCGGAACGCTTGCCTCATTCTTCGGTGGCAAGCATGGGGAAATCAGCCACGAGCGACGCCGCACAGCCTGTTTTGCAGAAGCAACCGGGAAAGCTTTTAGATCTGGTGGACCAGTCTGAAGTCGAGACAGCTATTATTCTGCAACCCACAACAAATTTTAATCTAAATGCCACCCCCCCTGCTGATGATAATTCTGAACTTACGACTGAACCTGATGCTGACGTTCATATTGTCGCCCCGGTCTCTCAACCGCGGTATAACTTGGCACAAAATCCAACCAAACAACTCTCCGAGGTGCATCGTGAGCCTACGGAGGACACGGTCGCGGCGGAGACATCTCCAACGTTACAACTCTCCGAGGTGCACCGTGAACCTACGGATGACACAGTCGCGGCGGAGACATCTCCAACGTTAGACGCGCCGATCGCCACTCCACACATTCTGGGCACCCCCGAACCAAACCAAGGCCACAAGCAGCCGTTAACTCTACCGAATGATGTTACGCAAACTGACTCGAAAGTCATGCCTAACGCCACTACCCCACCGATCTCAGAGGACATTGATCAGGATCAAAAAAATCCAGAGGCAGTCAAACCACCTCAAAAGCAAATGATGGACGTAGCGGAAGCGGCGGCGTCACGCGTCACCCCAAAACCGAGACCTGGTATCTCCAACAAACCCCTGACGCTTGAGGCAGGCCGGCAAGAAACGGTTATTGCGCCCGTTAAATACCTCACCAACACCAACACGCTTAAGCGGAAAAATCACCATTCTACACAATCCGTTAAGTCCGAGCAGCCACTACAAACAGCCCCCAATCGCGGAGATGCAATTCCTCACACGAGGTCAGAGAATGAGGCCACAGAGGCGGCGGCGGCGTTAGCAAACTTGCCATCAAAAGAAACCAAAAATGGTGAACGGCAAGTCTTTAGTTTGAAAATCCAGTCCGAGCCAAAAGACACGCGCAGCTCAGTTCGCAGTGAAGCCCACATTCAGACAGATTCAGCGCTAAAACTAGAGCAAAATCCAAACTCTACCACCCCGACACGCGTCGACTCGCAGCCACCGGGGGCTACTCCAACACCAATAACATTCGAGTCCCTCGGTGACCGAAATATGTCACAAAATATCAAAGAACTTGCCACTCAAACCGGTGGAGAGCGTCTTCAAACCTTCGCATCTGCATTGGTGTTAAACACGCGTGACGTGCAATGGGGTCAGCGCTTGGTTGCGCAAATAGAGAAACTGTCCAGCAATGGAGAGGGCAAACTTGAGCTTTCCTTAAGACCAAAAAACTTAGGGGATATGCACATAAGTCTTGAGTTTAAAGGTGATGAAGCACAAGTTCGTATCGTCACAGAAACAAGCGCGGCATCTCGCGTCCTAATTGGCGCTGAAGACAGATTGGCGCAGATGTTAGACGCGGCGGGATTCAAATTATCCAGCTTGTCAGCCTCCTCTGAAGGCGGCTTAGGACAGGGACTCGGCCAACATACCCGGCAAAAACAGCAGTCAACGCCAGGCGGTACCAAAAACCGAGATACAGAGACCGGAGAAAACTCCAAACGCACTGGTGAAAGCCACAATGGCACCGTAAACGTTATTGCGTAAGTATCAGGAGATATACGATGGCAGATCAAGAGACAGATGAACCAAAGAAAAAAGGTGGCCTGGTAAAAATTATCGGGTTGGTTCTTGGCGGCCTCTTGCTGGTAGGCGTCGGTTTAGGCGCTGGCTTTTTTATGTTTGGCGGGAATGGTGCTACTCCAAGTGCTGAAATTGAGCAGATCATAGAGAGAAAATTAAAGGAAAGCGGTCAACTGCCCGAAGATGAAGCAGCAGAAGGCGAAGCGGAAGGCGAAGAACCTGCTCTCAACAAAAAAGAAACCCCGAAAGCTGACACATTTGTGACATCATATTTTGAATTTGAAGGTAACTTTACATCGAACCTTAAAGACTCGCGCAAGTTTCTACAGTTGGGCGTTGGAATTTCGACACAATATGACGAAACAGTCATAGAGAATGTTGAATTGCATCAGCTTGCGCTTCGCTCGGAAGTATTAGGAACGGTCAGTGACTTTACCGAAGAGGACGTTAAAGGAAAGATTGGACGTGACGCATTGGCAGCTCGTATAGTTGAAGCAATCAACGCTAAGCTTGAACAGCTTGAGGGTTTTGGTGGCATTGACAGTGTGCATTTCACATCATTCGTCTTACAATAAGGTACGCGTAAATTATGGCCTCATCAAAAAAATTAACTTCTGAAGAAGTAAACGCGCTTATCGATGGCCTTGACGGTAATGGCGAGGGCTCCGGCATTGTTTCAATGGGTGAGGAGGTTGACGTTAAGCCATTTTCCTTCGGCTCTGATGATTTATCGTTGCTCGGAGATTACTATGCATTGCGAATGATTAACGAGCGGTTCTGTCGATTTGCAAGAAGTGTCTTTCTACCCATGCTTCGCATCCAACCGCGCATTTCTTCCTTTCCGCCGGAAGTTAAAACCTTCGATGAATATTCTGCTGATGCAGATAGTTTCATGAGCTTAACAACAAGCCGAATTGATGAATTACGCGGAAATAGTCTTCTAGTCGTCGCTCCAAACTTCATCTCATTGCTGACAAACTCCTATTATGGTGGAACAGCAGTGCGTCCCATACGACGTGTACCGGGAGAATTTACAGCAACGGAGCAGCGCGTCATTGAAATTATAACAAGTGGGTTGATGGATTCTTTGCAAGTTGCGTGGAAGGATTTAATGCCGGTCACATTTGCAGTGCAGGGTCACGAAGAAAATATGCAATTCGCCTCATTTGTGGATAATAGCGATACAGTAATTGTCTGCACATTTCTGGTTCAGCTGCCAGGTAGCGAACCGGCAACCTTCGACATCGTTTATCCATTGCAAACTTTAAAACCAATCGCATCTCTTCTAAGGTCTCGTGTTCAATCGGAGCATGTGGCAGAAGATATGTCGTGGCGTCAAAAGTTAGAACGCGCAATCTTGAACATTCCATTGGTTGTTACCGCGGAGTTAGCAAAGCCAAAAGTGTCTATGAAAAATTTGCTAAATCTCCAAGATGGTGACACCTTTCCCATGCAAGTGCACAATGGGATTAAAGTCCTTGTCGAGGGAAAAAATCTGTTTACCGCAGAACTTGGCCAGGTCGGTCCACAAGCTGCACTGCACTTGCGCGATCGTGTTACCACAAACAACAACCCCGAATAGAAAGTTTTGAGAATGTCAGAAAATTCTTCTTCCGAAACACCGCTCGACCAGAAACTTGCCCGCGATGGTAGCGAGAACCTTCGTGTGTTAGAAAATATCGACGTTCAAATGACCGTTGAAGTCGGGCGCTCTGAGATCACAATTCGCGACCTATTGCGTTTAAGCGAGGGCTCAGTACTTGAGTTGGACCGCTTAGCAGGGGATCCGTTGGACATTCTAATTAATGGAACAATGATTGCTAAAGGCGAAGTTGTTATGGTTGGAGAACGGTTTGGGATCCGTTTTGGAGAGATCATAGAGCCTGAGAAACGTGTTGAGGTATTGTAAGGCTCCGAATGTCATAATTTTGACATTTAGTGACAGTACAATCCAACACTCTGATATTTAATACGCTTATTAAGGACACCTTAGTTTGGCACGATAATTGCTTCCTTTGCTTTAGGTAAGTAGGAGCGATCATGTCAGACGTACAACCGTATCAAATCGTAATCATACTGATATTTCTGGGTGCCCTATTTGTAGCACAGATAGTCATTAAGAGATTGATTGCGAGCGGCAAGGTCACGCCAATTCAAAGTGACATGCAAATCGTCGAGACACTCCGCCTGAGCCCAAAGGAGAGCCTACATTTACTCAATATCCAAGGTGAGAGTTTTCTACTTTGTGTTGGAAAGACAGGCACCAGTAACATATTGCAGGTTGTTACTTCAATCGAGGAGCAAGCCGATGCGTAATCTCGCAGTTGTTCGTTACGTTATTGTCCTGCTAATCTCTGCAACACCGGCCTTTTCTCAGTCTTTTGACCTTGGAGGTTTGCCGGCTCTCACGACCGATCAGAATACCGATGGAGGTGTAACATACTCGCTGTCTTTGCAAGTACTAGCCCTTATGACCGCCGTTACTTTGTTGCCGTCCCTTGTTTTAGGAATGACATCATTTACCCGCATCATTATTGTACTTTCTATTCTACGCCAAGCATTAGGAACACAGCAAACACCCCCAAATCAGGTGCTCATTGCCATCGCATTGTTCTTATCATTGTTCATTATGCAGCCAACGCTGAGTGAAGTATACAATGTTGCCGTATCTCCTTTCTTATCAGAAACCATGTCAGCCGACGTGGCGATCTTTGAAGCTTCCGCCGTGATGAAGGATTTTATGGTGGCAAATACTCGAAGCGATACACTGCTGATGTTTAGCGATATGGCTGGAGCGGACGGATACGAAAGTAACGCCGACATTCCGTTTTCGACATTGCTACCATCATTCATAACATCCGAATTAAAGACGGCATTTCAGATTGGGTTCTTATTATTCCTTCCCTTCTTAGTCATCGATATGGTGATTGCGTCAATCCTAATGGCCTTGGGAATGATGATGCTGTCTCCAATGCTCGTTTCCCTACCCTTCAAACTTCTACTCTTTGTTTTGGTGGACGGTTGGGCTCTTACAGTCGGCTCCTTAGCCGCAACATTCGTATCGACGTGAGGCAGTATGGAATTTGATAGCAACATAGAATACCTACGGCTTGCCTTTTGGCAAATCATTATGACCGCTGGACCGGTTCTCGGTGTGGCGCTTTCGATCGGCCTTTTAGTTGGCGTTTTACAGGCGGCGACATCAATCAATGAGATGACCCTAAGCTTTGTTCCTAAATTGATTTTAGTTTTGACCACAATTGCACTGCTTTCAGGCTTAATGATGACACAAATGTCGAACTATTTCGCGTTCATATTTCAAGAAATTTCTTTGGTGGGCCGGTGATACCGCTAAATGACATCGGGTTTGGTGCCCTCCCCGGCGCTCAGATGCAGGACCTGTTGAATTGGCTTTTGCAAGTATTGGTCATGAATTTGCGGGCCGGCGCATTTTTGATCTCGGCACCCTTCTTCGGGTCACGCATGTTGCCCTTGCAGGTTCGTATTGTATTATCTTTTGCTTTGGGCGCATTTATTATGTCCCAGGTTGCCCCACCAAACATTGCAATACTAACTTCCTTTATGGTCATACCACTCGTCATACAGGAACTGGCTATTGGTTTAACCGCCGGCCTTACCTTCATGATTATATTTGCAACTGCAGGGTTAGCAGGCGAAAAAATCGCAGCTTCCTCTGGCCTGTCTTTCTCAATGCAAGTTGATCCCAGCGGATCAGGCCAGACCCCGGTGGTGAGCCAAATTTTAACCCTGTTTTGTTTGGTTATCTTCTTCTCTATCAACGGTCATTTGCATGTAATGGCATTGATTTTGGAGAGTTATGAGATTGTTCCAATTGGAGCGCCGCTTCTCTGGGGTATGCTCATTCAATCTGGCATAGACGCCGGTGGATTAATGTTCTCTTTCGCGGCAAGCATTATGTTACCGATCGTCGCGGTGTTGTTTATCATCAACCTAGCGATCGGCATCATCACAAAATCTGCACCTCAGCTCAATCTGTTTTCATTTGGTTTTCCCATAACAATTTTCAGCGTATTCGTATTGATCACGCTTTCAATTTCACCATTTGCCTGGGCCTTTTCAGATTTAACAGACTCAATAACCGAGTTTTTAGGAACTTTAATTCAAGGAATGCGAGATGGCTGAAGGTGGCGACGATGGCCAAGAAAAGACAGAGGACCCCTCCCAGAAACGCCTGGATAAGGCGAAAGAAGACGGTGAGGTTTTATCCTCTAAGGAACTACAAGTCTTCATGACCATGTCGATGGGCGTGGCGTTAATCTACGCCCTATATGTATTCTTGCCGCCACGCATGGGCCACTGGATTGCCTTCTTTGAATTTGGCGATCTTAACCAGTTAAATAGTTATATCATGTCCCGCATCGGGGACGCGATGGCGATTTTTATCGTCATTTCTGCAATCGTTGGTCTGCCAATTATGTTGACAGTTTTGGCCACCCAAGGCGCTTTGAGCGGTGGGATCAACTTTGCTGTCAAGTCGATGCACTTTAAGGGCAATCGTATCAATCCGTTGAGCGGTTTTAAGCGTATGTTTTCAATCAACGGGCTTATGGAACTGGCAAAGGCGGTTGCCAAGGTCCTTTTGCTGACCGCGGCATTCGCCACGGTAATTTGGCTTATTTTGCCAGTATTATTAAATTTATTGAGCACAAACCTCAACTCGGCACTTTCTGAAGCTTTCTCTGCGTTGATGCTGGCGCTCGGCGCTTCCCTTATTGTCTTGGCCATTATTGCAGGAATCGATGTCGCTTATGCCATCCATAAACACACCAAAAAACTCAAAATGAGCCCTCAGGAACTTAAAGATGAACATAAGCAATCCGAGGGTTCACCCGAGGTTAAATCCCGCATTCGGCGCCTCCAGATGGAGGCCAGCCGTCGCGCTTCCGAACAGGGGGCCGCGGTTGAGCAGGCAGGAGAAGCAACAGCCATCATCACGAACCCTACTCATTTCGCTGTAGCGCTAAAATATGTTCCGGGAGAGATGAAAGCACCTGTTATTTTGGCCATGGGACGTGGTAAAATTGCAGAACGTATCATCGCGAAGGGGGAAGAATCCAACGTTACAGTTTTCCGTAGCCCTCTGCTCGCGCGAGCTTTATACTTCACCAGTGAAATTGGTCAGGAAATTAATGATGGAGTTTACACCGCCGTTGCAGCTGTTTTGGCCTATGTATTCCGACTAGATCGTGGCGAGACACCGCCAGAGCCGATGTTCGAAATTCCGAATGAGCTGCAGTTTGATGAATTTGGCAAGGCATTGAAAGGAAATTAGAATGGCACGCAATCGAAGACGCGGCATTGGTGAAATTATTTCCACAATCGCCTTTTTTGGCATGTCAGCATGGCTGGCACTTGAAGCGCTTGCCTTGATCGGTACGGTCCCGCAGTTTCAGGTCTATGGACTTTTTGCCGCGTCATTGATGTGTTTGCTGGGTGGTTTGCGGTTTGTGATCGTGGAAATTGTAAATGCTATCAAGTCTGCGCGAAAATAATGAGTGAAAAGCCTTCCTATATTCCTTGTGGCATATGCCTAAACTATTTCGTAACATTTGATGCAAAACGTCCGCATGGATGTAAAAAGTTTGGTTTCAAATCAATTCAATCTCCAAGTTTCGCGGTTTTTGCGGCAACTGGCACGAATTGTGCTCTATTTAAGAGTAAGTTTCGACCTACCGACGATGCCAAGGTCAAAACAGGCAGGAGAATGAAATGAGTTCCGATATCAAATCTGTCGAAGATAGCATCAAAATTGCTTTGGACGCCGCAGATGTTGCGACAAATGTGACTGATGAATTCGCACGCATAACCAAAGATTATTCAGCCGTGGAGAGCGAAGTGAAAAAAATATACAGAAGCGCGACCATAGTTTTTGTTAGCTCCGTTGCGGCCAGTTTGATCGCCGTAGTTGTGGCGTCTATGATGTATTACCGAACTATGGAATCCATGGAGACCGCAAATAACACCTCTCTCGAAGCCTTGGTCATTTTCGCAGAAAATGTTGATAAACTTGCCGCAAGCACCACCACCCTCGATGAAGCGATGCAAGAACAAGAAAAGCTGATGACCGCGGCCGAAGATGCCAATGAGGCGCTTGCCCGAATTGAGGCACAGCAAGAGGTGAATGCCACGGTCACGCAGGATGGTTTAAGCGATATGACGGAAACCAATCTGGCGTCAGTGTCTCAATTTAGCTCAAGTGTTTTGGATAAGATCGATTCCGATCTGGCCAACCATTCCGAATCGATCACCGCCGCTATTGCTCAGCTCGAGCTGGCGCAGGCGCAATTGATTGAGGCTTTTGCGGCACAAGAAACTGCGAGTTCCGGCGCACAAACACCTATGGCTGAGGTGACCACAAAGATTGAAGCCATTCTCATGCTGCAACGGGAGATTTCGGCAAAAATCACCGCTGCAAATTCACCGCCCCCGCGGACCCGCACAGCGCCAAAAACGAAATCGAAAACTGCAACTCCCCGGCCAAAGGTCGACGACCCAATCAGCTTTCCCTAAGGAAATTTCATGGCCCTTGAAGACGAACAGATAAACCCGCAGGTTTCCGAGGCAGAGGCGCCCCCGATCCGTCAATTTTTGAAGGTTCAGAAACAGGGAATGGGTCGCGCGGCGGTCGCACAACGTATCAAAGAGAACGATATCCTTGTGGCTATCGATGGTGAGCTTTTTCTTGGTGACAAAGAGACACTGAAAGCAGTTTTCGAAGATTATGATCCGACAATGGTGGATGATGTGGCATGGCTAGTCACCTTCTGGCGCGACGGGGTCTTTTTCAATGTTTGTTTTCACACTCCGTTGCGGGCGGATTTCGATTTTGTATCACCGGAGGAGGCCATCGAGGTCAGCGAAGGCTTTAAGAAACTGAAATTTGAGCCTATTGAAAGCTACCAAAACTTCGAAATCTTTCGCGATCTTCGCAAAAATGCAGCGATGCATCCCACGGCACCGGATCCTCTTGCCACCTATGCACCATTGCTTTGGATGTTGGGCAATCGACTTTACTACCCGATGCTGGCCATTACCATCGTATATGGCGTCACCGCGGTGACGCATATATTATTGTTTATTCTCGGGTATATCCTGGTCGGACTTTACGTCAAACGTGCCCAGTTGAATTTGTTGCGGTCTTACCATCTGTTTGAAGACAAGTTTTATTGGATGGTCATTGGAGCCACCAATGAAATCGAAGCGCGACAGACCTGCCGCGCTTTGGATCCTGGTGTATTGTTCCCCTTCGATAAAGCAGAGCCGCCGCAAAAGCTGAACCGCATACAGCGCAAGGCCATACGCGAGCAGCAACCCACGACCGAAACCTAAGCGCATTACTTCGGGTAGGCCCGAAAGAACCGGTACCGGGGTATGCCACGCATGTCTGTGGCGCCCACTTATAGTTTTTTACTAAATGATTTCCCTCCCATGTCGTTAAGCTGACCAAGGGGGGATAAGATGCGGTCGACTTTCATAAACGAACTCCCCATTTCCGCCTTGCCGCGCGAAACCGTACGCGCAAGAACTGTCTTGATGGGCAATGGTATGGCCACTGATCGGGTCATTTTCCTGAAAACTGGCAAGGCGCGCGGTCGAGACGGGTTTGTCTATCACGCAGGCCATGTTTTGAACTTTAAAGAGTTTCTGGGACTCTGCACCTATCAAACGCCCGTAACC
>Ga0209714_1001696_pt1 | contig 11681 bp, 6 predicted proteins | sample COGITO_mtgs_1104_5_FD_185517 | JGI IMG/M metagenome (GOLD analysis project Ga0209714, IMG submission 185517) | Pelagic marine microbial communities from North Sea - COGITO_mtgs_110414 (SPAdes) (version 2) | ecosystem: Environmental > Aquatic > Marine > Epipelagic ...
CCGACTCAAGAACATCAATCTACGTATGAGTCTGAAGAAGCTCGAGGCCAAGCTCCGTGCCAAGGAGCAACTTGCAGAGGGTCTTCACCTGATCGACTTTGAGCAGCTCAAGATCGAGAACCAAACACTGAACGAAAAGATTGAAGAGAGGAACGAGGAGTTGCATAAACTGAGGAAAAAGAACACCACCACAGTCCAGGTGCTCACCCACATCAAGGAAAAGCTTCAGGCTGTTACCAAGGACAACGGTGTTGTGAGGGGAAAGCTGGCGGATTTAGATGCACAGCTCAACATCGCACGAGACAAATCCACCAAGCTCAAGGCTGCTAGGGAAAGTGTCAGGGCGGAGAATGCTTTGCTAAAGCAGAAACAGGGCTTTGCCAACAGTGATTTGCTCGTGGTTGACTATGAAACCAGGAAGGAAAAGATGGAGGAAATGATGGCGAGAATGACAGAATTGAAAGAGCGGCACGCGCTCTTGGTAGCCACCACGAAGGATTTCCAGGTGGAATAACGAGGGTGATGTTTGCATATACACAAACCGTATATATAATAGGGAGCTTTAAAACTAATTGTGCATCTAATTGTTTTTGCTGGGCAAAATATTTACAGTTTTTTTCTTCTTTTTTCTAGCGTTTTTTTGTGTGGTTTTGTGCGTTTTTTACAGCACAATTTCCATTGTTCCATTAATGTATCAAATGTTGGTTCATCACGGTTTACTCGAGTTGCGACGACTCCATATAATTCATTCATTCTCAGTATTGAGATTTAAAGTCAATTCACAGCTATCTGAGGCGGCTTCTCCATAAACGTAAAAGTTGGTTCGAATGAGGTCTGGAGTAACTTCACCTCTTCTACCGTCTTTTTTGCCTCCGGAACAAATACCCGATGAGATAAACAAGCTGCAGGCAAAGAACTAACGGGAGAACCGTATCGCTCAGGGTTTTTTCCCTTCTTTTTCCCCTTGTTCTTCTTCTTTGGATTCGTTGTTGGAGGTTTTTTGTTCTTTTTTGGTGGAGAGCGTTTTTTCTTTTTGCAGATAGCTGCTACTTGGGGTTGTAGTGTTTCACTTTTTTTCTCATCGCCTTTCTCTGTTGCAGGGGAGGAGGGGGGAATAGTAGAGTTGGCCGAATCAGAATTTCTATTAATGCTGCTAGAATCTGTGATATTTTTTTCTTCTTCGGGTTCGTCACAAGTATCTTCTGAGATATTCTCAACGACTACCCAGTCGTCTAGTTGATTTACTGTGTCTGTGGGTGTGCATTACGAATAAGAATTTCAAACAGGGAGGACGGGAATTGACGATATGTATTAGTCAGTGAATAAAGAAAAAAATCGTTCTTTTTCTTGAGAGGCTCCTTTGTCCTCGAAGCGTCTTCTCATCGAAAAAAACAAATCGTAGAAAAACTAACCTGTCATTTTTGCTCAGAATTCTGAATTCTGCGACCCAAGTTTTGAATCCCAAGAATCCCCCAAAAATCCCTTTGGTACAGAAGAATCTGGAATATCCCTTTTCATTTGGTAAAGAAAAAATATTCATTATTCAACCTCTCGCTAAAAGTCTTTACCGTTAGTTCGTTAATTTCTACCATCTGGCCATTGCAATTTTTTTCACTAAACACTTCAAAGAAGCCCAACCTTGGCCCCCTTCTTACGCCCACTTAGCCAGAAGTCTTCGAGATTCTGGATGTGGTTATCATATGTTGTTTGGGGAGGCGAGGGCGGACTCGGCGGATTATTACTCTTTTCCGAGGAATTCTCCACGACAGCAATTGGGCTAGGTTCGCGGCTTCTTCTCCGGGCATAAGGTTCTGAATTGGGATGCGTCAATGGAGGGGGCAAAGCCTTCTTTGAGGACCTCCGTTTTGTGGATGTCGCTTTCGGTTGGTCGCCATCGTTTTTCTCTTCACAAGAATCGATATTCTGGAAGTGCATATCTTCGGAGCCGTCTAGCGCTTCTACAAGTATGTTATCCGCATTATTTTCGTCACGATTTCTGCTGCTTGCTCTACTACTGGTCCTACTGCTGGTCCTACTACCAGTCTTACTTTCTCTCCGACTGTTCTCGTTGCTACTACTCCCGAAATTCTCGATTGCCTGAGGAATCATCGTATGGTCTGGAATCTTTGCTTCCATCGCCGCCAGCTCCACGACATGTTTGGTCTTCATCTTGCTGAGTTCCTTTTTCAACTTTGTGAACTCCCCCTCTTTCTCCCTTAGTGTTAATTCAAGATTGTTCGCCCTACTTTCTTCCTCCTCTCTTTTCTTCTTCTCATTAAAATACTTTTCTCCCTCAAGATTGAGCTCTTCCGCAAGAATATTGACTTTTATCTCTGACTTGGCAAGCTTATGCTCCGTGGCACTCAAAAGGTCCTCGATCTCTTGTTCGGTCTTGGTCTTTTCCTTCACAGGGGTAACGCTTATTACGCCCGGGCTGGAAGTTACGGCGAGGGAAGATTCCGCAAGAATTTCCTTGTACCTATCATTCTCCTCTCGCTCGACTTCCAAATCATCCTTTAGTGAGTCGTGCTCCTCTTGCATTCTCTCAATGATCTTCATGTGATCCTTTAGGTCAGCCCTCGTATCCTCCAGCTGCTCCCGTAGCTTTTTCTCCTCTTTCTCCGCTTCATCTAATCGCTCTTGAAACCCTGTGTTGTCCCCCTCGAGTATTTCCACCATCTGGAAGAGATCCAAGGCCTGCTCCTTCAAAGATTGGTTCTCAGACTCTAGCTCTTCAAGACCGAGGACAAGGTCGTGGATGTCAGACGCAGTAAAATCCGTGGGATCATAGCTGTCCGCTGGCATTTGAACACAGAAAGGACGATGACAACGACGATGACGACGACGGGGGCCAACCAAGTGTGATGAGGAGAGGTAACTTTCTTTCTCTGGAGGGTGCAAGGAAGTGGGGAAACACTGGTTTTCAAAAGGAGAAGGGAAGCCAATAAAATGGCGGTCAAGCGAGATAAAAGGTGTTGTTTCTGTGTCAATAGATATATTGGTAAGAAGAAAGATTTTAACTAGCAACTTCTCCACAAAATGGTTGACTTTGGGCAAGTTGACTTCTCCTTCTTCCCTTTCTCTAGCCCTATCCATGAAAAACAGAACATCCTTAAAACTGACCAAAAGAGTCGAGGGAGCAAATCATCCTCACGAAAGGCCATTCGCATACGAACAAAAATGCTAACAGATAAAGTATAAATATATCTTCTTTTTACGTTCTTCTGTTTATATTCTTCACACACAAGCCCGAATGACACCATCATCACATCCCATCAGTAACATTTGCCGCATAGGGAGCAACTGCAAACTCTGGATGCACAATTTTCGCTTGCTCGCCTTTTCGCCCTTATGATCTACGAAGTTACGGGCTTTGACGTTGTAGTCAGGTGTGTTTGCCGCAGGAAGGGCGGCTGCGGCCGCCTTGTGCCCACTGACAGCATAAAGAACCAGGGATGACTTGCCACTTTCCTTGGTAAAAGTTTTCAGTTTGACGGAGTTTCTATTGATCCCCGGGCCTCGGTTGGGTAGTCCCGATACGACGCTGATTTTTTTCGGGTCCCCGCCACCTCTCAGATCCCACGCCACGGCTCTTAGATCTTTCCCCACTGTCAAGACTTGATAGCGGTTGATAGGGTCAATTTTGAAAACTGCCCCATCATGCGCTTTCCACTTTTTCAAAACCCTTCCGACCCTGGTATCGAGACAATATACGTATCCTCCGTTGCTACCAACGCAAATCCACTCCCCATCCCCGTTGAATGTCAACGAGGAAAGGCTGTTGTCCAAGATGCTGTCATTGTCATTATTGTAGCTGCTTTCATTGTTGCCGTCGTCAACGGCCCAGTTAGCGAAAATGTTCAGTGTGAAGTCGCGGACGTGACGCTTGCAGAATCTTTGGGGGATATACGTCCCCACCGCGCTGCAGTTCTCGCAGTGTGTCCGGCACATCACGCTACTAGGAACTGTCAGTAAACTCCTCTCCTTATTGATATTGACATTCTCTCGAAGGTCGAGATGAACGAGCCTGCTCCTCGAGAGCGCCAGCATTTCTAGACCTGCTTTATTCTCATCGTTAAGGTCGTTTCCACCCACAACAGAGGCTTGGGGTAGGCAAAAGAACTCCAAAAACGGGTCGCTATCCTGCATTTCAGCCGAAGCTGAGCCCTGTAGACCTCCTCCAAAGAACGCACTCCCATCGTTGATGTCGACTCCTCCCAAGCTTAATCCCAGCCCTAAGGCCATGCGATTGCCAGGATACCCGTCACGATTCCCCTCCCCGTCTCGACCGGTCCCAGACCCCAAGTTTTCAGACCCCCCACCAAACATGATCCCTCCTAAACTACGATCCCTCCTCTTCAAGAACGCCAACTCGACATTCTTTTCCACATCAAAGACATGCATATTGCCATCGCAAGCGATACCCATATTACCTTTGTCACTGATTGCTACCTGGTTAATTATCACGCCCCTTCTTTTGTTCGTCTGCGAGAAGCAGCTCCTCACAACTGGAGGATGTTGCTTCAGATCCCAAATCAAAATCTCACCATCCCTCCCCCCCGAGCAAAGGATGCTCTCCCCCGCATCGACAGCCATGCTTCTAATGCTACTCGTGCCTCGCTGTTCTTCGCCGACCTCGTTCTTATAGCTCGCATCAAGCTTGCTCAACAAAACCATGTGGGTGGCCCAAGGCGCCCCAACCGCCGGCGCTAACCCGCTGGCGACATTGTTGCTCCCTATCAGCCACGTTCTGTCGATTCTGCGCCTCTCCTCCGTGTCTTCGTTCTTGTAACTTGCCTGCTTTTTGCTACTGAAAGTAGTGGAATTGATTTGGGTGTGGTGGTGAGAATGAGATGACGGAAGAGAGGATTGAAACGAGCTGGAAGGCGGAGGGGATGTTACTTCTTTTTCGGGCTGAGAGGGCTTTTTACCGCTCTCTCCGTCATTGTTAATGTTGTTGTTGTTGTTGCTGTTGTTGTTGTTGTTGTTGTTGCCACCGTCATTATTCACATCTTCGTCGTCATCATTTTCGTCGCTGTCACTGTCCTCCAGTACCATCCTCACGCTGCTGACCTTGCGTTCTCGGTTGCCGACAAATCTATCTCGATTTTTCGTCACATCCATCATGATCATTCCGTCGCCGTTCGGAGCCCCATCATTGAAGTACTCCTCCATAACCAGCTCGTTCATGCTACTGTTCAGCGGAGCGCTGCTCTTGCGCGCGGAAGTAGAATTCGAATCTTCTAGGTTGGCAGTGGGAGAGGAGCTAGCATTATCAGATATATTCATCTGCAGCAGCTCATTGATGTCAGCGCCAAGCCCAAGAGGGTCTTCCAGTAGCTTTCCGTCACTCATCCTACTCTCGGCTTTGCTGGTGGTGGCGATGTAGCTCTCGTTGACGCTAAGCTCGAGACTTTCCCCAAGATCTAGCTTCACCTGGGGGAGCAAATTCTCGCTGAAACGCTCCTCGCGACTCTCCCGCTCTTCATTTTCGTCCCGCAGCTTCTTCACGCGCTTGCGAATCCACCCGATGCCCTTCTCCCACGTGTCTCCAAACAGCTTGTTGTTATTGATGTCGTCATTCTCCACGTCGAATTTGTTCAACGGTTTCACAGCATCAGCGTCGCCATTCTTTGTGTTTGTTACAACGATCCACTTTACAAGACCATGGGCGGCAGCACAGTTGGCTTCGATGTGTTCTTGGCCGCAGACATTCAAGATCGTATCGTAAAGATTCATTGCAACGCCCATTCCAGTCAGGGAGAGAACATTGTTGAAGATTACCTCGATCTGCTCTTTGTTATTATCAGGGGCCCTCAATAGTTCTTCCTGACGAGCAAGCTCATCTTCATAAATCTCCTTCAGGTGAGCAAAGAAGGCGTCCACAGCAGGCACGATGATATCGACAACGTGCTCCCGACTAATGCTAACACAAATCGTACATAACATCCCGCCAGCGTGCTCCAGAGCGTGGTGGGTCGCGTTTTTATAGATTTCCGACGCGGCGGAAGTAGAACTATCCAAAGAAGCGGGAGCAGACGCGGGACCTTTGATCAGAGAGAGTAGCACTAGAATGAGCTGATGGGCTGGGAGCGGAGGATTCTTAAGGTAATGGTAGTGGATCATGTCCGGCGATAGCAGCTGTAGGCAGCCGTGAAGAGAAAAAACAGCCTCAACAAGAGCGTTCACAGCGACAGCTTTTTCCAAATCATTATCGGGATCGCGATCTTGACACCTATTGATATTGACATTGACATTGTCATTGTCATTGTCATTGTCATTATCATTGTCATTATCATTGTCATTGTCATTATCATTGTCATTATCATTGTCAATGTCGTCGTCATCAGGAAATATCTTTGGCTGCAGAGAAATAAGCTGCTCATTGAACATCCGTTCACAGACGACGGGGCCAATAGCCTCTTCAGCAATACTCGGAAGTATAGCAGAAAGGGCCTGAGCGACAAACATTTTAGAAACATCAGTTATTCCACCGTTCTGGTGATTCTTGACGTCACCAATCATGGAAACCAAAGCTGGAACAATATAACGGACCGTTAGGGCAGGGCCAAATTCCTCCGGCTGGGAGAAAGATACGAGCGCCACGACGACGGCTTTTCTAACATCATCCTTGTTCTCCACGTTGCGGTTGCCTCCTCCATGACGCAGCACCTGGAGCAAAATAGGGAGGATATGGGAGACGAAAGATTCTACCCTCGTATTATTATACAGTTGTGTGAGAAATGGCGAAAGCAGCAGAAGTTGAAGCAGACGCGGCCCGTAATCGCTCTCTATTTCCAACAGGCTATCGAGAAAAGTGACTATCTTAGGAATCAGGATGTTAGAGGCCAACGTTCGCCCGAGCTTCTTCGCCAAAGCGTCCAGGAACTTAGGGAGCGTGAGAATGAGAGGTGGTGTATTGTTGTTGTTGTTGTTGTTATTGTTGTTGTTGTTGTTGTTGTTGTCGTCGTCGTCGTCGTCGTCGGTGCTAACGTGACGCTCTAAGTACTCCTCGTGCTGCTCAAAGTGGTGAGAGCTCTCCAGGGGCTGTAGGAGCGTCGGGAGCATAAGCGCGATCGCAGAAGTAGGAAGGGAGGATATTGATTCCGGGGAAAGTGAAATAATTTTCTTCGTCAGAAGAAAGCCCTCATCCGCATTAGCCGTTGAGGTCGTCTTCAGACTTTCCATTATCGCATAGCATCGCTGCAAACTCGCCGGGAAGAGGTCGCGAAATTTCGACGAGAGAATGTTCTCTATCGGGGGGCCGTCATAGTCTGGATGAGTCGATTCGAGCACCATGTCCGGAGGTGTCGGAAGCAGCTCCTTAACGGAATGTATTTCACCAGATTTCAGACTATCGATGGCGCGCTGAACGGTGGGCGGGGGCTGAATATTTCCACTGGAATAAATTTCCTCAGCAATAACGCCGACGCAGGCGAGATCGATAGTGACGTAATCTCGGTGTTCATAATTTGATTCAAGGTTGGCTTGTGGGGTAGGATAGCGCCCAATAAGGGACGGGTGAGCCATCCTCGCAAATTCGCCAGCACTGGTGAATTCCTCAAGGTCCCGGACATTGTTTTTGATGTTTACAAATTCGGAGAACGGAAGCTTAATATCTGGGAGTAATTTGTTCATAGAGTATTTTCCAGAGTCTTTGCTGGTTGTCGATGACGCGAGATCGGCGGCACGGAACTCTATGTGTTCACTATCGTCTCTATCGGACTCTGACAAAGTGTCTACGTAAGATAGCGTCCGAAGATACCGGTTTGACGAGTTTTGCATAGAAGTAATGCTCCTTGTTTCAAGAGTTTTGCTCTTTTGACGGCGCTTGACGTAAATTGGTTCGCCGCCGAACACGCACTGTCGCCGAGGGTGCTTCTTGTGGAAGAGCTGGACAAAGCCAGTTTTGTTGTGGTTAGTGTCATTATTGCCGCTGCTACCAGTGCTATTGTTAGCGGTGTTGTTGGTGGCGGTGGTGAACATGTGATTACCAGTAACATTGTCTTCACTTTCCGCTTCCCTCATTATTTGCTGTTCTCTCGCCACGCCCCAGCAGGTGAGATTGAGAGGAACATTCTTCTCCCGGATAGCAGACTTTCCAGAAAGACACTCCCCGAAATTCAAATCGATCCATAGGTGAAGCATGGAAGAAACCACGCTACCCTCGAGCAGGCGGCGGTGATATCGTATCAAGTCGCTGTAAGAGTCGCACCACTGCGGGAGAGCGATGTCATTCAGGCCGAGTGACCTGTGCTGACTAATAAAAACCCTCTCGTCCGAAAAATACTCCGGAATGCACTCCTCGGGAGTCCACTCGTAGATTCTCTCCAGGTCGCCCATATAATGCTCTGGGACAAACTCCTTCCGACCTGTCGCCGATATGAGCGTATTGATTGGAGTGGTTCTTGAAAGATACATGAAATAAGTCAAGTCCGAGAGTGGTTCCACTACGTGGTGAGGGGGAAGCGAGTGGCGGTAAGAGATATCGCACTGTTGATCCCCCTTGCTAAGTCGAAACTTTGTCTTGCTCAAGTTTCTCCACGGGCCATTGAGGCAGTTTGGGTCTTCTATCTCTGACTGGAAGTTCGTTACCCAGGGAAAGATCGGGTGCGAATATGGGTCGGAAGGGGTTCGACCGCAGGCATCATTGATCAACATCAGGTACGCGTAGTTCGTTATGGTTCCGTTCAGCCATTGAGTCGTAATTGGCGTAGAGGCACCTGGATAAGGAATGATGGTCGACGGTGGTTGTACTTGTGGGGGCTGCAATGAGGGAGGACAAGACGGAGGCGAGGGGAGGAGGGAGCTGCGACGACTTCTGAAGACGCTTGACGTCCTCCTTCGAGCGAGTAAGTCGAGCGAATTTTCGCTCCTTTCTGAATCTGAATCTGATTCTGAACTTGAACCTGGACATGTATCGAGATTGAAATAGGGCATGGGAGAATCACCATCGTAGGCTTGTTGTGCTGTTGTTATCTTCGCCGTCATCGTAGTAGTAGGTGTAGTTGTTGTGGTCTCTTCGTATCGAGTGACAACAACACCACCGCCCCTAACCTCCAACCACCCCTCAAAATCCACAAAAACACCTCGCGCCCCTTCACCTCCAAAACCGCCAAAATCAAATCCCCTGTCATGGACAAACTCCACAGCTTTCAGAAGCTGAAGGAGGAGAAAACGGGAGCGAAGGTCATGGGAGGAGGGCGATTTCGTAAGAGCGTTTCTTTCAGACGTCTTCAAGGAAGGCAGCGGCGCGGGAAACAGCGGTTTAGACAAGAAGGAAGTCCTGAGCAAGGAGTGCAAAGACTTTCCTCTCGGAGGGTTATACACGGCGTGAAAACCACCACCACCTTTTCTCAAAACGACACAATGCAACTCAGGAAGCGAAGGGTGCAAAGGCAGAAGGGGGGAATTTCCAGGAGGAGAGCTGCAAAACGAGAGGTCTCCCCCATCTGTTGTACTGTATAATTTACAAACGGCCGTCTTTATCGAGCTCTCTGTTGCTTCTTTCGCTTTTTCATTGAAGTCAGACACAAGGAGACAATCCCTCGAGGAAGATGCACTGTGCACCAATGTTTTATGTAATGGCCCGTTCTTCTCCACAGGAAAATAATAGTCGAAGCCCAGCGATCTACAAAGCTCGCCCACGTCGCTATGGGGCGTCGTGTGGGTTGTCGTGGTGGTGGTGGGTGTCGTTCCGGTTGTCATGGGAGAGATTATTTCTACTTTTTAGCTTTTCGGTGTAGACAGTCAACGGCTTCTCGACAAGATACGCTTGCACAGTTGATTTGCGCGGTTGAGACGGTGCAGTCAAAGGGTACGTGGCCGAAGAGGTGGCTTTAGAACTGATTTCAGAAGCGTCAACGAAGGCGCCCCTTTTTCCTGGCGAAATGAGAAGGCTACGACTAAATTTGCGCGTTCGCACGTGTGTACAAAAATATAGGTTGTTCTTAGAATGCCATAAGAGCCTCCAAGATAAATCAGACGCTGCTCTTGGGGTGTTCCACACGAAAACCCAAACTTTTTTGGGCACCACAGTAATTTCTCTATCACCTGGTACAAAGCAACATTGGAAACCCCATCATTCGTGAGAGAAAAACGCTCCGTACTACACCTGGTGATCGATTTTAATACAGCGAATGTATAGTAACATGTCCAATCGACACACTGGATCAACTTTTGGAGGAGGAATGAGCTCTAGTGATGCCAACCAGGATATCATGGAAAGCCAGAATAACGAACGCATTTCGCAACTTTCTGACCAGGTATCTTTGCTGAAAAACCTAACGATCGACATTGGGAATGAAGTTTCCAGCCAGAATAATATGTTGGATGATATGGGCACGAGTTTTGGGAATACAGGGGACTTGATGGGGAAGAGCATGAAGCGGTTAGGAACAATGTTACAGAAGACGAGCAGCAAGCATCTTTGCTGGATTGTTGGGTTTGTGTTTTTTGTCATGATGTTTTTATGGTGGATGATGACAAGCAAGAATTGAGCCGACAGCAAGCAGGCAAAAGCAGGCAAGCGTCAAGCAGGCAAGCAGGCAAGCAGGCAAGCAGGCAAGCAGGCAAGCAGGCAAGCAGGCAAGCAGGCAAGCAGGCAAGCAGGCAAGCACCCAAATGAGAAACAATAAGTAGAAAAGATACCGTACCGAAATATTGGCCCCATCTGCCTCTACCTTTTCTTTAATCACCATGAGCCAGAAATGTCATTATGGCGACTATTGTGGCATGCTCCACTTTCAGAATCCGTTTCCCAAGGTCGAGACGATAGCATCCTCTAGCTTGGAAGGCGTCCACTTCCCGCTGTATGAAACCCCCCTCGGGACCTATAATTATGTTTAGTTTCAGAGTATCTATCCCTCGAATAATAGCATCACTTTTAGCCACATTACCCAAGCTTTCCTGTTTTATTTCTTGTGTTCTTCCCTGGTCGTCGTTGGCAGGGTGACAAAAAAAAGTAGTGCCACCGTGCAATAACTCAAAAGGAAATCCACCGGTCCTCTTGATCACAATCTTGGGCATGACAGTATCTCTCGCCTGACCCAAGCCCAGCTTGCAACATTCAACCACACTCTCGTATTTCACAAGGTGAGAGCTCCAGAGCGTCTTCTCAACTCTCTCGAAGTTCACAATGGTAATCTCCCGCACACCAAGGCATACCGCTGATATTATTGTAGAGTAAAAGGCCGGAGGTCGACAAAGGCCCACCACCAGGTGGATATTCGTTTTCTTGGGCGGGGGTGTCTTGAAGGAGCACTGAAGCGCAAAACCTGGCAAAATCTTGGCTTCTCCCATGTATCCATTCAAAAGACCAACCCTTACATAAGCATCCTGAGATTTATGAAGTTTTGAACGAATGTGATTCATTCTGTCATCCTCTGATGGAAGCAACACCTCAAGTGCTGTGGTTTTTCCCTCCTTGTCTCTTGACAAATCAGTGATATATTCACCATCGGCATCTGCATCGATGAGTATTAGATTCATGTGGCCACCGTTTGGGAGAAGTTTGCGTTTTGATTTCGATTTCTTCGACGTTGACTTTGATTTGTCTGACTTGGACATGGCCTTTCTTGCTGCGACAAAGACAACTGTCGTCGCAACAAAGCAAAACACCGACGACGACCCCATTGCTTCCATAAGAAGAGAAAGCGATACAGAAACTCCCCTAGACTTGC
>Ga0209714_1001701_pt1 | contig 11668 bp, 10 predicted proteins | sample COGITO_mtgs_1104_5_FD_185517 | JGI IMG/M metagenome (GOLD analysis project Ga0209714, IMG submission 185517) | Pelagic marine microbial communities from North Sea - COGITO_mtgs_110414 (SPAdes) (version 2) | ecosystem: Environmental > Aquatic > Marine > Epipelagic ...
CTTAATATGGGTGGGCTAAATGGAAATGAGTGTTTACTATAACCATAAGAATACTTGGTAACAAAAAGTCTATCTCCAACGAGCAATGTAGGTTCCATTGATGAAGATGGAATATAAAATGGTTGTATTAAAAGAGATCTAATTATAATTGCAATAACAAGAGCATAAAAAAGTGTTTTTAAGTTCTCTGAAAAAAAATCTTTATCTAATTTCATATTGATTGAATTATAGTGAATGCAGTTGAATATTTTTTTTCATCAGAAATTGATAGAAAACAATTAAATTTTTTAACTTTAAATTTTTTTTTGACAATTTCTGTAATTTTTTTTGTTTTTACGTAACAGGGTTTACCTAATTTATCATTTATAATCTCTATATCTTTAAAATTTAAGTTGTTTCTAAATCCTGTTCCTAAAGCTTTAGCGAAAGCTTCTTTTGCTACAAACCTTTTTGAAAAAAAACCAACTTTATTTTTTGATAAAGTTGATAACTTAAGTTCTTTTGAACTATAAATTCTATCTTTAAAATTATGATTTTTGATTGATTCTTTAATTCTTTTATTTTCAATTATATCAACACCAATGCCAAGAATTTTCATGCCTAATTTTTTATAATTTTTTTAAAGTTCTTAATTACATCTAATAAACCAATAAATATGGACTCTCCAATTATAAAATGACCAATATTAAATTCTTCAATTTCTTTAATTTTGTTTAATATTTTTGTTGTTTTATAATCAAGTCCATGACCAGCATGTACTTCAATATTTAGTTTATTTGCTAATTTAGAACATTTTTTTATTCTAGCTAATTCATTAATATAATTTTTTTTTGACTTAACTAAATTTGATATTTTTCCAGTATGAATTTCAACACAATCAACATTAAGCTGTTTAGATAATTTAATATCTTTTAAAGATGGATTTATAAACAAACTAGTACGAATTTTTATTCTTTTAAATCTTTCAATTATTTTTTTTAATTTTTTTCTATTTTTAAATAAATTTAATCCCCCTTCTGTAGTTATCTCTTTACGATTTTCAGGAACAATACAAACATAATCAGGTTTAATCTTTAAAGCATTATTTACAATTTTATCATTCATTGAAATTTCAAGATTAACCAAAACTTTTTTTGATTTACAAATTTTTTTGGCATCTAAGTCGTTAATATGTCTTCTATCTTCTCTTAAATGAATGGTTACTGAGTCAGCACCCATTTTTACAACTTGTAAGGCAGCATAATATGGGTCTGGATGATTTTCACCCCTAGCATTTCTAACTGTTGCTATATGATCAATATTTACGCCTAATCTTTTCACTTAATAAATCTACTTCCTGGAGTGGTAATAGGAATTGATTTCAAATCTTGAGGTAACTGTTTTTTTAAGTAAGTTGGAACTTCAATTTTAAGATGAGACGTAATTCCTGTTTTAATTTTAAGAGATTTTTTTGTTGATCTGTCTATTATAGATGCAAATCCTAAAAGTTTAGCATTAGCCTTTTTAATTAGTTTTACACACTCTAGACTAGATTTTCCTGTAGTTATGACATCTTCAATAATAAGTACTTTTGTACCTTTTTTTATATTAAATCCCCTTCTTAAAGTAAATTTTCCATTCACACGTTCACAAAAAATTGTTTCTATTTTTAAAAGTTTACCGATCTCATAACCAATAATTACCCCACCCATTGCAGGAGCTAAAATTAAATCTATCTTTTTATATTTTTTTTTAATTTTATTAGCTAACGATTTACAGATTTTATCTGCCAATATTGGGAAACTTAAAAGTTTTGCACATTGGATATATTTAGATGAATGCAAACCTGAAGATAACACAAAATGTCCCTCCAAAAGAGCATTAGTCTTTTTTAAAATATCTAAGGATTTTTTGAGTGAAAGCATTTCTTTTATCTTCGTGTCTAATTATCTTAAATTTTATACCCTTTTGTTTAAGCTCTGCAATAAAATTTGTGAAGTTTTTTAGATTAGTAATTATTAATTTAAATTTGAAATTAATATATTTTGGATTTTGGCCTGCCATTTCAACATTTGAAATGTTAAGCTTGTGACTACCAATTAAAGAACTTATATCACCTAATTGACCAGGTTGATCAGGTAATGAAATCCACAGTGTGGTATTGTATTTCTTTATTTTTTCCTCTTTTTGTTCCCCTTTATCATGCCAATATCTTCTAATAGCTGCTCTTGCTTTTCCAGTTTTTGTTGTTGGAATCCAATGTAATGATGGTGATTGATTTTTAGAAGTAATTATATTTACTCTATCGCCATTTCTTAATATTTCCTGCAATTCTGATTTATTTCCATTAATTTCACATCCTATTGCTGTATTCCCTATCTTGGTATGCACAGCATAAGCAAAATCAATTGCAGTAGCATCTTTTGGTAATTTTATAACAGAACCTTTTGGAGTAAAACAAAAAACATTCTCCTGAAACATTTGAAGCTTTGTATATTCATAAGAATGTTCAGGATTTTCATTTTTTTCAATAATTTCAACAAGGTCTTTTAACCAATCATATTCTTTCCAACTTAAAGAATTAAATTTTTCTGAAGATTTGTATTTCCAATGAGAAGCAACTCCACGTTCTGCAAATTCATGCATTTCATGGGTTCTAATTTGAATTTCAATTGGTTTTTTATTTGAACCAATTACAGATGTATGCAGTGATTTATAACCATTTATTTTTGGTGATGAAATATAATCTTTAAATTTACCAGGTATACAGTTCCATTTTTTATGAAATATACCAAGAGTTTTGTAACATTCATCAACTGATGAAAGTGTAATTCTAAATCCAATTATATCTGTTATTTGTTCAAGTGAAATTCTTTTTTTTTGAACTTTACGCCAAATCGAAAAAGGTGTTTTTTCACGACCATGTATTTCTGCGTTAATATGGTTGTCATTTAAGATCTCACTTAATTCAAATGAGAGAGACTCAAACAAATCTTTTTTGTCTGATTTAATTTCATCTAATTTTTTCTTTATTAATTCTCTTGCTTCGTTATTTAAAATTTCAAAAGAAAGATCTTCTAGCTCATCTCTTATTCTATGCATTCCCATTCTATCAGCTAAAGGTGCATAAATTTCCATAGTCTCTTGAGCTATTCTTTGTCTCTTTTCAACTTTAGGAATTGCTTTTATAGTTCTCATGTTATGAAGACGATCGGCAATTTTTACCAATAAAACTCTTATATCTTTAGAAGTGGCTAAAATTAATTTTCTAAAATTTTCAACTTTAGAATTTGAACCTGCAGTATTTTCAAATACAGATATTTTAGTAACACCATTAACTAATTCAGCTACCTCATCACCAAATTCACTTTTGATAGTCTCATATGTGGCAAATGTATCTTCTATAGTGTCATGAAGTAGACCAGTTGTAATTGTTGCACTATCTAATTTTAATTCAGTTAAAATATTAGCTACTTCTATAGGATGAACAGAATAAGGATCACCAGAAGCTCTTTTCTGATTTTTGTGAGCTCTTATCGCAAAATTAAAAGCTTTATCTAATCTTTCTGGATTTAAAAACTTATTATAAATTTTTACCTTATTTATTAAATCATTCGAATTAAGCATATTTTATTATAGCATTAATTCAAATTTGTTTAATAGATCTAATATCTTTGTTTGATAAGGATAAAATTAACTTTTTTATATTAGTTTTTTTTATGGGATGAACCCAATCCTTTTCAATCTCAAATAAAGGCAATAAAACAAAATTTCTTTCATGCATTCGTGGATGCGGAAGGTTCAATTTATCATTTGTAACTAAACCCTTAAAATCAATTATATCTATATCGCAAACTCTTGGTGAATTTTTAGGTGTTTTCTTTCTACCTAATCTAGTTTCTATAATTTTACACAAATTTAATAAATTTTCGGGGTCATGTTCGGTGGTAATTTTTAAAACTATATTAATAAATTTTGGATTTTTTGGATCTGGCCAAGAAGGAGTTTCGTAATAATTAGATACAGAAATGAGATCAATGTTATTTTCCAGTAAAAGAGATTTAGCTTTCTCAATATTAGTTAATCTATTTCCTAGATTTGAACCTATTGCTAAGAAAACATTCTTAACTTGATTTTCTGATATATCTTGCTTTATCACGGTTCCAATCTCTGTTCTTTTTAGTGGCTCTTTTATCGAATTGCTTTTTCCCTTTTGCAACAGCTAATTCAACTTTAGCTTTACCTTTTTTAAAATACATTTTGGTAGGGACTATTGTAAAACCGTCTCTTTGCATTTTACCAATTAATTTATTGATTTCTTTTTTATTTAATAAAAGTTTTCTTTCATCTGTTGGATTATGATTGGAGTAGCTTGCTTGCTTATAAGCAGCTATATGTGAGTTTATCAAAATTAATTCACCATTTTTTTCAACGGCATAAGAGTCTGCTATATTAACTTTGCCATCTCTTATAGACTTTATTTCTGACCCTTTTAAAACAATCCCCGCTTCTAAAAGATCTTCAAAAAAATAATTGAAACTTGCTTTTCTATTTAAACAGATAATTTTTAAACCAGGGTTGGTTTTTTTGCTCATTAAATCAATTTTGCTGATTCTAAAGCTTTTTGAATTATAGGTTTGGCCGTTTCTGATGTTCTAACTAAAGGTAATCTTACAGCATCATCACATAAGTTCATTAATTTTGCAGCATACTTGACTGGGCTCGGGTTACTTTCAACAAACATTGCGCTATGTACTGGTTGTAAGATTTTATCCAATTTCTCAGCTTTATTAATGTCATCTTCTTCTTTTGAAACTGAAAGTTTTTGGAAATCAGCACAAAGTTTAGGTGCAATATTTGCAGTTACACTAATAGTTCCAACCCCACCTCTTTTATTAAATTCAAATGCATTATCATCATTACCAGTTAATTGAATGAATTCTTTACCCATTTTAGAAAGTTGTTGATCAACTCTATCCAAATCACCAGTTGCATCTTTTACTCCTGCAATATTTTTTAATTCAAAAAGTCTTGCCATAGTATCAACAGACATATCAATCACTGACCTGCCTGGTATATTGTAAATGATTATTGGAATTCCACATTTATCATTAATAGCCTTATAGTGTTGATAAAGACCTTCTTGAGTTGGTTTATTGTAGTAAGGAGTAACGATTAAAGCACCGTTTGCTCCTACTTTCTCAGCATGAGAAGTAAGTGATATTGCTTCCTCTGTTGAGTTAGAACCAGTTCCAGCAATTACAGGTATTTTGCCATTACTTTCCTTTATGCAAAGATCAATAACTCTTTGGTGTTCTTCATGACTAAGTGTTGGAGATTCTCCAGTTGTTCCAGCTGGGACTAGGCCACTTGTGCCGTTATCTATATGAAAATGAATTAGTTTTATATAAGCCTCCTCATCAAGGCTATTATTTTTAAATGGTGTAATTAATGCAACATTTGATCCTTTGAACATAAATACTTATAACATAGTTTAAAGATTCATATACTAAAACATTATGCTTAAAAAATTATTATTTATTAGCTCTCTGATATTATTTTCAATAAATTTTAATTATGTTTTTGCTGAAACAAATTTGATAATTCCTGTAAAAAAGCCATCTCTTACTGATGAAGAGATAAAAGTTAAAATATCTAAGAACATTTTAAAACCTCTAAAAAAGCCAAAAAAGATTGAAATCACCGCAATTAAAGAAAACAAAATTGTAGAAATTAAAAAGATTAAAGAGGATAAAAAACTATCTTTTAAAATTCCCAAAAAAAAACCCTCAATAGCTGGTCTGAATAAATCGGAAAGTGTTAAAATATCTAAATACTACAGTAAAAAAGATTTCAATATTGCAAAAAAAGCAATCTCAGAAATGCAAAAAAGTAAGTGGTCATCATCTTTAAAAATTGCAAAAAAAGCTAAAGATAAATCAATATATAATTTTATTCAATGGAGACACTTGTTAACTGCAGGAAATCAAGCTTCTTTTTATGACTATAAAGTTTTTATAGATCGTAATAGCCAATATCCTAGAATAGAGAAATTAAGATTTCTAGCTGAACATAAATTATCTACATCCAAAATATCACCAAAAAAAATAATTAACTGGTTTGGTCAAACAGAACCATTAAGTGGATATGGAAAAATGATACTTGGAGAAAGCTATGCATTAACTGGTGATAAAGCAAAAGGAACTAAATTAATAAAAGAAGGATGGATCACAGCAAAACTGTCTAAAAATGACTTAAAATTTTTTAGAAAAAAATTTAAAAAATTTCTTGATGCCGAGGATTATATCAAAAGAGCAGACTATCTAGCTTGGAATGCTAAATATTGGGATCTAAAGAGGATATCCAGATATCTACCTAAAGATTATGAACTTTTGTATACAGCAAGACAGATATTAATGAGCAAAGGTTATGGTGTTGACCAAGCAATTAAAAATGTACCAGAAAAGTTTAAAAATGATGCTGGATTAAATTATGACAGATTAAAGTGGAGAAGAAAAAAAGGTCGAGTAGATTCTTCTGCAGAAATTTTACTAAAAATTAAAAACGATAGAGATTATTTGGTTATGCCAGACAAATGGTGGAAAGAACGTGAAATAATTTCAAGAGCACTTATTTACAAAAAGAAATATGAAATTGCTTATAAAATATCAAGCAATCATGGCATGACGGAAGGTTCTGATTTTGCAGCTGCTGAATGGATGAGTGGATGGATTTCTCTAAGTTTTTTAAATGACCCATTAACTGCAAAAGATCATTTTCAAAATTTTTATAACAATGTAAATTATCCAATTAGTACGTCTAGAGGCGCATATTGGCTTGCAAGATCTTACGAAAAATTAGGAGATAGAGAGCAATCTAATAAATGGTATCAAGAAGCATCAAAATATTTAACTACCTATTATGGTCAATTAGCTTTTTTAAAATTAAATCCTAATGGAAAATTTGAACTTAAAAAAGATTTGGAAGTTGATAACAAATATCGTTATATATTTTTCAACAAAGAACTAGTTAAAATTGTCTATCTCTTAGATGAATTAAAAAAAGATAAATATACAAAATTTATTTTAAGACATCTTGCAAACGACAATATCAATAAAGGTAGCGAAATATTAGCTGCTGAAATTGCTACTAGTATAGAAAGATATGATTTTGCTATACAAGTATCCAAAATAGCCTCCTATCAAAAAAGGTTTCATAATAAATTTAATTATCCATTAATTAGTACACCAAAAACTATCAATGGTAGAAAGATTCCTGAAAGCGCACTAATACTTTCTATTATTAGGCAGGAAAGCGAATTTGATTTAAGAGCAAATAGCCATGCAGGTGCAAAAGGACTAATGCAGCTTATGCCTTACACGGCTAAACTAGTTTCTAAGCAAGCTAAACTTCCTTATTCAAAATCAAGATTAACAACTGATCCTGAGTATAATATTAATTTGGGATCTCATTATATTGCAGGCTTAATCTTACAATACGATGGCGCTTACCCTTTTGCAGTTGCGGCCTATAATGCTGGTCCGAATAGAGTAAAATATTGGAAAAAAATAAACAAAGACCCTCAAAAAAAACAAATTGATTATGTTGATTGGGTTGAATTAATCAAATTTAGAGAAACAAGAAATTATGTTCAACGAGTTTTAGAAAACTATAATGTTTATAGATACATATTGGAAAAACAGCCCATCCCAATGAAAGATTTTTTTAAAGATCAGCCTTTATTCTAATGGCGGAAGAGGAGGGATTCGAACCCTCGGTACAAGTTTCCTCGCACGGTCATTTAGCAAACGACTGGTTTCAGCCTCTCACCCACTCTTCCACTGCGACATTGATATATCCGATTGTATTGAATATTCAATATTTATAAAGTAATTATTGGCTAATAATGAAAAACAAATACTCAATATTTTCGCTTATTAAAAATGCGTTTAGCTACCACGAAAATTGGCAAAAAGCGTGGAAGGATCCTCAACCTAAAAAAGAGTATGATGCTGTTATCGTTGGTGGAGGCGGTCATGGTCTGGCTACAGCTTATTATTTAGCAAAAAAACATAATATGAAAAATATTGCTGTTGTCGAAAAAGGTTGGATTGGTGGAGGTAATACTGGCAGAAACACCACAATTATAAGATCGAATTATTTATGGGATGCAAGTGCTGGACTTTACGATCATGCTTTAAAAATTTGGGAAGGTTTATCTCAAGAATTAAATTATAATGTTATGTTTAGTCAAAGAGGAGTTATGAACCTTGCTCATAATTTACAAGATGTAAGAGATTTAAAAAGAAGAACACATGCAAACAGACTAAATGGTATTGATGCAGTTTATTTAAACACAGAAGAAGTTAAAAAATTTTGTCCTATAATTAATACATCACCAGATATTAGATATCCTGTATTAGGTGGAACACTTCAAAGAAGAGCTGGCACAGCAAGACATGACGCTGTTGCTTGGGGTTATGCTAGAGGTGCTGATGAAATGGGTGTGGATATCATTCAAAATTGTGAAGTTAAAGGAATTAAAAGAAATGGTGATCATGTTGAAGGTTTAGAGACAACAAAAGGATTTATTAAAACTAAAAAAATTGGTGTCGTTGCTGCGGGTCATTCAAGTGTGCTTGCTAACATGGCTGGTTTAAGATTGCCTTTAGAGAGTAAACCCTTGCAAGCTTTAGTTTCTGAACCAGTTAAACCAATAATTGATACAGTAGTAATGTCAAATGCTGTGCACGCTTATGTAAGTCAATCTGATAAAGGCGAACTTGTTATTGGTGCGGGAACTGATGATTATGTTTCTTATTCACAAAAAGGAAGTCATCAAATTGTAGAAGGAACTCTTAACGCTATTTTGGAGCTTTATCCAATCTTTAGTAGAATGAGAATGTTGAGACAATGGGGAGGTATTGTAGATATTTGTCCAGATGCTAGTCCTATATTAAGCAAAACTTCAGTTAAAGGATTATACTTTAATTGTGGCTGGGGAACTGGTGGATTTAAGGCAACCCCAGGTTCAGGAGATTTATTTGCACACACTATTGCAAATGACGAACCTCATAAACTAAATGCAGCATTTAATTTAAATAGATTTGTAAGTGGTGACCTTGTTGATGAACATGGTGCAGCAGCGGTTGCTCATTAATGTTTGTTATAAATTGTCCATATTGCGGTGAAAGAGATCAACAAGAATTCAAAGCTGGCGGTGAAGCACACATAGAAAGACCAAAACAACCAACAGAGCTAAGTGATGACGAATGGGCAGAATATCTTTTTATGAGAAAAAATATAAAAGGTGTTCAATTTGAAAGATGGAACCATGCTCATGGTTGTCGAAAATGGTTTAATATGGTGAGAGATACATCTAATGATCAAATTAAATTAATTTACAAAATGGGTGAAAAACCCCCTTTAGAATAAAATGGCTGAAAACTTAAGAGTAAAGTCTAGTGAGTTTATTGATGAAACTATTAGAGTTTCTTTCAAATTTAATGGAAAAGAATATTACGGTTTCAAAGGTGATACTTTAGCATCTGCCCTACTAGCTAATAATGTTCATTTGGTTGGACGAAGTTTTAAATACCATAGACCAAGAGGAATTATGACGGCAGGTTCGGAAGAACCAAACGCAATAGTTCAAGTCAATGATAATACTGATAGAACAGAGCCCAATGTAAGAGCTACAGAGCTTGAAATTTACGAAGGATTAGAAGCTTCAAGTCAAAACTGTTGGCCAAGTGTTAATTTTGATATTGGAGGAATAAATAATGTAATTTCACCTTTTTTACCTGCAGGCTTTTATTATAAAACGTTTATGTGGCCAGCTAGTTTCTGGGAAAAATATGAATACTTTATTAGACACTCGGCAGGATTAGGGAAATCTCCAAAAGATAAGGATCCAGATATATATGATCACAGATATATACATTGTGATGTACTAGTGGTTGGTGCTGGTATCTCAGGAATATTAGCAGCTAAAAATGCTGCAAAAAATAATTTAAAAACTTTACTTGTTGATGAAAAAAATGAGTTGGGTGGTGCAACAATTTATCAAAATAGAGAATTTAACAAAATTGAAAACCAAAGTTCTTCTGATTGGATTAAAAAAGAAATTGAAGAACTAAAAAATTTAAAAAACCTAGAAATTAAAACACGAACTAGTGTTGCTGCATTTCATGGATATAATTATTTATTAGCAAGAGAAAATTTAACCGATCATTTAGAGAAAAAAGAAAAACAAGGTAAAATTAGACAAAGACTTTTAAAAATTAGAGCTAAAAAAGTAATTCTTGCAACAGGTGCTTTAGAAAGACCGCTTATCTTTAACAATAATGATAGACCCGGTATCATGCTTTCATCAGCTGTTAAAAAATACGCTGATTTTTATGGCGTAGTTTCAGGTAAGAAAAATGTTTTTTTTACTAATAATGATAGTGCTTACGAAAGTGCCTTATGTCTTCACAATAAAGGAATTAAAGTTGAGGCAGTTATTGATATCAGAGAAAATTCAGACTCAAAAATTGTAAAAGCTGTCAAAGATGCTGGTATTCCAATTCATTGGTCTCATACAATTGTAGATACCAAGGGTTATAAAAGATTAAATAGTATATCAGCTATGAAGTTATCAAACGATGGTTCATCAGTGACTGGTAGTAAGATTGATATTGTTTGTGATTGCTTAGGTGTTGCTGGTGGTTGGACACCAGCTGTTCATTTGTTTACTCAATCAGGTGGAAAATTAACATTTGATGAAACTAATAAAGTTTTTTTACCTAATAAATATCCATCTGAGCAAATAAGTGTTGGATCTTGTAATGGTGATTTCAAAATAAAAGAAATTATTAATAATTTATCAATTAATTTAAAAGAATTTTTGAATATTGAGAAAACAGATTTTGACAATGTAACTGTAGAAAGTGAAGACGATAATTCGAAAAGAAATATATGGTTACTTCCGTCAGATAAACCATTAGGGAAAACCAAACCATTTGTAGATTACCAAAATGATGCGACAGCAAAAGATATAAAATTAGCTCTAAGAGAGGGTTTTAGATCAATTGAACATGTAAAGAGATACACAACAACAGGTATGGGTACTGATCAAGGTAAACTTGGCAATATGCATGCACTTGGAATAATTGCTGATACAGCTGATGTTAAAATGGGTGAACTTGGAACTACAACGTTTAGACCTCCTTATACGCCACTAACTTTTGGAACTATTGTTGGACGTAATGTTGGGGAATATTTTGATGTATTTAGAAGAACTCCTATGAATGATTGGCATGTAGAAAATAAAGCTGAATTTGAAAATGTTGGTCAATGGAAAAGAGCTTGGTACTACCCTATTAATAATGAATCAATGCATGAAGCTGTTCAAAGAGAAAGTATGGCAGCAAGAGAAAGCGCTGGTATTTTAGATGCTTCAACGCTGGGTAAAATTGATATCCAAGGAACAGATGCATCAGAGTTTTTAAATAGAGTTTACACAAATGCTTGGTCAAAACTTGGTATAGGAAAATGTAGATACGGTTTAATGTTGAATGAAGACGGCATGGTTTATGATGATGGTGTTACAACAAGACTTGGGGAGAACCATTATCTAATGACCACAACGACTGGTGGTGCTGCTAATGTTTTAGGCAAACTTGAAGATTATTTGCAAACAGAATGG
>Ga0209714_1001709_pt1 | contig 11643 bp, 3 predicted proteins | sample COGITO_mtgs_1104_5_FD_185517 | JGI IMG/M metagenome (GOLD analysis project Ga0209714, IMG submission 185517) | Pelagic marine microbial communities from North Sea - COGITO_mtgs_110414 (SPAdes) (version 2) | ecosystem: Environmental > Aquatic > Marine > Epipelagic ...
CACCAAAGGAAGAAACCGAGTAGGGTCCTGCCTCCAAAAAGGGGTGAAGAAGATAATCTTTCGGAAAAAGTGTCATGAAGGAAGGCGTACCATATTGTTTCTGTGCAATTGGCCCGATTTATGAGAATTAAAAGGTTAGGGCATTAAAACAAGGCGGATGTCAAGCGTGCACTCTCATTGACATTGGCTCAAAGCAACCAGCAATTCCGGCGCTTTCTTCTCTCTCATTCTAGCGGTATTTCCATTGCCCCCTTGGATTGCGTCCTGCATAAGAAAAGAGACCCTGAAACTTTCCCCCATCTCACTCCTGACTTTTGGCGCTCTTTGTTGCTGTCTTGCACTCTTTGATTCCCTTCACCAGGCACCCTCGACTGGGACACTGGCTTGTGCTGTTGCGAGCCCATCTTTGCGAACCACACTACCCCTATATTTCGCGGGAGAACCGGCGCACCTATTTTCTGGAAATTCCTGAAGCTCTCCATTCCTGAAGCTCTCCACTTTCTTTGGATATGTCTTCTCTCCAACCCTCCCCTCCTCTCCAACCTCATTCCCCCATCGAATCATCTTCCTCTCCCCCTACGATCCCCGCACTCCCACCTCTCACATTTCTGTCCCCCTCAGACTTTACGTCTCATTACAGAACCCGTGTGATTGGCCTTCTGCGTTCCTCCACAGCTGAGGAGATGAGGGAAGGAGAGGAGAATTGGCGTGAGTGTTTGTTGGGTGTTATTGGAGCAGTGATTTGCTGGGAGCGAGAGAACGCAGAGAAGAAGCTAAAAGATGAACAAGGGGCAATGGACGATGACGCCGACGAAACAAATGACTCCAAAAATGACTCAAAAAATGACTCCGACAAGCAAAGCAAAAACAAGGAAGATGATGAAAAAAGCACAAGCAGAAAAAATCGGGTGAATGGCGAGGACAAAAATGACGACAACGACACCGACGACGAGACGCCAAATTACACTTTTTTGTCTCCTCAAAGGGGGGGGAAGAACTTCTTGTCAAAGCTGATGATGCAGACTCTCACCTGCCTTCTGGCGAGGTCTGCCAGCGGAAACTCACCGGTAAGACAACAAATTGCTCAAATAGATTGCAAACACATTTCAAACAACTCACCTCTCATCTCATCTCCACTCCCTCACTCGCTTCTGCATGCCGAATTATAGCTCACGCCCGATTTGGCACCCTTTGTGATCAGGTGCCTTCAGGCTTATGTTGAGTTCTCCCTTTTCATCATTGCTCACCTAAACATCTCGGGGTCGTGTCCCTCCCGTCCGGCTGGCTCACTTTCCTCCCCCGCGCTTGAGTATAAAGTCATCCACGGGCTATACTTCATCTTAAGCGGAGGTAACCTGCGGAGCTCCAAGTTCCTGAGGGACTTTGGTCAGAAGGGCGGGCAGATGGTGGACTATGGACTCGCTATGGGAGGGATTGACCTGAAGGTTGACGCGCACCTGGAGGAGTTCGAAAGAAATCTCAATAGCCATTTTTGTTTGAATTTACCACCTTTGGTCGAGGCGCGGCAAGACACGAGAGTCACCCCAAACGTGGGAATCCCGATTCATATCTATTTGCTGGAAGAGAACCAGCGGTGTATTCCGTTTAGGAGAGATTACGTGAAGGTTGGAGGGGATGAAAATGACCAAAGTGATCAGGACGAGGAGCAGGATCCGTATAATACTTCGGGAGATGATCGCAAAAACAACAGCAGCTTTGGTGGTGATTCATCCAACGGCGCTTATGGGCAGAGCAGCCACAACAACTACGATGGCTGGGGAAATAACAACAACGGCAGCAACTACCACAGGAACGAGATTGACTACAAATCCTCCTCATACTATGCTCGCCTCTGCAACATCTTCGCCGAACTCCATGGCTTTGAGATTTTTTTTCGTGCCGCAATCAATATCAACAACCGGCAGCTGTCCTCCCACGATGACGACTATGTCCTCTCTGCAGATCACTTCGATGTGATGATGAATACTCTCACGGTAATAATTTCTCGCCTCCCCACCTATCAGCAATTAGCCGTCGGCTCACCCTTTCGCGAAACGGTTTTCACGTATTGCACTTCCTTCACCAAGTCAATTCCCAAGGGGGTTAAGACCGCACCTGAATGCACCCATGTCTTCAACATTCTCGCCATACTCGAGCAGTGCGTCTACTTGGTGCCGAGGTCGGAAGAGGATGTGAGAGTGTACCAGAGGAATCCGGAGGGGATCATCGACGATACAGATTTTATGGGAGTGCACTTGGAGATGGCGAGGGCGCTTCTGCTGCAGGATAAGCTCAAGATGCAGTTGTTGGGGCTGGGGGAGATCAAGAAGGTCCTTAAGTTGGTCGAGGACAGGTCCGCAAATGCAGGTAAAGAACTTAGGGAAAGGCATAGCATCGAGCAGAACATAAAGATGAACCAAATCAACGATGAAAACAACAAAAACATGGTCCACAACTACGAAGAGAATACCTCTCAACTAGATGGCAACTCCACGCAAGAAGACGAAAACAACACATCTTCTCCTATTTCGCATTCGCAACCTTTAAGCGCTCGTCATCCTTCCTTAAACCTCACTCCCTCGACCCAACTCCTGATGCACAACTCAAATGTCGCCCTCAAGCACCTAAATTTTTGCCGTGATTTTCTTCTCGAACCCAGCGACTCTTGCCTTTTGATGAAGCTGATGCAGCCAGAATTTCTCCATGTCGAGGTCGTGAAACGGTTGAGTGAAATTTTTCGATTTGTCCTTACGACAGGAAGGCTCCCCTCTACTTTGCTCCGGAAAGCCTGGGGCTCGGACAACACCACTCGCCATGAGTCCATCCGTCATGAAGTTCTCAGTCTCTTTTCCCAGATCTCAAATCACTTGCCCACGGACCAATACCGGTTAGTGTGCGATTTTCTGAGGTCCCTCCCGGCGAATGAGCACGATTTCTATAGTTTTGAATTTTTGCGACATCTCGTCACGGCATCTGTCGGGGTGGTCGACCATATCGAGGGAGTTACGATACCGACTGTCTACCGAAAATTTAGAGAAAATCCCAACGGAGACGATGACAATCCCCAGAATTTCGGATTGGCTGCCTCTGTCCCGTCCATGGACGAGGACAACAACAATCTTTACGAGCCTGTCGGTTTCAAGCTGTGTTTGGACATATTGTTGCAGGCCCAGAGCCACGGGAACCAGACATTGGTTCATTTCGCTACCGCCAGCAGTAGTACCCTCATGAATTGTTGGAAATTTATGATGACCAACACAGCTTCCAACCCGTCGATCAATCAACTACACTTCGTTCAGGGGACCATTCTCTTTGAGTTAGCCCGATGGCGGCGCTGGTTCTTGTACTCTGCGATCACTGCCCTGAAAAAGAACGAGTCATCCTCCACAATCTTCTGCAGCTTGCTCGTCAGCGTATGTGATTCCTTTTTGACCAACATCGACAACAATTTTAGCCAAACACAAGATCGCGAGGCTTATCTCGATCTCCTGAAGGCGTTTTGCGAAATATGTATCGAGGAAGGGCTGGTCAACATCCTTGTGAGCAACCTTTGTGCCGTAGAGCTCGCCGCTTTTGATGAGGCTACGAGAAATGATCGCACAGAGAAGCTTTACCTGCAGAACAAGACCTTCTCTCATGCCCATAATCTGAGCATACGCTTCACTCTCTTGCAGCATATCACGTCTCTGAACAGTTGGAGGATGATCCATGAAAAGAATGAAGTATACGACCCGGCGGCGGATGCCGACTTCTCACAGGAATTGTGGAACCGCCGCATAAAGATGGAAGAGGAGATCAATCAAAACCCAAACATAACTTTGACTCATGGTCAAGTGGACTCGCTCTGGCAACAGTTCGTCATCACCCCTGCGTACCGATCTGATTCTGAGAATGCGGCCAATTTATTTTCCGAAATAATCCACCGTTCTGGTCTTACTAGCGATGAGAAGCGGGTGGAAACTGCCAAGCATCTGTTCGATCTGTTTTCTGAGCTCGCCACAACCACCGCCATTGACATCGGGCCCAACTTGGCGAAGTTACTTGAAGAGGTCATCTTCATCAAGAATGAATCCGAACGCACCATCATGGAAGTCATCAAAAACCCCAACACCAGTAACTCAAGACCTATCCAGACCATCTGCTCCTTTGATATTTATGGACAGGATATCCTCTGGAATGTCATCCTTCGTAACGAAGATGAAGAAGTCGTGAGCAGGTTGATCTCTAACCTGGTCAGAAAGGTCCTTTTTCCCTGCCAGAAATCAATCGAGGGCGAGAAGTCTAATTTTCGTGTACAATTTGTGCAGTCAGCTATGCAGATCTTGACGGAGGCAATCGATAGGCGACCCGAACCCGATATCCGTGGTATTAAGCGAACAATCTCCGTTATCTCGAGGTTTGTTGCTATAGCTATGCTCCAGGCGAAGCAAAACGGTATCGTAGTCGGCTGTGCTGTCCCTGCTTCCCTACACAGTCTCGGCGTGACGATCAGAGTCACGTTCACCTGGGACAAATATAAATCGTTCGTGGATGTCGATTCCAGCGATAAGCTCAAGGTGCTCCGCGAGAAAATCCATGCAAAGATTTGGGACGAAAACAAAAAGCGGGAAAGAGGTCATTCTGAGGAGGGGAAGAATTCCAAGAGCAACAGCAAAAATAGCGGAACACACACAACCCCTACTACCAGAGGCACCACCCTTCCCCTGAACACCCCCAACAACGCCATTGAGCTATTGGACGACGACGATGATGACAGTGCATCAGACACGACGGTACAAGCGGAAGACAACAGTGCTTTCTTTACTCCCGAAAACAAGAGAAAACGTGGTGCCGTCGACAGCGCAGCAAGCAAAGTGACAGAGAATTTAAGGGACCTCTTTGACTTCTCAAAGTTGCAGTATAGGCTGGTTAGGAACGGGAAAGACCTGAAAACAACACACGATAACGTGATGCTGAGTGTCCTCGAAATCAACGAATCTCGCTCCCACATCCAGTGCTTTCCGATGTACAGGACCAATGGTGGCATCGGTAAAAATGTCAACTTCATAGGACCGACGAAACCCCCAACACCCCCGCGACACCATCGCCCCCCCCCGAGCTCGCTCATCACCCCCCGTCCGAGCAACATCAACAACTTGGACAGTGACGAGAACGACAGTGATTATAACGAAGGCGACGGTGATGTACCCATGACTGTTCCTGCGACTGTTGACGTTGACGGTGAAGTTGACGGTGAAGTTGACGATGATGCGAGTACGACGGCAATAGCCGAGGAGCCGGATCCTTTGGATGCCGAAAGTATTTCGGATGCTGTCCACGCTCTCCCAAATAACCCGCCTCCGACTCCTGCTCCTCCGACTCCCGCTCCTCAAACTCCCACCACACCCCACGATCCCACCTCTGATCCCTTTAGTGATCCTCTTCTTGCCCCCATATTTGAATTGATTCAACAGAAAAATATGCAGCACCTTTTCGGTTTGCTGAAGATGGAAGAAATAACGGAGCAAGTATGGACCTTGTTGATGGCACTTCCCACGGAGAACAAGCTGCAGCAGGATTTGGAGGACATATTGCCTACGGTTACCTGGGAGGAACTTATCCCAAGCAGTTTTGAGGGGACGAGCGACACATGTCGTTTGCTATATAGTCTACTGTTAGTCGAGGCGAACGTGAGCAAGGCAGTACGTAGTCGAAACCGCGACCATACTGATCAGCACAAAAGCTATGGCCAGAGAAAAGTAAAGAACAAGAATATCTCACCCGTTGCCCAACAGAAGAACGACTGGGCAGATTTGTTCGTCAGCACGGGTGGGTTGAATCATATCATAGCCATCTTCACTCGCTTTACGACTCAGGTTACTGTGAAGACCGCCAAGACGAACAGAAGCATATTGGCGATGGAGAAAATCATCAGCTTCTGTATCGGAGAAAATAGACACCGCGACCTCAAGAAACTTCCGTCCAAGGCCGCCCTGAAGTCAATTATCAACGCCTCTTGGTGGACCCTCAACGATCTACTCGCTCATACTCCTGCAAGCGCGACAAATTTTCTCACTCAAGAGGGATACATCCACTCCGACTATTCCCCCCACGAGCTCGATGAGGAAGATCGCGTGGCGCTGGCCGAGCTGGAGGAGCTTGAAAAAACAGCGACTCAGACTCTGCAACAAATTATGTCTTGTTTGCAGAACCAGCCTGATCTGGTCGTAGAGATGGTTTCCGCCGAGCAGGATTCCGAGACGCTCGACGCTTTAAAGGGTGCAATTCTGAGTAGCTTGGTCCGTACCGAGCTCAAAGCTGTCAGGGTAAAATCAAGCAAAATTTGGCAGGAATGCTTCGAGCTTGTAGAGAAATACTCCCCTGGGTCCGACTTCCACCTTCAGTTCTATAATTTACTGGTTTCCATGATTCCTAGTTTCTGCAGTAAGGAAATGGGCGAATCTATCGATCCTGATCCCCCCCAGAAGAAGAAGCGGGGCTCCAAAAAATCTCGACAACTCCAGCAATCGGAAAGACAGCCCGATGATAAGAAGTATATTCCGTTTTGCGAGGAGGCGTTCACCCTACTCAAGAAATTGACGAGCAATGTAAAACATTTCTTTGATAGCAAGGCAACCAGAGAGACCGGGGCGAAGGCGACCGAGAAGGTATTTGCTACGGGTCGACGGAGGAAAAAGTCGCCGAAAAAGGCCGTTTTTGACCCCACTTCCGATGACCCGCCCACTATTTCCTCCGAGGATAACCTTTACGAGCTTCTCGCCTGGATAATTGAAAAGGTCCAGATCAATCAGCTATTCGAGACTGACGAGGAAATAGCGGACCGCCGTCTCCTTGGATATATGGGGCTCGCCAACGAGCTCTTAATACTCTTACCTGATGCCCCTGACAACCGAGCCTTGTTGCTCTTTCTGTGCGAAAAGTGCATCTTCGATCTCCCCACGAGTGCCAACCACGGTACGACTGCTCCGCCTCTTTGTAAGACCTCTCCGAGCGTTGAGACTGCATTTTCTCTCGTATCTACTCTTTGCAAAACCAATGAGGTGAACATGGAAGTCCTCATTGACTATATTTATGGCAAGTTCTTGCCGGAAAATCCCGCGAATTTCGACTTTGTGAGGCACGACTTAGATGCGCAGTATTTTTATGACCCTAGCAACCAAGCGAAGGCGAGTGCTGGGTACGTTGGACTGAGGAATCTGAGCTGCACGTGCTATATGAATTCGCTTTTGCAGCAGTTTTACATGCTTCCTGGTCTTCGTGCCGGTATTTTGTCTTGCCGAGATATCCTAAGTCAAGGGGAAGAGCAAGTGAAAGAGGTAGAGGCAAAGGAGGAGGACAAGGAAGAGGAGGAAGAGGAGGAGGAAGTGGATAACCTCCTCTACCAACTCCAGAACTTGTTTGGAAATCTCCAAGAATCGGAACGCCGCGCTTTTGACACGGCTGGATTCTGTAACTCTTACAAGGACTTTGACGGAAACCCTACCAACCCCAGCGAGCAGCAAGACGTCGACGAATTTCTCGCCGTCCTCATGGATCGAATCGAGACTCTTCTCAAGCCTCACGAGGTTCAGAAGAATTTGTTGAAGGAGCACTTTGGTGGAACTTTCCTCAACCAGATCATATGCCAGGAATGTAAAAACGTGTCCGAACGCGCTGAGGACAGCTTGGTCATCCCTGTCGATGTCAAAGGGAAGGGTACTGTGCAGGACTCGCTCAAGTTCTTTTGCAAGGGGGAGATGTTGGAAGGCGACAATCAATACTTTTGTGAACACTGCAGCGCCAAGTGCGATAGTCTCAAGCGAGTCTGTGTAGGGACGCTACCAAGTACTTTGATTCTCCACTTGAAACGATTCGAATTCGACCTTGAAACTATGAGGAAGATTAAGGTTAACGACCACCTGCAGTTCCCTATGGAGCTTGACATGTATGCGTACACTAAGGCTGGCTTGGAGGAGGAGGAGGTACGCGAAATGGGAGAGGGGGGGGAGAAGGAAAAACGGAAGGGGCAAGGGGGAGCAGGAAAGGAAATGTACGAACTACGGGGAGTGCTCGTGCACACCGGAACAGCCGATTCAGGACACTACTTCAGCATCATCAACAACGAGCGCGAGAAAGACGAGGGAGAAGAAACTAGGTGGTTTGAGTTCAACGACTCTACCGTCACCGAGTTCGACGAAGAGAGGCTAGCTGATCAGTGCTTTGGCGGTTGCAAGCAAACGAACCAATGGGACGTAGTTCAGCAGCGAATGGTCCCTAAGCAAACTTGGAAGCCCTACAGTGCCTATTTGCTGGTTTATGACAAGAAAAAAGCGAATGTCGAGGAAGACGCCGCCACCGCTGTCAGAGGAAAGAGGAAGTTAGCGGCAGAGGGAGCTACGGCGAATACAAGGGATAAGGAGGTGGAGAGGGCTATCAGCGAGGAACTGTATAGCCGCATCTGGAAGAGGAATGAAGTTTTCTTGCGGGACAAGCTAATATTGGGCGGCAACTTTGGCAAATGGCTACTAGATTTCTGTGCCTCAAACTTCCCAGTAGTGACAAGTGGCAGTGGTAGTAGCAATGGGAGTAGTAGCAGTGATACTAGCAGCGACAGCAGCGACGGGGAAACGCAGATCACCGCAACTGATGTTGTAATACGAGTACCCCCCAAGCTGTTGCAGACTGTCACTATCTTCATTTTCGAATTTTTGATACATACCAAGGAGAAGAAGAAGCTCATATCCCCTTTGCTTGCGTGGACGACGCATCACTTCAAGGTCGAGCCCGAGATGTGCAGGTGGTTCCTCCAGCTGCTCGTAGACACCGAGCTCCATTACATTTTCCAGGGTATCCTCAAGCCTCCTCAGCCTGAAACACGAAATAAGGTGCTTAGGTTGTTTAGCGCCGTCCTCACTACCTATTTTAGAGACCAGAACATGGGAGACCGGGAAAGCTATTATGATCTTGAACCAGACAACGACGAGATGGAAGACAACGGCGGAGGGGGTGAAGGTGTGAACAACGGTAACACCAGATGTTTGCAGTCGAGGAATGGCGCTAATATCGAAATCACTGTCAGCAAGAACAACGTCAACTTTTGGGAAAGCAAGAGTATATTTGGGCAGGTCATCACCCATCTTGTGCAAAACCTCGGAACCGTGAGCTGTTTCTGGAAGAGAAGCGAGCAATATTTCGAGCTTTTTGTATTTTTAGCAGAGTGCGGGGTCGAAGAGCGAGAATTCATGCTGAGGGCTGGGATGATCCGCCACCTAGTCGATTATTTCGTCCAAGGCTTGATGAGGCAGATCGATTGGGGACAACCAGTCTCTGGGGTTTCGTCAACTGGTGGAGGTAGAGGTACTAGCACGAAAAAGTCGCTAATTGAAACCTCGAGTGAGGAGGAGGAGGAAGATGGAAATGGAAGTGGGGCCGATGAGGGAGCGGGCGACATCCTCGATTTGAGGGTCTGTAGCGAAAAAGATGAAAAACTTACGGAAGAGAAGGCGGCTGAGATGAAAGCTCACTACAGCCGCAAGATTGTAGTGAGCAAAGATAAGACCGTGGCCGCAGACTTTAGCAACTTGATTTTGTGCATTTGTAGGCTTTTGGAGGGTGTCGACATGGGGGGAGAAGGAGGAGATGGCAACGGGGAATTCATACTCGGGGCCGTCGACTATAAGATTCTCACGAGCAAGGTCTTTTTGGTGAAGCTGCTGAGCGAGACGAAGAACGAGGTGTTCATCAGCGAGCTTGTGTACAGGTTGTGCAGGAATAACTGGGATGCTTCTGTGGTGGTAATCGAGCAGTGCATCTTGATCTTCAAGGAGAAGAACAAACATAGTTATGCTGTGCCTGCGAAGGCCATCACCAGACTTATCCACCTCGAAGACAAGTATCAGACGGATAGGGTTCAAAAGCTTATCGAGGGGTATTCGGAGCAAATTTTACACAACTATCAGTACGAGGAAGGTCAGCTTTTGCTAACTCATCTGATGCATTCTATCGACGTGAACATGTTGGAGAAGACCAAGATCGGAACGTTCGAGAGCTGCTCGTTTGCCAGACTTTGTTTATTGAAAAGTCATTGCCTTCAAAATATGTTCAATGTATTGATTAAAGCGGATACGAAGGAAGAGGTCAATGACAGGACATTGAAGCTCATTATAATGTTGACGAAAGATTACTCTTGTTCCAGGGCTGTGGAGAATTCAGAATTGGACGAGGGTGAAAGTATCGAGGAGGGTGCGGAGGGGGACATGAAGAGGAGAAGAAAGGGATCGTGGACAGACAGAGAAAAGGCCACATTTGACCAGAAATACCTCAAACATGTCTTCGAATGCGTCGTGGGATTCTTTGATACCTTCAAGGCATCTGCGGCAGACTTCGAGACCCCAACTTTCAACCCTAACAGCAAGAAGAAGCAGCCAGGACCTCCAGGCAAGTATTTTGTTCGCCTCATGGAATTTTTGAACGAGACGAAGGTTGGCGGTGAGGAGGAGGAATTGGAGAGCCTCAAGCTTCTGCACGTTGGCATTTACGAGCTCATCTTCAACTGTCTGGATGCAGTGGCCAAGTCAAACGATGGCGGGGCAGACGAGCTCAGGGGTCAGCTTATCAAATATTACTACCGAGTATGTATGAAGCACCGGGATATGATTAGGCATCTGCTTGAGGAGAACCTCGGATCGGAGACAAGGGGGACTCTTTACTGCCTCCAGTTTTGCAACTATTATTGCAACAGCGGCAGGGAGCATATCGAGCACAATGACACTTATACTGTGTTTTACTACGAATTAATGTTTGAGCTCAGTGCGTTGTATCCAACTTACGGCGAGAATTGGCTCAACCACGGCAATTTCAAGTGGGCCCTTAGTCACTTTTGTTGCTCTACAAAGGCTGCGCAAGGTTGGGATAGGGGCGGGATGAGGAGTTGTCTGGTCAATGGGGTTGAGCGCTTTATTCCTGAGTTTCCAAATTTCAGGGTTGAACTGCTGAAGCACTTGCAAAAGCATGAATACTCGAAGCCATCACTCCCTTTAAGCAACAACCCAAACGCTGCAATTGTCTTGAAAATGATGAACATGGCGCTGAAGTATGGGACCGAAGGTGTGGAGGCGGAGACTTTTATTGAGAATGGAGCTATCCACAACATTCGCTCATTTTTGCAATTCGTGTGGGAATTTGTGAACAGGGAGGGCAGTTTTGGCCCTCATGTTGTGAGAGTCTTGGATTGCACGGAGCAGATAATTGACATGATCACTACTATTGAGGCAATGTGGAGGAGATTAGGGAGCACCTTGAAGTCCGTTTGCGAAGTGCTGAGCAAACTCGAGGAATGCAGACAAAGCATTATTGACTTTGCAGAGAGGCCGGAGGAACGAGTAGGATCGATGAGAGGTGGAGCTGGTTGGATGGACGAGGGTGGGTACGACAGAGAGGAAGGAGTTGATGGAGAGGGGGATGATGCTGTTCAAATTATCGAACTCAGCGAGGATGAGGTGCAAGCGAAAGGAATGGAGGAAGTAGGAGCAGGCGTGGGGCTGCAGCAGCGACGGCAGCAGCAGCAACAGCAACACGATGCAGAGGAAAAAGACAGCGAGGAGAATGAAGACAGTTCCGAATTTTTTTCCGTTTGAATTAATGACTATTAAATTAAATTATTGT
>Ga0209714_1001711_pt1 | contig 11632 bp, 7 predicted proteins | sample COGITO_mtgs_1104_5_FD_185517 | JGI IMG/M metagenome (GOLD analysis project Ga0209714, IMG submission 185517) | Pelagic marine microbial communities from North Sea - COGITO_mtgs_110414 (SPAdes) (version 2) | ecosystem: Environmental > Aquatic > Marine > Epipelagic ...
TGATATTCATCGTCCTCCTCTCGAACATCTTCGACGATGATGACGTCGTCAATGCCGATGTTGTCGCCATCATCATCATCATTGCGTGGCGTGGCGTGGCGAGTGTGTGTGTGTTTGTTTGTGTGTGTTTGCGTGTGTGTTCTGAAAAAGTCACGAAAAATTGAAATGAAGAGCGAGCGACGAGGACGAAGATGAAAAGTGCGGAAAATCCCTTCCTTAGATTTTCTCATCTCCTCCCCTGCTGTCTTTCCTCCTCCGTCCTCCACGCGATGGATGATGATGATCCCGAAAAAAATCAATCAAATAAAATAATCAAATTCTAAAAACCAAAACGCCTGGAGGGAACGTCAGAAACACACGAGGCGGGGCTATACGTTTTGACAATAATGTCTGCGCTCACCGCATCTTCGCTTTTCACGTCGTCTGCTCTTCGCGCGTCGAAAACGACGACGACGTCGTCGACGAGTAATAAAAATAAGAATAAAAAGAATTCCTCTTCTTTCGTCGTTTGTCGCTCGCAAAAACAACAACAAAAGACGTCGGCATCATCAGAAAAAAGTATTTCGCTTCTCGCGCCATCTTCTTCAAAGAACGAATGCATTCAGCAGATCGCGGCCAAGTCAAAAGCGCCGCCACCGCCGGCCGCGACTGGACCGACTCCGACGCAAATTGCCGCTGGCGTTTTCGCCGCTGCGGCTATCGGCGTGACTGCCCGCAAAGCGATGAAGAAGAAAGCGAAGAAAATCGTCATCGCTGGCGCTCCAGCCTCGGGGAAAGGGACTCAGTGCGAATTGATCGTTAAGAAATTTGGAATCACGCACATTTCCGCCGGTGACTTGCTCAGAGCTGCCGTTGCACAAGGCACGGACGATGGTTTGAAAGCGAAAGAGTTTATGGACAGAGGTGATTTGGTCCCAGATGAGGTCGTCGTGAATATGGTGAAATCTCGATTGAACGAACCGGATTGCGCCGGCGGCTGGCTTCTCGATGGTTACCCGAGATCCGCGTCTCAAGCTGAGGCGTTGAGTTCGTACGGTATCGAACCAGATTTGTTTTTGCTCCTCGACGTGCCGGACGAAGAGTTGCTCGAACGCGTCGTCGGTAGAAGATTGGACCCGGTGACTGGACAAATTTATCACTTGAAGTTTTTCCCGCCGCCTGATGAGACTGTAGCGAAGCGTCTCACGCAGCGATCAGACGATACGGAAGAAAAGGCTCAAAACCGATTGAAGGTGCATCACGCCAATGTCAACGCGGTGCTCTCCAAGTACAAGAACATCATGAAAACTATTGACGGGAACCGCCAAAAAACGACGGTGTTCAAAGAAATCGAGGGCTTGATTAAATCTATGTAATTCTTTTCATTAACATCTATCATTCTACTCAATTTCTCTACGTAAGTTAGAAGGTAATCAATGGCGTATTGAGCGTGATTACTCTTTCTTCACGAACGGTGGCGACCAATCTTTCTTTTTTTCGAACAACTTTTTCGCTTCAATCATAGCCGTCGTCGGCACTGGCTCGAAATAGCATGGGAGAACTTCGTGCGGCATGGCGTAAAACGGCAGAACGCCATTTAAAGCGCCAGGATTATCGTTTCTCCCGGAACCATGTGCACTACTATTATTGTTACTATCATCGTCACTACTACTGTTACTACTGCTCACGATATTCCGTCTCTTCTTTTCGGATTCCTCTTTGTAGAACGCATCGAACTCCCACCCAACTTTCGGTTCCCACCCTTTCGCGGATTGCATAGCGTGCAACATTTTCTCGTCTAAACCCGGAGCGATTAAAAAGTTACACTCGAATCGTCTTAAACGAGAAAACTCTCTGAGCGAGCGGCCTCCAGAAAACGGAAGGCTCTTGTCGTTCTTATGATCTCGAAACTGGTCGTTTGAACATATCCACGCGTCTTTCGCTTTCGCTTCAGCGATTATCGTTAAATCGTCGTCGCCGCCTTCTTTGCGCTCCACGAGCTGTATTTTCCCTTCATCCACGAGTGCTTTCAGCTTTTCGTTCACCCAAATACCGTTTTGCAAATACTTTACGTGTTCCGTGTTGACTGTCGCTAAGCCTCCGCCGTCGCACAAGTTTGGCAGCTCGCCGATGACGTATTCTTTTGGAAGATACGCTATTACTTTATGATTCGACCAATGCTCGTAGTTCAAAGCCTCAATTATTCCCGCACTGAGAGGAAGCTGTCGACATTTGAACTTTTTCCTCAAGAGAGCACCGCGCTGCCACGCGATGTTTGCCCCGTCGAGGAATATGTTCAGAGACTTTTTCTCCTCTCGCATCTCCTCGTCGATAATATCGGTCCAGTTGAATATTAACGCCAAATCCAGCGCCCACGGCGTATATGGCTTGTTTGAATTGTCGATAACTTTTTTATTGCTTCGCATTCTGTTCTTATTCGGGTGCGCGAAGAGTTTCATCGGTGCTTTCCTCTTCTGCAGCGCGTTCTTCGTGTTGTGCTGGTGGTGGTAGTTACCAGTACTTGTGATTTGAGAGGAGGACAAAGAGGAGGAGGAAGAGGACGATATAACTCTCTCAAAATGAGACTGACCACACGGCGGAGAGAACATGCTCTTCGCGCGTTCGTAGTAGCTCTCTTTTCTACTTCTTTGATCCACAAGGAGATGGGAACCCCTCGTCTTACTCGTGCACTCTTCTGTTTTGCTTCCTTATTTTTGACGAAATTTGACGCGAATCCACACTTTGTTTGGACAGAAAAGAAGAAAAATGGACCCATCATCATCGTCTCGCGCGAGAAGACGCGTTCACTCGCTCTCCGAGCAACTCATTCCTTCGTCGATGACATCCTCGGTGCGTTGAATTCTCCTATCTTTCCTTCTCTTTTTGTTTTCTTTCTTTCTTCCTTAGGACTAAATTCTCTCGTCGCGTCGTCTAACGAACTCTCTCTTCTCTTCTCTTCTCTCATCGTAAAAACAAAATTCGCAGGCGCGCCGACGACAACACTTTCAAGATGTGCGCGCGAGAGAATCACAAATGCCACCACCATCTTCGTCGTCGTTGACTACGTCATCAGAAGCAAGAATATCAACAACGCATGCCATCATAGAACGTAACGATGCTCTGTTTTGGAAAAACAAAGAGAAGTTTACGGTTGCCGTCTTAGGAGCTGCCGGGGGTATTGGGCAAACGCTTTCGTTGCTGTTGAAACAGTCGCCTCGAATAAAAGCCTTGCGATTGTATGATATCGCGCCAATCACGCCAGGAGTGGCTGTAGATTTATCACACATCAATACTGAATCTGAAGTGACTGGGTACGCAGGACCAGACCAATTAAGAGACGCTTTAGTCGGATGCGACTTGGTCATCATTCCGGCGGGTATTCCGAGAAAACCAGGCATGACCAGAGACGATTTGTTCAAAATCAACGCCGGGATCGTGAGAGACTTAACCGTCGGGGTTGCGAAATATTGTCCCAACGCAATTTTGAATATTATTTCGAACCCAGTAAATTCAACGGTTCCCATCGCGGTGGAAGTGCTGAAGAAATACAACGCGTTCGATCCTCGCAAAGTTTTAGGCGTGACGAAACTTGACGTCGTGCGAGCAGAGACTTTCGTGTACGGCTTACGAAAAGACGAATTACAACGCTTGAGAAAATCAGTATCGGACGTAACTGTGCCTGTTATCGGTGGCCACGCCGGCGAGACAATTATTCCTTTACTTTCGCAAATGACGCCAAAGTTATCGAAGCCTTTTGAAGGTAGCGAGTTGCAAAACTTAACGACGCGCATTCAAAACGCCGGTACCGAAGTCGTGGATGCAAAAGCCGGCGCTGGATCTGCGACGTTAAGTATGGCACTAGCTGCCGAGAATATGGCAACATCATGCCTGAAGGGTTTGGCTGGAGAATCGAACGTGATAGAATGCGCTTACGTCTCGTCAAATGTTATCCCGGAACTGCCGTTCTTTGCTAGTAAAGTCAAATTAGGCGTTAACGGAGTCGAGAAAGTTTTAGGATTGGGCGCAATGACATTGTTTGAGGAACAAATGGTAAAGAATGCTATTCCCGAGTTACGAGCGAGCATAGAGAAGGGCGTCGCGTTCGCTCAATCGAGTTAAAAGTTTGCACACAATCATATGTTGCTAAAATGTTGCTAAAAATTAAATCGAAAGAAAGCAGTACGGACGCACTCATATTTTATAACTCACTTGCCTAAGATTACCTAGTATTACTCTTATCCAACGAATGTCGAGGCGACTTCGTGAAGTGCGCTTCGTTTACAGTACCCCACGAGGAAGGCGCGTTCGGTGACTTTGGCGTTTCCAAAGGAGAGTCCGGTTTCGAAGGCGACATTGAATCTGCGTTTTCCCCGAGCAACACGGCGCCTTGCCTCAAACGCATCCTAGCGTAGTCTAAAAAGTCAAATTCTATCGGCGAAAACTTTGATTGTAAAACGCTCCAAATCCCCCAGAACAAGTGCGTCGCGATGTAAAACACCTCCACTTCTTTCTCCAATTGTTCGACCGTATCGCCGGCTGATAAATATATTTCATAAAAAACCTCTCGCGTCGTCTTATCTGGCAAGAGCGAATAATCGCACTCAAATCCGGCAAATTCGCAAAAAAAGTTTGCCAAATCGAATCCTCTCGGTCCATGCGCGCTGTACTCAAAGTCAATCAAAATCAATTTCTTGGATGGTTCCTCGACGAGAAAATTTCCCGCGTGAATATCGTTGTGACAAAACACCGTCGGCGAGTTTGTCGCATCGCACATCTTTCTAACCCTTTTGATCTTTTCCTTCAACTGAGGGACACACAGCGCATCTAATAGTTTCTGTTTCTCTGGATCTTCCGGAAAAGATACCTCCAACGCCATGGAGTACCAGACCTCTATGGTTTCCCAAAACTCGCCGGCGACGTTTGCCGCAGCGCCTTCTCCGTACGGCGACGATGTCGTTGCTGTTTCCGCTATCGCTTGCGGCCGAGCGATTCTGTGTGGCATGTCTAATTCGTGGAATCTTTTGATAATTCCAGCTACGGTTGTCAAAATCTCTGTCTTCTTCATATCTAACGGAACTAAAGAGGAACTCTCTATGAAATCTTCCACCCAGCCGTTTTGAAACACCGCTCTTACTTTCGCGCCAAAATTGCTCTTATTTAGCGCCAACGCCATCTCGCTCTCGTCCGTTCTCGAGACGAATTTATCCGTGGACGATCCATACACTCTGGTAACCACCGGTGTCAGTGGTTTTGGCGGTTCACACTTGAACATCTTGTTCGTTATCCCTCCGGAAAGCGGTTCGACCGAGATGTCATCGCGCGTCAAACCTTTCCACCCTTCGTCCTCGTTCAAAGTTTCCAAAAGCAACTCTCTCACGGACTCGTAAATCTCTTGCAACGAGCGATCCTCGATGGATAACCACCGCGGAGATCGAATCGCATCTCCTCCTTTTCCAGTCATGTTTCTGTTCTTCTTCTTCTCTTCGATGAAGCACGCACGCGCAGGTTTGAAGCTTTCCGTATCGCGGCGGAAGAGAATTAATTTTTTGAAGTACGAGAGAGAGAGTTGACTCCTGACCCCACAAAAATCAGCACCAGCAGGTCTTCTCGTCCCAAAATCTTACCTCCTCTCCCCTTCACAATAATTTTCTCTCTCTCTCTCTCTCGCGACTCTTTTTACTACTGTTCTAAAAACGCGTACCTAAACAGAGTTCAACACAGACAGACAGACAGACATACACACACACGCGCGCGCGATGAGCACCGCATGTCTTCATTCGATGATGTCATCGTCCGCGGCTGGAAAGACGAGAACGTCGTTTTCTTCAAAGACGAGAATTGCCTCGTCGTCTTCGAAAGGAATTGAGACACGTCGTCGTCGTCATCGCCGTCTTTCAGAAAAGAATTACAAGACGACGACGACGACGCGGGCGGTGATCAACGAAAGTTCTTCGAGCGAGCAAAACGAGGCGACGGTACCGGAGAAAGATTCCTCGAAAACTTTGAAGGTCGCCGTGGAGAAGAAAACGGAAGGGGAGAAGATTCAGGATATGCTCAATAAACCGTACAAATGGGGCTTCACCACGGACATCGAAACCTTGACGATTCCTAAAGGTCTATCCGAAGATACCGTTCGATTAATCAGCTCGAAGAAGAATGAACCGGAGTGGATGTTGGAATTTCGCTTGAAAGCGTACCGAAAATGGCTCACGATGGAAGAGCCGGACTGGTCGGATAACAAATACCCGGAGATTGATTACCAGGCCGTGTCCTATTATTCGGCACCAAAAGTATTAGAGAAGAAAGAATCTTTAGATGAAGTCGATCCAGAACTGTTGAAAACGTTCGATAAGCTGGGAATACCTTTGAACGAACAGAAAAGAATGACAAACGTTGCCGTAGATGCCGTTTTTGATTCCGTTTCTGTCGCGACGACATTTAGAGCGGACTTGTTGAAAGCCGGCGTTATCTTTTGTTCGATATCCGAGGCCATCAAGGAGTACCCAGAGCTCATAAAGAAATATCTCGGTTCTGTTGTCCCGGTAGGCGATAACTACTTTTCGGCGTTGAATGCCGCTGTTTTTTCAGACGGATCTTTCTGCTACATCCCCAAGGGTGTAATCTCGCCGATGGAGTTGTCTACGTACTTTCGCATCAACGCCGAGTCCTCCGGACAATTTGAAAGAACTTTGATCGTGGCGGAAGACGATTCATACGTTTCGTATCTCGAAGGTTGCACTGCTCCAGCATACGACGAAAACCAGCTTCACGCTGCGGTTGTAGAAATTTACGCGGGGAAAAACGCCGAAGTAAAGTACTCCACCGTTCAAAACTGGTACGCTGGCGACGAAAACGGAAAAGGAGGTATCTATAACTTTGTCACGAAACGCGGCTTGTGTAAAGGTGATAACTCGAAAATTTCTTGGACACAAGTTGAAACCGGTTCTTCCATCACGTGGAAATATCCATCCGTCGTACTCGCTGGAGATAATAGCAAGGGGGAGTTTTACTCCGTCGCGTTGACGAATAACAAGCAGCAGGCTGACACGGGATCGAAAATGATACATGTCGGTAAGAATACGAGATCTAGAATTGTTTCGAAAGGTATTTCTGCTGGAAAGTCCAAAAACGTGTATCGAGGTCTAGTCTCTGTTGGCCCCAACGCGACTGGCTCGAGAAACTATTCACAATGCGACTCTATGTTGATTGGGGACGATGCCGGCGCGAATACGTACCCATACATCCAAGTCAAGGATCCTTCCTCTAGAGTCGAGCACGAAGCGTCTACTTCCAAAATTGGTGAAGATCAGTTGTTTTACTTTCAACAGCGCGGTATTGATCTCGAATCTGCGGTTGGTGTGATCATTTCTGGCTTTTGCTCAGAAGTATTTCAAGAGTTACCTCTCGAATTCGCCGCCGAAGTCGAAGCGCTCATGTCCTTGAAGTTAGAGAATGCGGTGGGATAAAATCGTCGAGATGTTGGTAAGCAACAGCAAAATATAGTAAAAAATTTGTAAAACCATTAGTATACCAGTAATATTTGCGTATTAAAATAATTCCTGTTGTTTCGATTCATATTTATGCATGTACGCTTTGCTTTGTTTACAATTTTTATATCTGTTATAAGTGTTCTCAACTCTCGCCGCTCAGCGAAACCGAGTCTGCAGCCTTTTGCATCTTCTCCATCAGTTTCGCTTCGTCCTTCAAGGCTAGTTGAGAACTCTTATCGCTATTCTTTCTAACATCTAATCCCGTTAAGCAACTCCCCGTCAACGCATTCATTTTTTCCAACGCGGCGCGTTTCTTTTTCTCTTTCGCCTCCTTCAACTGCTCTCCCGTCAACTGTACCTTTCCAATGTCGCCAGCTTCGTCGCGGTTGTCAGAACTCATAGACGCCTTGGACGACTCGCGAGACATCGTTCCAATCGAAGAGGTTCCAATATCACTTCCGTAAGTATTCGACGCAGCAGCTGCACTTTGCAAATGACCGTTAACCAATGGTTGATCAGAGCTGTAACCCTGAGAGGGTGCGAGAGGCGGCTTGGCACTTTCCATCCCGGCAGAGAAATGCTGTTGAGCGTATTGTTGTTGTTGTTGTTGTTGTTGCTGCTGCTGTTGCTGTTGCTGTGATTGCACCGGCTGATACAAGGTCGATAACGAAGCTGAAGAGTGCGCGGTCTGAGTCATTTGAGACTGCTGCACTTGCTGCGTGTATTGTTGCTGTTGCTGCATGGTGGCCAGTTGCGGGAGATTGCCATCTGATTGATGATTGGTTCCTAATCTTGAGAACGAACGCTCTAAACGCCTTTTGTGAAAAGCACGAACTTTACTCTGGCGCTCGGTCGCGTGCCTGTGCCGCATTTCCGCCTCTTCTTGCTGCTGCATTTTTTCTAACTCCTCTAAAACTTGAAGCTCCATTTCATCATCGTACTCTAACTCACCATCCTCTAGTGCGGCAAGAACCGGAGTCTCTGATCGACTCGGATACGCCGCTGCTGACGCGTCGTAGCCTTGTTGTTGTTGTTGTTGTTGTTGTTGCTGCTGCTGCTGTTTCATCGCTTGCTGTTGAGACTGAGGATGTTTTGGTGGTAAAGAAATACCACCGCTAGAAAGCACGTCCGCCGGAATTTGTTGTGGGTAATTCGAATTATTTATAGCACCAACCGGCGGAGAAGCTAACGGAGAACTCAACTTCGATGCACTCGCGCTCGAATCATTGCCTCTCTGATCACCTGGATACTGATGAGAGGGTTCGCGTGCTTTGAATTGCTGTTGAGCCAATCCCGGTCCCGCAGAGTGAGATCTTTCTATGCGTTCATCAGAAGCGAGCGACATGCTCTGCACGTCCAAGCCTAATTGCTGAACGGATGAAGCGTCCTCTTGCGTCTTTGATCTACCAACGACTATCGACGGTGACGCTGATCTGACAAATGGATCTTGTCGCAACTCTGCGGAAACGACGATGGGAGATTTTTGTGGAGATCTTTCTCGCTCGTGCATCTCCTCCGGCGATCCTCCCGCGCTGTGATGATGGAGGCTCTCGCGATCTTGCGATTCGACCGACCTCGCACTATCCACTCTGGTCAACCCAGTGGTAGAGCCAGCACCGCTAGCGAGTTGTTCACTCGAACCTCCGTCGCCGAAACCGTTCGTAGATCGCATCTCTTCAAACGAGTCTCGAGAGGAGTGTTGTTCGCCAGATTCCAAGTTCGGCCTCTCCTCGGACAAATACTTCACCTCCTTATTTATCTCGCGTTCGATAGTATTCACGTCGGATTCAGAGAGTTGTAACTCTTCGACCATCTCCTTCGCGACGTTCTGCGCAGAATCTGTATTCGTGCTGAATGGAAATTCTACAGTTCTCGTCTGACCGGAAGACTGATCCGTAATACGCAAGCGCAAACGTAAAGTATTATTGTCCATCAACAAACCTTTGACGCGAATGTTCAACGAAGCACCACGCTCGCGTTGTTCGAAAGGACCAGCGGGTAGGTCGGAAGATCCTTCGGTGTTGGAAACGACGCGATAGAATCGTCCGCCGGGCGTTGCCGGAAGTTCTTTCGATGCCTCTTGTATGGGATACAAACCTTTCCCCTTCGTTTCGCTACCCGCAACAGCGACAGCATCGCTGCTCGTCAGTACAGGTGGAGGATTCGTAAGCGTGTCAAAACTAGACCTGCTCGTTTCTGACGATTCCTCTTCCGCGACCTGAGGTCTCGGCGCTGCGGGTTCTTCTTCAACGACCGCGCGCGGTAAGTTGCGTGGACGCGACTGTTTCTTCTCCAAGAACGGATCCGCGAGCAGTTCAGAAGCAGTCCAACGCTCTTCTTTTGGTGCAATGCACTTCAAAATGAAATTATAAATCGCGTCGCCTTTTTCCTTGACCGCTTCGAGAGCATCGGGCAAAATGCCCTGCGAAACTCTTTTATAAATCTGCGCCGGGTTTTTGCACTCGGAGTATGGACACGTGAAGGTGACCAACTCAATCAAACACATCCCAAAGGAGTAGATATCTACGCGTTCATCGTAATCTTCCTCATAGAGTTCAGGAGCCATGAATTCGGGCGTTCCGATGACAGAATGCGTTCTTTGATGATTGAGCATAGCTGCGAGACCTAAATCGCCAATTTTAATCTCGCCAGCGTTACCGTTGACGAAAATGTTATCGCACTTCAAGTCTCTGTGCACGATGGGGGGATCGTGCAAGTGTAAATACTCCAATCCTCTCAAAATTTGGCGAGACCACGACTTGACGGCACGCATGTCGAGGTTGGTCTTAAACTTTGCCGCGTATTTATTCAAAGTGCCTTCGCACGCTTCGGTGATGAAATTCACGGACATTTCGCCCTTCTCCATGACGTTCCAGCTGTGATAGAATTTCAAGATGTTCTTATGATCGAGCTTCTTGAGAATCTCAACTTCGTGCATGAGCCGTTGCTTTTCTTCTGGCGGTAAACCGGAAACTTTAACTTGATTCCACGCGACGTCCATGCCTTCTTCTTCGTCAAACGCTTTATACACATTCTTGTACGTCCCTCGCCCAAACAACTGCGTCGTCCGACCGAACCTCCCGGTTGGATCCCACTCCACGAACTTCGTCTCTTCTTCTTCTTTCTCCCCTGGGTCGTCATTCTCTAGCACTTGTTGGTCGGTAACAATCGGCGGCGGCGTTGGCGGCGGCGGATCAGTAGCAGTTTCTCCTCCTCGCTCCAATTCTTGTGGTTGAGTTTCACTTTTGGGTGAGGAACCCTCAGCTCCACCACCAATTTCTTCGGCCCTTCCTATCGGCGACGACGGCCGCGCGAGTTCTTCCTCTTCAGAACTTTTGTGCTGCTGTTCGACTCCTTCACCCTCGCCGTTCATTTTGCTCCAAGCACGTGTGCGCACAAAGCTCTCTCTCTCACTCTCTCCTTCTTAAAAGTCCTTTTTTTTATTGAATTCAAACTTGTTCAAAAGCGGCCCCTCTGCCTTCTTCTTTTCCGAGTGCTCTAAGAATTCTCTCCTCCGAAGCAATCTTCTTGACCGCTTATTCTTCTATCAAAGCGATTTAAATCTAATTCTTTTCGTGTAAAATGATTCCCCGTGCGTTCTTCTTTACTAACAACAAGAAACCATTGTCACTGGACGATCTTAAGTGCGTCCTATCCCGCGCGGAATGAAAATTTATGCAGTTCAATTGTGGAAGCTCTTTTCAAGCGACGCCGGCACGGCTCTTCTTCGGACTCAAAATTTCGAAGACTTTTGCGACTATTGAGACGTGACGCGAACGTAAAAAGTTTAGTTTCGACGAAGAGTTGAATAGAAAAAACGGTTCGGGATCCAAATCCGCGTTTTCCACAACGTTTATCGCGACCAAAGGTGAGGATATTCGCCGTAATCCGCCGCTTTTTCTCGTGGTTGACTACGGCGGGTTTTTAGGGTGTCAAAATTTCTGTCTTTCTCCTCTTTCTTGGAAACGACGACGACGGTTTTGAAGAAGAAGCTCTTCTCCGATCTCTTTTCTTCGTTTTGTCTTCTTCTCTCGTCTTTCATTTCTTCATTCTTCAATCGAGAACAACAAAAAGAACGTGTCTTTCTTTTAATTTTGTTTTGTGAGGGAGCGCGGACTCGCACCCAAACAACCGACAGGGTTGAAGTAAAACATGTCGTCCAT
>Ga0209714_1001717_pt1 | contig 11609 bp, 6 predicted proteins | sample COGITO_mtgs_1104_5_FD_185517 | JGI IMG/M metagenome (GOLD analysis project Ga0209714, IMG submission 185517) | Pelagic marine microbial communities from North Sea - COGITO_mtgs_110414 (SPAdes) (version 2) | ecosystem: Environmental > Aquatic > Marine > Epipelagic ...
AAACATTGTAGCCAGAAGCAGCCAAATTGAAGCTCATATAGTCACTCATTCCATACAACTGAGAAAAGTAAATATGTGGATGATTGTTTTGCAGTCCCTTTTGTGCCATCAACTCTGTGAGCAACATTGAGCTCTCTTCATTATGCGTTCCCGCGCATATTTCTACCCAATCAATATTATCGACACTCAACGCCAAAGCCGCGTTATAATCATCATCCGTAGCTTGTTTTGTAGGATTGATTGGAGTTGGATAACCCATTTCTTTAGCGCGTCTATTTTCCTTATCAAGGTATGCACCTCTCACGATCTTCATACCTATTTTAAAGCCTTCTAATCTGCCTCTCTCAATAAGTTTTCTGTAATATTCCAAACGATCATGGCGAAACATCTGAATGGTTTGAAAAATGATAGCGCGTTCCTTATTATATCTAGCCATCATGGTTTCCACCAATTCGTCTATTGCATCTTGCACCCAGCTTTCTTCAGCATCTACATAAAGTGGCACATCGTTATCAAAAGCAGCTTGACAAATACGCTCAAAGCGCAATTGCCAATTTGCAGCTTCTCTTTTTTCCGATTCATTCAGATGCTTTTTTGACGACAGCTTTTCGAGTAATGAATTAGAAACTATACCACTCACCTTGATGCATGACACTGGAATGTTCTTATTCTCCCTTGCCAACTGAATGATGCGCACAATTTCGGTCTCTGTTTTACCAAATTCAATCTCCTTATCTTGACCTTCTACCGAATAATCGAGGATGGCACCAATCTGGTTTACACCTAATTTTTCTACCGCCTGCAACGACTCAAAAATGGTTTCTCCACCGCAAAAAACACGGAAAACAGTCGGTTTTACAGCCCAGCGAATAGGTAAGTTCGATTTTAATGCTAGCTCGGCCAATTTTATTAAAACGGTCGTGAACCATACGTTATTCATCATTCGGAATATCCAATATGAAAAACGAAGCTCATTATCGCTCAAGTGAGCAAAAGCAGTCGAAAAATCCCTAAAACTTAAGGGAGGAAATTCATTGTTTTCACTTTGAGGTATGTCCATCGCCTTTATAATCTAGCAGCTCATCTAAGCTGTTTGTTGAAACGGAATGATAATTAGGTCTTGCCTGCACGTATATGGCAGTTGCTCTTTCTTTTGTAGGATCAGCCTCGGCCAAAGCGGTATAAATCGGCATTAAGAATTTTCGTCTTCCTACGCGAATCAAAAACTCTTCAATGGCATCATCAGCCACGCTGTAGCTGTTCTCAATGGAGCGAAGGAACCATTCAGCCGCTATCTCACTATTTCCTGTTTTTGTCAATGAAAAGCGGTTGTCGAGGTCTTTCATTTTTACAATGCCGATATTTGCAGGAAGTTGACGCAAGAAATGCAACCATTGGTGCGTAGTCCAATTGGCCGTATCAATAGCTGCGGCCTTTCCATCTTCTGCTAAAAACGCCCCAACTTCCGCATTGACTTGCTCAAATAAAGTAGATGAAACTTCGATACAATTGTCTGGTAACCCAGGGCCATACACCCACTCGTCAATTTTCAGTTCTTTGTATTTGGCTTCATCATTCAAAAGCAAATCTTCTTTGAGGTGAGTTAAAAACTCCTCTGTGATAATAGTTTGGAACGCATTGTCAGAAAAATGCTCGTTTAAGAATTGATCAAATTTTCCCCTACCTACATTCTCCTCCATTGTGCGCAAGAAGAAATAGCCTTTTTCATAGGCAATATCACTCATTCCATCATCTGGATCACGGCCTTCTAAGTCTAGTTTTAAGTGGGTGTCATCTGGAGCGTCTGCCAAAGCTTTTAATTCCTTATCCAAGTCTTGACGACCAAGCAACGTAAGCATATCTGCATACTCCTTACCATAAACGTCTTCCATGATTCTTCGCTCGAAGTAAACCGTAAAGCCCTCATTCAGCCAGAAGTCATCCCATGTGCGATTAGTAACCAAGTTTCCACTCCAGCTGTGCGCCAATTCATGCGCCACAAGAGCCGTTAATGATTTGTCTCCCGCAAGAATTGTAGGCGTGGCAAATGTCAATCGAGGATTCTCCATTCCACCAAAAGGAAAACTTGGCGGCAATAAAAGCACATCGTATTGGTCCCAAGCATACTTACCATAAATACTTTCCGCTGATTCCAGCATCTTTTGCATGTCTTCAAACTCAAATGCAGTCACTTCAATCATGCTCGGTTCAGCATAAACTCCTGTGTTTGCTCCTACGGATTGAAAAACCAAATCACCCACAGCCAATGCCATCAAATAACTTGGAATCGGTTGATTCATTTCAAAGTGATACACACCTGAAGAATCTATCTCTGTGGGGTTAGAAGCACTCATAACAGCCATCAATCCAGATGGAACGGTGATTGTAGCCTCATATGTATAACGAATGCCTGGACTGTCTTGACAAGGAATCCATGTTCGGGCCAAAATAGCTTGCGATTGAGTGAACAAAAATGGTTGCACTTTGCCCGCAGTTTGCTGAGGATTGAGCCATTGCAGTGCTTCAGCACCGTCAGTCGTGACATATTCAATGCTTACACGCTTTGCTTGAGGAGTGATTGTGATTTCCAAAGCTTGACCCAAGAATTCCACTTTAGGACCAATCCACCAATCTTTGGTTTCTGTGCTATCAACAAATACCTTAGCAATGCTAAGATTCCGTGTATCAAAAACGATTTTTTGTGCATCGTCTGATGTTTCGATATCGTAATGAGCCTTAGCGTTTAAGACGCGGTTTTCGAAATCCACTGAAGCAATTAAGTTCAAGTGCTTCACCTTGGCTTCAGATGGCCTGGCGAAGGAATGGATGAGTGCTTTTTCCTCTTTTACTTCCGTATCCTGATTTGATTCTTTTGGCCCACCGCACGAAATGAGGGCTACTAACGTCAACAATCCAACTACACGATGCATCATAATTCATTACTAATTAGAGGACGAAAGTAATGCGCAGAATTGAGGAAGATGCTATGATTTGATCATAACATTAATTGAAGTAAAAACGTGCTGAATCGTTAAAGTAGATGGGCATTGAAAAGCCTACTGCTTTATGAGTTTATATGAAGCTACTTGGCCTGCCGTTTCAAAATTGACAAAGTAAACTCCCGCTGGATAGTGCGCTAAATCAAGACTATGAATGGTGCTGTTTTGCATAAAGCTTTCCATGCGTTGACCAATGGCAGAATAAAATGTTGCTTTGGAACCAATCAAGTTTTCATTGACACGAATCTGAAGCTGGTCTTTTACTGGATTTGGAAAGAATTCAATTTGACCTGATGAGTTATCTTTTAATCCGGCTGGACTACTTGTCGTATCTTCTTGATAGATGCGCACATAGTCAATAATCATTGGACTTTCTGTGAAATTCGAATCTATCGCGCCTTGCATTGCCACGTTCAACAGGATGTATTGCTCTGCAATGTATGGCCATGTATCCATATTCTTGTCTTCAGGCGCATAGGTGTAAAACACATAACCATCTAAGCTGAAGTCCATTTTTTCTGGAGTCCACACCAATGAATAGGTGTGGAATTCTGTAGATACATTTTCATCTACCAATCCACCATGATTAACCGTAGCACCAAAAGAAGAAGGCGTGTGCAACGCACTCGAAACATAGTTTTGATTGTTTCCCCAATGCTCCATGATGTCAATTTCTCCGCATGCTGGCCATTGAGCTGTTCCATACTCTTCATCCCAATATCCTCCATCTTCATTGATGTTTTTACCCAATGTCCAAATGGCTGGCCAAGTGCCACTGCCTGATGGAAGTATGGCCCTCACCTCTACTTTACCATATGTGAAAGCAAACTTTGAATTTAACCGAGCGGACGTGTATTGCTTTGTTTCGCCTTGATCAGTAAAAGTTTCTTTTTTTGCCATGACGTGCAATTTACCATCTTCCACAAAGGAGTTTTCCAGTCTATTGGTGTAGTGCTGCACTTCGTTATTAAACCATGATCCACTTGGAGGCAATTGTGTTTGATGAAACCATTTGTTCGAATCAATAGCACCATCGCTGTTAAACTCATCGGACCAAATGAGCATGTCATAGACCGGATCAGGCTCAGGAAGCACAATAGTTCCATCGTAGCTAAAATCATCAAAATATGCCACCACTTGATCGGAATTATTCTCTCCATTAACTTGAATCAACACGCGGTTCAAATCATCTCGATCAATAGGATCAGATGAGCCGGCATCTAAGTTGATGAACGGGTCGTTCTCAAAATCAAACGTCACAGTTTGCCATTGATCTAATGTAATGGCCTTGATTACTTCTGTTTGCGTTGTCCAAGGTTCACCCAAAGTACCATCTTGGAGTTTTAACGAAACTTGATTGGTTTGAGCCCCAGTAATTGAACTGGCCGGAACATAGATTTTGAGTGTAAACGTGTGATCATTTGACAAATCAAAATTCGAAGGAATATCAAAGCGCACATTAGCATAAGCACCTCCTTGATCTGAGTATTGCATTACTGTAGCTGATCCATTGGCGCCATCTAAGAAAGGATTAGCAAACCCATCATCAATTTGACAATCATCACCATACCAAGATTGGATGGTTCCGTTGCCTTCAAAATCGTCTTCAACAGTTTGAGATGAAGATGGAAAAGGCAAAACGAATGCAGCAAAAAATAGAAGAGTGTAATTTTTCATATGATACTTTTAAACAATCATAATTCGGGTTACAAACTAAAAACAAATCCAAAATTGGTGTTAAAATCGGTGTCTTTTAGGGTAGAGGGCGGATCGCTATCGAACCTGTATTCCAAATCTAAACTTACAGATAGCATCTCATTGATGGAAAACATCAGATTGGTTTCGTTGAGCAATCTATAATCTGAAAAGTCTTTTATATATTTCTGTAAATAGGTTGTATTAACAATAGTAAACACATCGGTCACCTCATAAACTCCCACTATAGAAATAACACTTCTTGTATAGTTGGTATAGTATTTTTCAGCAACTGGCAAATCGGTACGGTTAAGTAGTTCCTCTTCCTGCATTATACCCACACTAAGGTCAATTTTAAAAACTCTTGTCGTGTCCTTTTTCTTTTCAATAATATTCTGTCTGAACCCTGCACCTCCAAGCAGCCTATGCTCCAATAATAATATGGCGTTACTCTGTACCTGAGCAAAGGCAAACAAGCGGCTTTTTGCTGAAAAATTGTAGTTATACCTCAACTGGCTAAATATACTATTGGATACGACTTGTCTACTTTCATTGATGTACTCTCCCCCACTCAGCAATTTAAACGAGTTCTTTGCTTTTTTGTAGGCAAAATTAAGCGAATATTCCACTAGCAGCACTTCTGCCTGTATAGAGCTACCCATTAACTCTGATGAAACTGCAAAACCATCGTCATTATTTATAAATAATTTTTCTGTATTGACAATGGACTGAGCCACAGAAAAGTTGTAAAACAACAACGATATAAAAGAAAGAAAATATCTGTACATATTTATTTTTTATCGCACACAAAGTTAAAAAATTCCCAGATCATTACCATTGCAAGCGTATCGAGTTCGCAATATTTCAACAACGCATTTTTAATGACCTCTCTTTCCTGATCGCTGATATTGGAAATTATACGTGGCATTGCAATCATCATTTGGCCCATATTCGAATTGCAATAAAAGACAATAGCAACTAGGCCTCGGTATTAACGAGCTAGTTGAAAAGCAATCATTCAGCGTTTTCCCAAATCCAGCAAAATCAGAAATCTCTATTCGTTCAGAAGCATCCAATGACTTCGAGCTAGTGGATGTAATTGGAAATGTTGTAAGAAGAATATCTGTAAATCAAGGATCTACAAATATGAATATAGAAAACCTGCCTTCTGGTATTTACATTTTAAGAAACAACTTGAATCAATCCGCAAGAATTATCAAGCAGTAAAAATTCTCAGACAAACGAGATTAAAAGAGGGGCGAAGTTGCCCCTCTTTTTTTTGTAAAAATTCGGGTTTCAGATCCTTATATATGATTAAAGTGCTAAAAAATCTTCCCTGGATTCAGGATGCCTTTAGGATCAAACACCTTTTTGATCGAGCGCATCAATTCAAGGTGAGATGCTGAAAACATGATATCCATATAATCTCGTTGCACCAGTCCGATGCCGTGTTCGCCAGAGATGGTTCCTCCCAATTTCTTGACGCGCTCAAACAGTTCACGAATGCCCACTTTCACGGTCTTGTTCCAGTCTTCTTCGCACATTTCATCACGCAGGATATTCACGTGTAAATTACCATCGCCCGCATGGCCATAACACACGCTTCTGAAGCCATACAATTTACCCACTTCCTTCACGGCCTTCAATAAAGCCGGCAATTCAAAACGCGGAACAACCGCGTCTTCTTCTTTATAAATCGACTGTACTTTAACGGCCTCTCCTACCCTTCTGCGAAGTTTCCACAGCTGGTCTTTCTGGGTTTGGTTTTCGGAAAACAACACTTCTCCAGCTTCGTATTGAGCTACCACTTCTGAAATGCGTTCGCAGTCCATCATCAACGCATCCAAATCATTTCCATCCACTTCAATCAACAAATGCGCTTGATCCTCCGCAGCCAATGGCACGGGTTCTTCACCGATAAAATCCATGGCATACGTAATGGCATCGCGTTCCATGAACTCCATTCCTGATGGCGTAATGCCTGCTCTGAAAATGGCACTCACCGCTTCGCATGCCTTTTCAGCTGACTTGAATGGAACCAACATCAACAAATCATGCTTTGGATGTGGAATCAATCGCATTACGATCTTCGTAATCACGCCTAATGTTCCTTCGCTGCCTACCATCAATTGTGTGAGGTTATAACCTGTACTATTTTTCAAGGTATTGGCGCCTGTCCAAATAATCTCGCCCGACATCAACACAACTTCTAAATTGAGCACATAGTCCTTTGTAACACCGTATTTCACAGCTTTTGGCCCACCAGAGTTCTCACTCACATTGCCACCAATGAAGCAACTTCCTCTGCTGGCAGGATCAGGCGGATACATCAAACCTTTTTCTCGAACAGAATCCTGAAATACTTGAGTAATCACTCCTGGCTCAAGCGTTGCCTGGAGATTCCTTTCATCAATGTCAATAATTTTATTGAAGCGCTCCATGCTCAATCCTATTCCAGCACGAATAGAAAGTGCACCGCCACTCAATCCTGTTCTAGCACCAATTGGCGTAATAGGAATTTCGTGTCGAGAAGCAAGTTTTAAAATGGAAGACACTTCTGCAGGAGATGAAGGTTTCACCACAAAGGCTGGAGGGAAATTGAGGTCTTCCGTTTCATCATGGCCATATTCTTTGCGTGTTTCTTCATCCGAAAACACAAACTCCTTTCCAACGATTTCGACTAATTCTTCCTCTACTCGATTCATAAATCAATATTAGTGATAGACTAGAAATCCTTTCTCAGTACTTACTTAAATTTTGAACAATCGAGCTTCGTTTCATCACACTTTTCAACACAAGCATCAATACTCGTCCAAAACCACCCACATTTATATACTTTCGGCTCCTTCACCAACTAATTGGCCTATGATTTTTAGAAGCACCCTATCCTTAATTTTAGCAGTTCTCGTGCTAAGTGTTTCCGCTCAAGACCTCACTCTAGAGGATATCTGGAAAAGTGGTAAGTACCAACAAAAGTCTGTTTATGGTCTTCGTTCAATGAACGATGGCAAACATTACACAACGATTGACAGGGAAGATAATGGTGCCATAATCAATAAATACAGCTATGAAACAGGCAAATTAGTTGAGACTTTATACAGTTTAAGCAATTTGAAAATGGCGCTGAACAATCAATCAGCTTCCTTTGACAGCTATAAGTTTTCTGACGATGAGAAAATGCTATTGTTGAGCTATGACGTAGAAAACATTTACAGACATTCTACCAAAGAGCATTACTACCTCATAAACCTTGAAACAAAGAAAGTAAAGCAATTAAGTGAAGGAGCAAAACAGCGCCATGCAACCATTTCTCCTGACAGTAAAAATGTAGCCTACGTGCAGGGCAATGATCTCATCATTCAAGAAATCGCTTCTGGAAAAATAACTCCCGTCACCACTGACGGAGAGTACAACAAGATCATAAACGGTTATGCTGATTGGGTATACGAAGAAGAGTTTTCTTTTGACCAAGCATTTGAATGGGCGCCTGATGGAAGCAAACTTGCCTACTACCGTTTTGATGAAAGTGCGGTGAAGGAATTTCACATGCCTGTTTTCAACGGCCTATATCCCGAAGATTACAAGTTTAAATACCCTAAAGCTGGTGAAGACAACTCGAAGGTGGATATAAAGGTGTATGACCTAGCAAAGAATAAAACGATGACTCCTGACTTGGGAGCCTATGAATACATTCCAAGGATTAAGTGGACAGAAAGCTCTGACATGTTGGCCATTGTAAAAATGCCCAGACTTCAGAATCAACTGGAGGTGATGCTATACCAAACAAATGACGGCTCAACAAAGAGCATCTATAAGGAATCTAGCGATACATACATTGAAATCAATGATGACCTTACGTTCATAGAAGACAATGCTGGGTTTGTCATGCGCAGTGAGAAAGATGGGTTCAGCCATCTTTATAAATACTCGATGAATGGCGAAACTGAGACTCAACTAACCAAAGGAAGCTGGGAGGTGAGCAGTGTTCTGGGTGTTGATTCACGAAACGCCATGATTTATTTCACAGCACATAAAACAGCTCCTTACAACCAAGAAGTATATGTAGTTTCTATGAACGGAGGCGAGCCAACGTTATTAAGTCCTGCAGATGGGGTTAGCAGTGCATCTTTCAGCAAGTCGTTTGACTACTTGATTTTAAACCACAGTACTGCAAACAAACCTGTAAATATTAGCCTCAATGGCTCATCAGGATATGAGGTCAGAGTATTGGAAGACAACGAAGAATTAAACAAAAAATTAGGCGGATTAAACCTTTCAGATAAGGAGTTTTTCGATTTCGTAACGAGTGAAGGAGTGACTTTAAATGGTTGGATGATTAAGCCGGCCAATTTCGATGCATCCAAAGCATACCCCGTTTTAATGTATGTGTATGGTGGTCCTGGATCACAAACAGTGACCAATGCCATGGGAGGAAATTATTTATGGCATCAATTTATGGCTCAAAAAGGCTACATCGTAGTATCTGTTGACAACAGAGGCACAGGTGCAAGAGGAAAGGCTTTTAGAACCCAGACTTACCGCCAATTAGGCAAATATGAAACCATGGACCAAATTGAAGCTGCTCGTTGGCTGGGTGAGCTATCATACGTTGATGCTGCACGCATTGGCATTTGGGGTTGGAGCTATGGTGGCTACATGAGTAGTTTGTGTTTATCAAAAGGTGCGGATGTATTCAAAACGGCTATTGCTGTCGCACCAGTTAGCAACTGGAGGTTTTACGACAATATTTACACAGAGCGGTACATGGGACTTCCTCAAGATAATGCGGATGGATATGATGACAACTCTCCGATCAATCATGTAGCTAAAATGGAAGGCAATTTTCTTCTAATTCATGGCACGTCAGATGATAACGTCCATTTTCAAAACTCTGTAGAAATGGTAGATGCGTTGATTGAAGCAGACAAACAATTTGATTTCTATATTTACCCCGATCGAAATCATGGTATTTATGGTGGAAACACACGCCATCATTTGTTCACCAAGATTACGAACTTCATTATTGATAACCTCTAAACTCTAATAAACACCCCTATGAGCGAAATAAAAACTGGCCATCCTAATGGTTTAATGACCCTCTTCTTTTCAGAAATGTGGGAACGTTTCTGTTATTATGGAATGAGAACCCTTCTTACGTTGTATCTCGTTAAATCATTGATGAAAGGTGATGCAGAAGCATCCTTACTATACGGTGCATATACAGGTTTAGTTTATGCAGCTCCGATTCTTGGAGGTCGAATGGCCGACAAATACCTTGGTTACAAATACGCTGTAATCTTAGGAGCATTATTGATGGCCTTAGGTGAGTTTTTGATCCTGGGAGGTGATGAATTCTTCTTATTTGCAGGTATGGGCGCTTTGATCGTTGGAAACGGTTATTTCAAAGCAAACATCTCAACCATTGTTGGCAAACTATATGAGGAAGATGATCCCAGAAGAGATTCAGGATTCACCATTTTTTACATTGGAATCAATATCGGTGCTTTACTTGCCACGACAATCGTTGCATACGTAGGTGAGACTTACGGTTTTGACAAAGGATTTGGACTGGCCGGTATCGGTATGTTATTAGGAACCTTCATATTCTGGTCTGGAAGAAAAACCTATGCAGCAGCTGAAGGATTAGAGCCGACTGAAGAAGGAAAAAAGAAAGTACTCGGCCCTCTAAATATGGTTCACGCAATCACAATTGGCTCTTTCGCCTTGATACCAATGTGCTACATTCTGATTATGCAAAATCAGATCTTAGATTACATCCTTTTAGGGTTGTTCATCTATATCTCTTACTCCATGATTATGGCCGGTAAAAAAGAAGATGCCGGAGCAGACATTCCAAAGTGGCGAGACAGAATGATTGCACTCATCATTTTTATGGTGATTAACATTACGTTCTGGGCCTGTTTCGAGCAAGCAGGAACTTCATTAACACTATTTGCTGATAGAAATGTAGACCGTGAAATCATGGGTTGGTTAATGCCTGCCTCTATGACTCAGTTCTTCAATCCGTTCTTCATCATTGTATTTGGATCTATCTTCTCAGTAATGTGGGTAAAGCTTTCTAAGATTGGAAAGAATCCAAGCATTCCTTTAAAATTCGCTTTTGGTATCATCCAATTGGCATTAGGGTTCTTGGTAACGCAGGTCGGTTTCATGTTTGTAAATGAAGCTTTCCAAGTTCCTTTGTTGACGTTATTTTTCCTTTACATGTTGCACACCACTGGTGAGCTTTTCCTTTCACCTATTGGATTGTCAATGGTTACAAAACTGTCGCCAAAAAATATTGCCGGAACAGCAATGGGAGCATGGTTCTTGAGCTTTGCCATAGCCAATTATGTTGGTGGTAAAATTGCAGCCCTAACTGGAGGTCACGGAGATGATGGCGTTGTTTTAACAGCAGCTGAAGGATTGGATAAATACTTGAGCGTATTCTCTATCATTGGCTTTGTGCTCTTGGGAATTGCAGCTATTTTAATCTTGCTTTCTAAGCGCTTAGAGAAACTGATGCATGGTGTAAATTAAATCACCAAGCATTCTAGCATAACAAGAAGGCAGTTGTTAATATCGTTTAACGGCTGCCTTCTTTAGTTTTAAAACGTCTCTGAAATTATAACTTTACAGCATGAAATTGTTATTTACCCTTCTTGTACCTGTTCTGATTAGTGTTTCAAGCTTTGCTCAAAGCAAGGTGAATTGGATGAGCTGGAATGAAGCTGTTACTGCTTCAACCGAAAGTCCAAAGATGATTTTTGTAGACACTTACACCGATTGGTGCGGATGGTGTAAAAAAATGGATGCCAGCACCTTTTCAGATCCTGTGATTTCAAAATACATGAACGAAAATTACTACTCCGTAAAGATGGACGCAGAGATGAAAGACACCATTGATTTCAATGG
>Ga0209714_1001721_pt1 | contig 11596 bp, 4 predicted proteins | sample COGITO_mtgs_1104_5_FD_185517 | JGI IMG/M metagenome (GOLD analysis project Ga0209714, IMG submission 185517) | Pelagic marine microbial communities from North Sea - COGITO_mtgs_110414 (SPAdes) (version 2) | ecosystem: Environmental > Aquatic > Marine > Epipelagic ...
AATAAATACCGAACGAGAAATTTCCTTCGCAATGACGTGATCGCTCGCCCGCACTTCGCTCGCCCGCACTTCGCTCGCCCTTCACTTCGCTCGCCCGAAATACCTGTCATGCCCCTCGGTCTTCTCAGCGCAATGGCGATGGGTTTCAAGCCCTCGCTCTCTTTGTAAGCATAGATTGCACCGTGCCTGCCTCCTTTTCCCTCGTCGAGAATGAATGGCATTGGCCTAGCCCTCTCCACCATACGACTATAGTAGTCGTGGAAATCTCTCGTCCTTTCTGACTCAGCTTCGCCCCCTATAGCTGGGAAGAGGGCATCGGGGGGGGGAGACTGGAAGCAGGACTGCAGAGACAGATCACCTGAGCACACCACACGGGTCGGGTGATGCAAAACTGTCGAATTTATCACCGAAACGGTGATTAACTGCTTGCTCATCTGTGTAGTGCTGCAGGTAAATGACTCAACAGTCCTGTGAGTCCTCATCTCAGGAAGGTTGGTACCATCGTCCCCTTCTTCGTAGCTATTGATGTTCACGATCCCGAAAGTTCCCGATTCCCTCTCAACAAAATAGAGTTGGTTCTGAAGTGAGGTTAACGACAGTGAAGATGATGATGATGATCGCGATGAATTGAAGATTCCATGGTGGTCGCCCGTCAAAGAAAGAGGAGGTGCAACGCAGATGGACGTGAACTGACACTCTTCCATAAGTTCCTCATACTCTGACAGGAGTTCGTTGTTTTCCATCCTGTCCCAACTCTTTGTTTGAATGCAGTTGACAATAAGTCAACCAATTTGATCAATTTTTTTTATCAAGATTGCCAATGAGATATTGTCTATGGTGTAATGACCGACCTTAATTTGGATATTCGTTGATATTCGTTGAAATAGGCTCTTCTTCTTTCCCCAATGTGTTTCCTTTTTTTCTCCGGTTTGAGTTTGAATCAGCAAGCATATATCCCTTCTTAAATGTGAGACGAACCAAATAAGAAGAAAAGAATGGAAATATGGATGAAGAATAAAGCGCTCCAGCAGGCAGGAGGCGCAGGAATGAAGGTAAGTATTCCTTGGGGCCCTGCAGACACCTTGGGTTGTTCTTCTTTGTAAATGCAAATAGGTCTTGGCGGAGCAAATTGGTGGACCTTAAGATATTTGAGCCACGTCTGTGCAGATTCCCAGGTCTCTCTATTCTCTAACTTTCTTTTTAAAACAGCGTTCTGTATTGTCAGAAGAGCAAAAACGTTTGGAGCGTCTCCGCAATGTGAAATCATCTGTAAAGGCTTCAATGAAGCATGACCAATGGACGACAAAGAAAATATCGAAACGGGCAAAGGCGCAAAAGCTCCAGAGATCAAGGAGGAAGCGAGAAGAAGAAGAGAAAGACGAGATGCTGATTCGGGAGGAGGACTACTATAAGGAACGTTATCAGCGTCAGATTATGGAGGAGCAGGATCCCACTCAGCACCAACAGCAACGCAATCAAAATAGAAAAGCCAGAACTCACCAGGCCCGACTCCAGCAGGAAATGCTGCAGCATTCCCCGCCTAACTTTAACACTCGAATGGATTCCCATAGCAACCAACAGGCCGGTGTAACTAAGTCCGGTCTTAGGAGCAAAAATTTGAGGGATACAGACTACATCACCACGAAAAAACAACAGCAGCAGCAGAGAAATGTGAGAATGAAGGAGAGTCAGAGCATCAACAGCCTTCCTCAATTGAGCAACAACATCAATAGCGTCAACAATAGCACCAGCAACGTCAAAAACCATAGGAGAAAGAAGATCGCGCACAGCCAGTCTCAAAATGTCAGCTCCCGCGCCAGCAATAGTTTGCTAGGGAGCGATCAGAAGGAAAATCAAAATTATGCAGAGTACGCTGCGGAGCAAGCCAAACTGGCTAATCAGCAGAAGCGAATGATGCATAGGAGCAGTCCGACCCACCGTCATAATGATAATGGTGCATCCTACCTCGATGATGCGAGTCTAATGGAAATGGAGTTGCCACACTGGTCCGTTGGAATGACGGACAAGACCATCTCGTCGACAGAAAAGAAGAGAAAAGAAAAGGAGATGTGGGATGAGCATAACAAGAAGATCGGTGCTGTGACAGGGGACGATGGTGACGCCTATAGTGGTCAGAATCCTGGCATGGGGCGAATTAATATTGGCGGGGAAGAAATGGACTCGGCGTTGGATCTCATGGGTGAAGAGGGCGACGATGAGATGTTACAAATGGAGACACCTCGGGAGCAGGTCTTACTCCCTGAGAACGTCAAGTTGAGCCAAAGTACTGGCAAAAAGAAGAAAAAGAAGTCGTCCTTCCCTGCAAATCTTTCGAAGAGCGCTGGTAACGTAGGCCTCGGACGAAATCAACACGAATTGAATGCAGACCAGTACGCAAGCGCTCCCTCTGGAAGAGAGTTGGGCTATGATGAGGAAGAGGAGGCAATCGATAACGGCAGTCCGATGAGAGGGCGAATCCGCCGCCGTGGTGGCAGCAAGGCTCGAATGGAGAAGATCAATGCAAAGCCGCAGAAGGTTGAAGAGCTTCCAAAGAGAGGATTTGACGTCAACTATCCGAGACCCTGGAGAGATGCAAACAAGAAAAAAGTAGGATTAAAGCAGCGTAAGATCCAGGAGGATAAGCCCCCGGCGGTATTTCACCCAAGGCGAGGAAGCCATGGCGTCTTCAAAAATCACAACCAGGGTCAACGGCAACAACGAGGACAACACCAACACCAACACCAACACCAACACCAACACCAACACCAACACCAACACTTCGAAGATGATTTACAGATGGAAGAGGAGCAAGCGATGATGCAGCAAATGGAGCTTATGGATCAACAAGACCACACCCCCATCAAAAAGCGCATAAAGAAGAAAGCAAAGTTTCATAAGATAAACAAAACAAAGGAAATTGAAGACCTCCGCAACGAATACGGAGAGGCTCTAGACATTCTTCGGGACGTTGTTGGGCGCATGCAGGAACAAGAAGCACTGCAAGAAGACCTTTCTCCGATGTTGAAGCACCGATTTGGGGATAAGATTGGCGATCTCAAACCTGACAAACAAATCAATATTAGGGAGGAGCTGAACGACAGCTTTGGTATGAATAATAGCGGCAACAATAGAGACAAAGTCGATGAAAGCCGTGAAAGCCGTGATGATGACAACAGTGATGTTGGCATCATTGGAGGCTATGGCATGCGGTCGTCTCCTGAGCTGAAGATGAAGAATGAGGTGATTAAGGACGAAGACGTCGGAGAAGAGTTTCAGGGCGAGAACAAACCTCGAACTTTGCAAGATTACCACTCCTGGTGGCGAGATCAGCAGCCAAAGGATGACAAGCCTTTACCCCAAATTGAGTTGGGCGGTCTGGGGGCGGTCTCTCCTGCCAAGGGAAGCAACGGAAACCGCGGCACCAACGTATCCCACGACCAAGAAAGCAACGTAAGCATCCACAGCGACGCTAGCGGTGCCGACGTTAGTTTTATGGCGGAGAAGATTGCAGAAATGCAGAAGACAATTGATGAGCAGGCAGAATTACAAAAGAAACTCGTATTAACTTTGACGGGAGACAACGAGGACGCCAAGAAGGAACTCTTGGATAGCCTGAACAGCAAGGAAGAGGAAATGCAGGCACTGCAGATGGAAAGTGGTGAGTCGCCTGCGAGTTCGAGAGAACAAAGAAGGAGCAGCGTTCGCTTTTTTGCGGAAAAAGCCGTCGATGATGAAAGCTTCCAGGTGGGAGGTCAGAGAAGGAGCAGCGTCAAGGACAGGCCACCGACACCTGTGAAATGGGCCAAAATAAATCTCGATGATAGCGATGATGAAGACGATGACGATGACGATGACGACGACGGTGACGATGCCAACGATATTGACGCTGCGACGCCGCCAGTGAAGAAAAAGTCAATCATCGAAGAAATCAACGAATCAGAGAAGAAGCGTCAAGTGAAAATGCAGGAGAACGCGGCGCAAAGCTCGGAGAGGAGGAAGAGCAGTATCAGCTTTGGGAATGACACCAACAAAAAACCAAGCCCTGAACTCGTTGTTCCGAGTTTCGGATTCGGAGGAAAGTCCATGTTCGCCATTGACACCAATTTTGGCGATGAAGAAGATGCATTTGCTGGAACTGAAGAAGGGGTGGTCGGTGTCGGGGTTGAAGAAGATGACGAGTTCCAAATGCTAAAAAAAAGGAGCATAAAAGATCGAGCACCAACTCCAGTTAAGTGGGCGAAGGTTAATCTCGACGATAGCGATGAAGATGACGAGGACGGAGACGAAGGCGAAGGCGATGACGGTGATGCTGGTGAGAGTGAGACAACCGGCCTACCAAAAAGTTTCGCTGACAACATTGACAAAATTGGGATTGAATTTAGGATTGGTGACAACAACAAGGTTAAGGAAAATATGATAGAGGGTATCATCAGTCCTGCAGTCGAGCAAGAGCATGAAATTCCTTCCGTTGATGGAGGTAATGACGCGGTGGGAGGAGCAGTTGAGGAAAGGGTGGCGGAGGAAACAGTTGTCGAAACATTAGACACAGCAGCTGAAGAATCAATAGCAATAGGCGGAGAAGCTGAAGAGGCAACCAAAGAAGTAGCCGGTCAAATAGCTGATAAGGCAGTTGCAGAAGAAAGTGCGGTAGCAGTGGATGGAGCAGATGAAGTAAATGTTTACAGGGCCGAAGTCGGAGCCAATGATGAAGCTGTCGATGAAGTAGCGGATGGCTCAGCTGAAATGGCTGTAGAGGAAGCAAGTGAAATTGTGGTTGAAGAAGCAGCTGAGCGATCTTTGGGGTTAGCCGATATTGATGCAGTGGAGGGGGGAAATCAGGAAGTCTTGAAAGCAGAAAGTACAGAGGCAGCGTCGGAAACATTAGAGAAGGCAAGCGTAGCCCCACTTTTGTCAGACGTTTCAACCTCAGAAATGAAGACTGTTGAGGAATCAGTGGGGAAGGAATCGATAGATGAGTCTTTTGCCCCCGCCTCTGATACAGTGCAGTTCGGTATGAATGAAATTGACAAATTAGCCCCCGCCGTGGATGCTCCTTTGCTGCCAGACGCCTCCAGAGAAGATGCTAAAAGAGATCATTCTGCTGCCGGAACTCCCGAAAAAGACGCCGCCATCGAAGACACTAATGGGGAAGACGCCGTTGGACAAGACGAGCATGGAGAACCTGTCGTTGGAGAAGACGCTCCTCTTGAGGACGCTCCCGTTGAGGACGCTCCCGTTGAGGACGCTCCCGTTGAGGACGCTCCCGTTGAGGACGCTCCTGTTGAGGACGCTCCTCTTGAGGACGCTCCTCTTGAGGACGCTCCTGTTGAGGACGCTCCTGTTGAGGACGCTCCTCTTGAGGACGCTCCTCTTGAGGACGCTCCTGTTGAGGACGCCCCTCTTGAGGACGCTCCTCTTGAGGACGCTCCTGTTGAGGACGCCCCTCTTGAATCCGCCATGGACGCCCCTGTAGAAGTAACCATGGATGACCCTCTTAAAGCCGCCAGAAACCTTCTTGAAGAAGAAGCCGCTGAGAAAATCGTGGACAAAGATAACAACAATGCCGAAATTGGTGCCGCCGACGGTAGAAATATCGTCGCTGAAACTGAGGCAGTCTCGATATCTGTTGCCCCCGTTGATAAATTACCTTTGGATGGAGCCAAGACCAAAGACAAAGGTGGTGGTGGTGATGATGATGATGATGATGTTTATGACGATGATAATTATGAAGTTGACGACAATGAGGAGAACATACATCAAAAAATCGATTTAGAAGAGTCACTAGAGCAATCTACCGCTAATGAGATTCCTGCTCTCCCGCTCACTACGATGACATCACCCGGGAATGCTGATGAGGAGGAGGTTGTTGAAGAGGATGATATTGTCATGACAGATCGTTCTGAAGGTTACGGGGGGAAAATTTATCTGCCAGACGGAACCTTCACTACCACAACAGATAATGCCGGCCGAGAGAATGAGGAAGCAGTCGAGGAAAATATAACCTCACCTGAAAAGTCGAAGCACGAAGATGTCGCCCTCACCCCAGGAACTCAGAAAAAGGGAAAGCAGGACATTGAAGTTGATGAAGAAGACGAATATTCTGATGAAGTGAGCTAAATTAAAAATATAAAATAACGTGCTGAAATTGTGTATTGCATCTTGCACAGTCATCCGTAAGTCTCCCAGCGATTCGACGCTTCTCTGTACTACTGTAACCCGTAATCCCCCTGTCGGCCTATCAATTTCTCACGAAAATACCTCTTTGGTGTTAAATCGGTCCTTCTGCTATTCTAGTATATTCAGGTTTGCTCGCCTAAAACGCAGTATATTCAGGTTTGCTCGCCTAAAAATGAGCAGCTCCTGTGCCGTGGTTTCTCCGCGACCTCTTCCCCTTCTCAAGCTGCGATCACCGCTGCTGTGCAAAATTTTGAGAAGTTTGCTTGACAAGAAGAATTTGTGCGCCATGAGGCCTCATCAATCGTCGATGTTCATTGATGGCATTTACCCTCCAATACACACAATCGAGTACGAGTGGTCGTCGCGGATGGAGGAAAGGATATTTTACTGGGTTGATGTTCCACTTGGCACTTCTCTCACTGCTTCCTTTCTCAATGGCGATGTGAATCTTGCTGATCGCGAGTTTGAGTTCATATCGAAGTGTATTTCTTGCAGGTTGCACTACTCAATGTGCTTAGGCTACGGTACTCGAGCATGGCTTGGAAATTCAGATGCGAGTAAAATCCTGCGCAGCGCCTGTGGTCTGGCCGGGGTAGATAGGAATACTTTTGTCGTTGACATAAATGCGGTGACCCCCGATGTTTTACGTAAGTGCGTAAAGGGGAAAGCTTGGTCTCGGGGCTGGAGAACCCCCTGGTTTCCCAATTCTACGTCCATTAGTTGCTACAATGAAGAAATCGGATTTTGCGGTGTGGGGGCTGTTGGCAGATCCCCCGAGTTTTTCACTGTAGATGAGTTTCTAGGTAGTGTTGTGATGAGCATGATCTTGCGGGAGGAGAGGAAGGCTATTTTAAGTGCTCGCGCGGCGCCGTTGGGGGAAATCGTTACATCTGAAAGACTATTGACGCCAACATTGAGAAAGATGGTCCTGCGCAAGATGATGGCCACAGTTACACATGTCGGTGGGAATAACAAAAAGAGCCGAAACGCGTCAAAGAAGAGTAAGAAGAAGAAAAGTGGTGGTAGCTCTATGGACAAAGTGAGAGAGCTTCCTAATCTTGCCACAATTCAAAGATTTCTTCACGAATCTGAGTCTGTTGTGGGGGATTTCAATTGCGGATGCAACCTGTGGAATACGATTGGTGCTGTACTTCCTATAAAACTGTTTTCTCGTGAATCAACAGAAATTCAGATGGGGATTTTGACATCTGACGTTTTAAGAGAAATTGGCGAAAATCACTTGAGGGAGTTGGCCGTCAGCGCGTTGTTGAACGCAGAGGAAGATGCGAATGCGGACAATGTGTCAGATCCGCCGCAAAAGCTGAAAATTCATAAAAAGAAGACGAAGAAGAAGAAGAAGAAGAATAGGGCGACGACAACATCTGCTGGAAGTAAGAGCGGACACAAAATCGAACAGCAGACTTCCCCCCCCTGCTCAGACTCTGACATTGAGAATAACTCTCTCCCTCAACCACCACAGGTAAAAATTAAATTGATCGAGACGACGAATGAGACTCTTATTCTTGTCGGTTCGATCCTCGAAGAAATAATCGAAGGTAAGGTACTTTCATTTGGTGGCGACAAATCTGGTGTTGTGGAAATTTCCGACACCGTCGAGGATGGTGATGATGCTCCCGATTCTGATTCACGGTCGGTGAAGAAGTTAAACAACAGCAGCGACATTCGTGACGACGTTCGCGACGACTTCGGTGGCGAGGACGATGAACGAGACGGTGAAAATATCGACAACGGTGGTGCTGACGAGAAAAAAAATGACTACGAGATTTGGAGTAACTTACTAGACGACGGAGAGAATGATTACGACTCGCATGAGGCGCATGGCGTGTCTCGTTTTGAGCAATTTTTCGAGACCAATGTGAAGTCAAAGAGTGGTGGCGAGATAGATAGTTACGACAAAGACGTGGACGAGGACGGTCCTACTGCTGGTACTGCTACCGCCACCGCCGCCGCTGCCGCTACCGCTACCGCTGCAGATTTAGCGAACATGAAGAACGAACGCAATGCGTTCCGTGAGTTGGCTTTGACAGCCCAGGCGGAGGTCGCAAAGCTGAGGAATGTTATTTCGACGCTCACCTCTACGATTCCCAAACCGCAACATCAGCCATCATTCTACAACATGGGCGGTTTGGGTGCAGATTACGAAATTAACAGCCGCGTTATTGAGAGTTTGCGACACAAAAATAATTTCGACCCCAGTAAGCACAAGTACAGCCAGAGTGTGGAGGACAATTTCGAGAAGAACAGGTAAGTCTCGTGCTTTCAACATCCTATCTTCCCCAATTGCTTATCGTACTCAATCTTTCGTCGTACTCAATCTTTCGTCGTACTCAATCTTTGGTCGTACTCAATCTTTCGTCGTACTCAATCTTTCGTCGTACTCAATCTTTCGTCGTACTCAATTGCATCGCTAACCTTCGTCTCGCCTCAAAGCAATCAGAGCGATTCAGAACAGAGCTTTTCGAAGACAAAAAACGCCAACTCGTCGCCGCAGTTGGCCAACTCGTCGCCGCTATTGATTGCGAAAAAGTCAAATTTTCGACGATTTTCTGGCGCTAGCTTCTCCAACCTCTCAGTGAATAATAATCTCCCCTGCATCCCCACGAGCCGATTGACAAATGACATACTGAAGTTTAGCAAGAAGATCGACCGCGAGGTGCTCAAGATGAAACCAAAACGAGACAAGATCTTTATCCGTCTCGAAAAAATCTGCACCAGCCTCTGGCCTCGCAGTACGCTCAAGGTCTTCGGTTCGCAGGCGACAAGCCTCTCTCTCCCTAACAGTGACTTGGACCTGGTGATTAGCCTCCCCTCCGTCCACAAGGTATCGCTGGTCTCGCCCTCAGGTATTTTGGAGGGAGTGAATGCAATCGAAGAAAGCTGGCAGGAGATATTGGCCCGACGCTTAAAGCAGGAGCCTTGGTGCGATCAAAAGAGCATCAAAATCATTGCCAGCACCGCCATTCGCGTGGTCAAACTTAAAAATAGACAGGGGGACGTGCTGCTGGATATTTCTTTTGACGACAAGAACCACAATGGTTTGCGAACCAACACTTTTGTGCTGGGAGTGTTGAAGGAAATGCCTCTAATACGGCCGCTCGTGCTGATAATGAAGCAATTTCTATCGGACAGAGCTTTGTTGCTGTCGTATAGCGGTGGTCTGTCGTCGCACTGTTTGTTCCTTATGATTACTGCTTTCGTGCAGCAGACGAACCACCTCAATGCGGATCTCGGATCGTTGCTTTTGGGCTTCTTCGATTTTTTTGGGAACAGCTACAATGCTCAAGTAACCGGAATTAGTGTAAGCAAAAGGCGTTACTTCAACAGAGCAGAAGTCGCGGCAGAGCACCAGAAAAGACAGTTAAATTTGCAGATGAGGCAGCGTGAGGCCGCTGCAACTACTGTGAGCTTCGGCTTCAGCGAACCGAGGCAGAAAATCGAGCGCCGCCATAGTTTTGGAATGAATGAGAATGAGAACGTATATAGTAACGATTCCATCAACTCCTACGCCAATGCCAATGCCAATGCCAATGACAACGACGATTTCGCTGATCAACTCCCCTTCCACCGTGCCGATAGCCAAAACCAAATCCACCACCGGAAAAGCATTCACATGGCCTCGACACAAGAGTTTACGCGCACGGCAATCAATAAGAGACTCGATAGCAATCAGAAATTAAGTTCTGCCGTGGCTTCGTACAACTTCGATCCAATTTTCGTCGAGGACCCGCTGCAACCTACTAATAATGTCGGACGAAATGCTTTCAGAATATTTCAAATTTTGAGGGCCTTCAGCGACGCGCATCGCAGCTTACTAAGCAGTCTGGAATTTAGTGAAAATGACGACTACGGGGGCAACGTGGGGGACGAGGAGAACGAAGATTTCTTTCCCTTGTTGGACTGCTTGCTTAGTAACGACGATCTGTTTATACTGTAGGAAAATAAATGTGATAGAAGAGTGAATTTACAAGGACAAGGACCCCCAATCAAGTAGAAGTTCTTAATCTCCAAAAAATTTATGTTTCTTTCCCACTGGTTTTTTTTACTTTTCCCAAGAATGGATCCTTCGTGATAAGCCTGCGAGCTTGCTGACTCTGCTGGTTAGAAGAGCTTACATTGAGGGTACTGCCACTTTCGACGGGCTCGTCAATAAGATGTTTAAGATCCAAAATATCGCGATCATTCTCTCTCGCGTCTTCGCAGCAATTAGCATCGGATTCGCTTAGTGAGTAAGCGTCTCCTAGGTTGAAGAGTATTAATTCACCCTTGGACATTTCCTGCCAGTCCTCGTCCTTTGTCAAAGGCTTCGTGGCGATGACCGCAACGCGGTCGTTCTCTGTCGTTACCTTTTCGAAATTGACGCAAACGTCGGCATCAGAAAGCGCCGCTACGTGGAAAGGATGCTTCCTGATGATATAGTGGAGGCCATTATAAACCGTGCTTCCTGGCCGCGTCCCGGGGTAACAAAATGCAAACTGTGTGAATTCGCCAACGCACAACAGAAAATTGAAAATGATGCACTGGTCTTCTTTTCCAGGCTGTGGTGCAACAATTTGGTTGCAGAGCTCTTTTAAAAAGACGTGCAGACAAAATAGGGAGGGAGGCTCGGAAAATCTCGCGAAAAGAGAATTGAGGATAAAGCAGAAAACTGCCTCAGAATCCGTATTTCCCACAGGTGTGTAGCGCAAATCATTCCTTTTTTCGTCGCTGTTGAAGTTTTTCAGGGGCGATTTTTGTAAATCGAGGCTTCTGGCGCGCTCCACATTGTAATTTGCATGTGTGATAAACTCATTTGACAGATCATTCACGCTGTTCACACTCTTCACACTTTGGAAGCTTGAATTGCTGGTGTTCCTGTTAAGAACGTATGGCATCGCTGTCGCTGTCTCTCTCTCTCTCTCTTCCTGGGAATCTTCTTGAGAAGCTTCTTGAGGACAATGAAACTTGGGAACGTCGCCATTGTGGCAGAAACAAAAGTTAATGCCCCACAACTCACGCTGAAAAGGGTGAACATTTTCAAGGCAAACAGTTCCACTCGTCGCCAGGCGGATATGGGATATCATGTTCAAAGTTTTGCAGGGATAGCTTGTCAACAGCGAAGCGATCGGGCTGCTGGCTGCGGGACGGCTGTCAAGGAAAGTCCGGATGCCTCTACCCTCAAAGAACGAAATTCCCCAACCGTCCTTGTGCTTATCAGTCTCGCCTCCTCGCCTGCAGAAACCCTTGAAACTAAATACAAAGTCAGTGTCAGTGTTGGCATTCATCCCGAGTAGCTGGCACATGATACCCAGGTGGTCTCTACAAAAGTAAGTGTAGAAGAATTCCGAGGGAGGTCAGGTGAGAGAAAGGGATAGGACTCCAAAAAAAAGTACCAGATCGAATTCTAAATACCCAGGTGGTC
>Ga0209714_1001723_pt1 | contig 11590 bp, 8 predicted proteins | sample COGITO_mtgs_1104_5_FD_185517 | JGI IMG/M metagenome (GOLD analysis project Ga0209714, IMG submission 185517) | Pelagic marine microbial communities from North Sea - COGITO_mtgs_110414 (SPAdes) (version 2) | ecosystem: Environmental > Aquatic > Marine > Epipelagic ...
AAGGCGCCATCGCCAGCAAAGCCAACAACCGGAACATCACGGCGGCCAATTTTTGCCCCCATGATTGACGGCAAGCCATAACCACAAGGCCCAAACAGGCCTGGTGCTAGATATTTGCGGCCTTCTTCAAATGTCGGATAGGCGTTACCAATCGCGCAATTATTGCCAATGTCTGATGAAATGATGGCATCTTTTGGAAGCGCAGACTGGATGGCCCGCCATGCCATGCGTGGTGACATTTTCTTTGGCTCACGGTCACGCGCACGCTCGTTCCATGTTGTTCCCGGATCATCATCTTCATGATCAAGCGAGGTCAGTTCTTGCGCCCATGCTGATTTGGTTGTGGCAATCAGTTCTTTACGGCTGCTGCGGCCGCTATCGCCAGCGGTGCTTGCCAGCTTATCAAGAATGCTGATGGCAACCTTCTTGGCGTCGCCAACGATGCCAACTGAAACCGGCTTGGTTAGGCCAATACGATCAGGGTTGATATCAACCTGAATGATCTTGGCATCTTTTGGCCAGTAATCAATGCCGTAACCGGGAAGTGTTGAAAATGGGTTCAGGCGTGTGCCCAAAGCCAGAACAACATCGGCCTTGGCAATCAGTTCCATACCGGCTTTTGATCCGTTATAGCCAAGTGGCCCGGCAAATAGCGGATGTGAACCCGGAAACGCGTCATTGTGCTGATAGCCACAGCAAACAGGCGCATCAAGTCGCTCGGCCAGTTTCATTGACGCGTCGATTGCACCGCCAATAACAACGCCAGCACCATTCAATAAAACGGGGAATTTGGCGTCTGATAGCAAAGCTGCGGCTTGGCTGATGGCATCTTCGCCGCCTGATGGGCGCTCAAACTCAACAATCGCCGGCAATTCGATATCAATGACCTGTGTCCAGAAATCGCGTGGGATATTGATTTGGGCTGGTGCTGATGCACGCTTTGCCTGAAGAATAACGCGGTTCAATGTTTCGGCAATCCGTGTTGGGTCGCGCACTTCTTCTTGATAGGCAACCATGTCCTTGAACAAAGCCATTTGTTCAACTTCCTGAAAACCACCTTGGCCAAGTGTCTTATTGGCCGCTTGTGGGGTGACCAAAAGCAATGGCGTATGGTTCCAATAAGCAGTTTTGACCGGCGTTACGAAATTGGTGATGCCAGGGCCGTTTTGTGCAACCATCATCGACATTTTGCCGGTGGCGCGGGTAAAACCGTCGGCCATCATACCGGCATTACATTCATGCGCTGCGTCCCAGAAGGTAATACCGGCCTGCGGGAATAGGTCAGAAATTGGCATCATTGCCGAGCCAATAATGCCAAAAGCATTTTCAATGCCATGCATTTGCAATACTTTTACAAATGCTTCTTCGGTTGTCATCTTCATGAGTGTCACCCTGTCGTTAAATCAAGTTATTGTTAAACTGGTATGCCGTCAGATGTTGGTCTTTAGGCATTTCGCATCTTGCCTCGAGGTTCTGTCTGACGCCGACCGGAAACTTTAGGCGATCGTTGTACTATCATTTTCCGGCGAAGCCAAGCTGACTTTGGTACCAGTTGTGGCTAAAATTAGATCCAGTCAATCAGGCTTGCTTTTTCGCAAATCTTGGCGAAGATAATTTATCGATAATGTGGCGTCCAGCCAGTTCAATTATTGCGCTCTAAAATATCAGTAAGGCCAACGGCAAATCGAGGCTCAAAGAGCGTATCATTTAGGGACGAGGGTTTTGATGAAGGTAACAGCGCTAGCGCCTGCAATGGGCGCCGAGGTAACAAATGTTGATCTAAGCGCGGCGCATGATTATGGGCTTATTGCTGAATTGCGCGCTGTCTGGCTTGAATATCAGATGATCGTGATTCGCGGGCAACATATTACACCGGCACAGCAGCTGGCTTTTGCCAGCGCTATTGGAGAGCCTGATATATATCCGTTCCTGACCGGCCTTGATGGGTTTCCGATGATTACCGAAGTGCTGAAAAAAGAAAATGAGAAGGTCAATTTTGGCGGCATCTGGCATTCCGATACGACCTATCAAAAATGTCCGCCAATGGCGACATTGCTTTATGCCAAGGAATTGCCACCGCTTGGCGGCGATACGCTGTTTGCCAGTCAATATGATGCTTATGAACAATTGTCGGATTCATTGCGTGCGGTTCTTGATGGGCTGTGGGCGGTAAATGCAGCGGGCAAAAAGCGCGTTGCCTCAACTCGAAGTGAACGGTTAAAGGATTCGGGAAGCGGCGTTGATCCTGACGCGTTGGTTGGCATCCATCCGGTTGTGCGAACGCATCCCGAAACGGGCCGTAAGGCGCTATTTGTCAATGCAGCGCATACGGTTGCGTTTGATGGCTGGAGCGAAGAGGAAAGCCGCGGGCTTTTGGATTATCTGTTCACGCATCAGATTTCACCCGAATTTCAATGCCGGCTGCGTTGGAAGGTTGGTGATGTCGCTTTTTGGGATAATCGGTGCGTGCAGCATTATCCATTGAATGATTATCATGGATATCGCCGGTTATTGCATCGCATAACCTTGAAAGGCGACGCGCCGGTCTAACCAGGTTCGGCCTTTGATGATTGAGTGCAAGGCGGGTTATCAGCTTTAACATTTGGTTTTTTGACTCGAATGCCGCAACTTTAGTGATTAATTGAGCATTTAAGGCCGGTTTGTGTTGCGCTGGGTATAATTTTTCATTTTAATGGCATATTCTTACTTGGCGGCTTGATAAAAATCGAGCAAGTTAAGGCCGAGCTCTAATTTTCAATTCTGGGAGGAATTAAGAATGTATAATAAATTATCAATAGCGCTGGGCACGGCCCTTGCTGTTGGGGTTGCCGGTGTTGCCGGTGGTGCCATGGCGAAAGTCGAAGGTGATACCATCATCCTTGGGTCAGCAATCTCACTTTCTGGTAAATATTCTACCAATGGTTTGCATACACAGCGCGGATATGATTTTGCAGTCGATCGTATCAACGAAATGGGTGGTGTTAAGGTTGGGGGCAAAACTTACAAGCTTTCAGTTAAATATTATGATGATGAATCCACGCCTGCACGTGCTACACAGCTTGCCGAGCGTTTGATCCAGCAGGATGGCGTTGAATTCATGCTTGGGCCATACGGCACAGGTTTGACTAAAGCTGTTGCGCCGGTGACTGAAAAGTTTGGCGTGCCAATGGTTGAAGCTGAAGGCGCATCGCGCTCTTTGTTCACGCAAGGCTACAAGTACATGTTCGCCGTGTTGTCAACATCTGAGTATTACCTTGCTCCAGTGCTCGACATTATCGCTCAGCGTGCAAAAGCAGGGTGGAAATCGCCATCTGACCTACGTATTGGTATGGCATTTGAAAATGACGGTTTCTCACTTGACGTTCGTGAAGGTGTTCTCGATGTTGCCAAAAAATACAATATGAAGATTGTGATTGACGACAAGTTGCCTGCCGATTTGTCGGACATGTCAGCAACTCTGACCAAGTTTAAGGCGTTGAAGCCTGATATTCTTTTGATTTCAGGTCACTCAAAAGGAGCAGCAACTGCTGCACGTCAGATTGAAGAAATGAAAATTCAGGCACCTGTTATTGCCTACACACATTGTGAGGCTGCAAAGGTGCACGAAAAGTTTCCAAAATCAGCTGTCGGCGTAATGTGCCCAACGCAGTGGTTGGATAATCTTCCAAAGCAGGACAAATACTTTGGTGATGCTGCGAAGTGGAACGCAGATTTCAAGAAAGTCCATCCAAGCTACACAGAGGTGCCTTATCAGACAGCTCAAGCTTCAGCTGCAGTCCTTGTGTTTAAGGATGCTTTTGAGCGTGCAAATAGTTTTGATCAAGACAAAGTCCGTGACGCTTTGGCAGCAACCGATATGGAAACCTTCTATGGTGATATTCGGTTTGCACCAGAAGGTAATAACATTGCCAAGCCAATGTTCTACCGTCAAATTCAGGCTGATGGAAGTTACAAGCCGATTGTCACCTACAAAGATATGGACTTTCCGCGCAAAGTTAACTACTAGTCTGCGGCCAAATAATTTTCGGGAAGCCCTTTTGGGCTTCCCTCTCTTTTTGCATCTCCCTATTTTCTTATGAATGTGGGCTGGAGGAATCATGTTAGATAATCTTCAATTGCTGTTTGTTTATGCGCCGGTGATGAATGTTCAAATGATACTGGACGGCATTTTTGTGGGTGCTGTTTTTGCTCTGTCAGCTTATGGCTTGGCTCTCGTTTGGGGCGTGATGAACGTTAAAAATCTAGCCCAGGGCGACTTTGTTATTTTAGGGGGCTACGTCGCCTTTTCACTCTACAAAATGGGTGTGCATCCGGTTTTGTCGATCCCCATAGTCGCTGTAATCATGTTTATGTTTGGTTGGTTGGTCTACATCTCCATCATCAGGCGAGTGATTGACAATGATATGTTTGTGTCACTTCTTGCAACTTTTGGCTTATCGCTTTTATTGCAGCAGGTAATGAATCTGATTTACGGCCCAGAAGTGCAAACTATCGACTCTCATTTTCCGATAGCAACAATGTTTGATGACTTTGTTACCATACCGATGGTTAAAGTCGTTTCGTTGATCTTAGCGGCAGCTTTCGCGACTACAGTTGTAATTTTTATGAAAAAATCTCGCATGGGTCAGGCTATCCGTGCAACTGCGCAGGATGCGCGTGCGGCACGTGTGCTAGGTATCAACACAGATAATGTATTCGCCTTCACATTTTCATTGAATGCCTCGATTTGCGGCGTTGCTGGTGTTCTTGTATCAATGATCTGGGTGCTGCAGCCGTTCTACGGCATCGTTTATTCCCTTCGGACATTCGCTATTGTGACTGCCGCCGGCCTTGGCAATTTGCCAGCTGTGATTGGCATGAGCTTCGCACTTGGTTGGGTTGAGCAATATGCTGGTATTATTGCTGGTGCTGAATGGCAGGTTGCTGCGGCGGTCTTTATGCTTCTTGGAGTTCTTATGTGGCGGCAAATTCAATTGCGGCGTCAGCGGCAGGTGGTACGGTAATGACTAAAAATCAAACTCTTCTCTATTTGGCGATTGCAGTATCAGGTGTCCTCGGCCCGATCCTTTTTCCAAACTATATCCAACAAATGGCCGTTCTTTGGGTTATGGTTCTCATGGCGTCAACGTGGGATATCACGGGTGGCCAGATGGGGTATAACTCACTTGGCAACATCACTTTCTTTGGTGTTGGCATGTATGTCTCGGCGGTCATACAGGTGTCCATGTTCTATGACATCGGGCTTTACACCGCGTCATATGGCGCGATTAAGCCAGAATTCACCGACGAACAGTACTTTACTGGTTTGGCAATGGGCATCATTGCAGCTGGTGTCGTGTGTGTCGTTCTCGCTCGTTTGCTGGGTACTGTAGTTTTTGGCCTTCGCGGGCCGTATTTTGCGATTGGAACGCTTGGGGTAGCTATTGCGGCAGGGCAGATCGCGGGAACGATTGACACGATCGGTGGTGGTGCTGGCATCTCGATGCCGTTTTTACCGTTGGACATTCAATATCGGTCAATCTTCTTTTACATAATCTGTTTCTCGCTTGCGATCTTGTCGCACTTCACTATCCGCTGGATGTTTTCAACTCAGTTTGGTTTGGCTGCAAATGCCATTCGTGATGATGAAGATAAAGCTGAAGCAATGGGTATCCCAACCATGAAATACAAACAATTTGGTTGGGGTGTTGCGGCTTTCTACATGGGTTGCATTGGCGCAGTTTTTGGAAATATGGTTGGCTACATCGAGCCGATTGAGGTAGCATTTCCGGCGCCGACATTCGGTATTTTCATGGTGGCAATGGCGCTTCTCGGCGGCAAGGGCACCTTGTGGGGTCCGGTTCTTGGAGCGGTTCTGTTCCATGTTGTCAAAGAAACTACCTGGACTTATCTGCTTGGTTGGCAGTGGGTGGCTCTTGGCCTGATCTTAATTGTAAACATCGTTTATTTTCAACAGGGTATTATGGGCTGGTTACAAACCAAATATCCAGAAAAGTTTGGTATTGTAGTTGATCAGTCCACAACACAAGCGAAAGAGGAGGCGTAAATGGCTGACCCAATTATCACAGTTAATAACGTCTCTAAAGCTTATGGTGGTGTTAAAGCAAATGTTGATATTTCATTGACAGTTGAGCGCGGCTCAATCACTGGAATTATTGGGCCGAACGGTTGTGGCAAAACCACATTGTTCAACTCAATTGTGGGCTATCATCCGATCGACACTGGTTCGATCAAATTTGACGATACCGAAATTTCCAAGCTTCGCGTTGGTGACATCGCGCGGCTTGGCATGTTGCGGACGTTCCAGCAGACCCGTATTTACGGCAAAATGGACTGTGTTGATAACATGCAGATCTCGGTATCGCATCGTGATGGCTCAAAAAATTCAATGTTTGCAAGCCGTCGTGGTGAAATCCGCGATCGTGCCGAGCATTTGCTTGAGTTTGTGGGGCTGTATTCTAAGCGTAATCTGATCTCTGGTGACTTGTCCTTTGGTCAGCAAAAACTACTAGAATTTGCGATGGCATTGATGAACGAACCAAAGGTGCTTCTCCTTGATGAGCCGACTGCCGGTATTAACCCAACATTGATCAATGGATTGATTGACCGGTTAAGACGTGCAAATGAAGAGCTTGGCATTACTTTGTGCGTAATCGAACATAATATGCGAGTGATTATGAATCTTGCCTCGCATATCTATTGTTTGTCGAACGGCAAGATGCTGGCAAATGGCAAACCAGAAGAACTACAAAATGATCCGCGCGTTATTGACGCGTATCTTGGAGGGCACTAATGGCCAAAGAACCGGTAAAAAAGACCGCTGCGAAAGCTGCTGCGGCAAAAAAGGCATCAGCCAAAAAGCCAGCATCGAAAACAACTGTGTCGAAAAAAGTTGCTGTGAAAAAGGCACCGGTGAAGATGGCTGCCGTGAAAAAAGCACCAGCCAAGGCCGCTGTGAAAAAGGCACCGGTGAAAAAGGCTGCTGCTAAAAAAGCACCAGCCAAGGCCACTGTGAAAAAGGCTGTTGCTAAAAAAGCACCAGCCAAGGCCACTGTGAAAAAGGCTGTTGCTAAAAAAGCACCAGCCAAGGCCACTGTGAAAAAGGCTGTTGCTAAAAAGGCACCAGCCAAAGCCACGAGAAAAGGCAAGAAGAACGTTAGTGGTTATGGCGGTGGTTCAGTTAATGTGGTGATGTCGGTTGATCAGGTAGCGCGTGAAGCTGCCTCGATTGCGGCCAATGCACCAACAGTTCCTGAATTGGAAAAGCTGGCCAATAAAGACAATTATCTTAGCATTAATAACCTTCGGGCAGGCTATGGCAAAATGGAAATTTTGCATGATTTCAGCCTTCGCATTGGTCGTGGCCAGTCTTTGTGTTTGATTGGGCCGAACGGTGCTGGTAAATCAACTGTGCTTCATTCGATCTTTGGCTTTACCAATATTTTTTCCGGATCAATTGTTGTTGATGGAAAAGATGTAACCGCCTTGACACCATCACAAAAACTGTCAGAAGCAGGCATTGCCTATATCCTTCAGGATAAGTCAGTATTTCCGCAAATGACGGTTGAAGAAAATCTGTTGATGGGTGGCTTTTTGAAAGACCGTCCGGCCGAAGCGAAAGCGGCTGCCGAAATGGTGTTTGATAAATATAGCCGTCTTGCTGATCGGCGTGACAAGCCTGCTGGTGTTCTGTCAGGTGGTGAGCGTCGCCTTCTCGAGATTTCACGGGCATTGGTGATGCAGCCTCAGGTTCTGCTGGTTGACGAGCCGTCAATTGGTCTTGAGCCACGCTTTATCGATATGGTGTTCGAGATTCTGGATGATTTGCAGAAAAAGGATGGCAAAACCATCATCATGGTTGAGCAGAATGCCAAGAAGGGCCTCGCCTTTGCGGATATTGGCTATGTTCTGGTTTCAGGCGAAACAGCTATTGCCGATATGGGTAATGACTTGCTGGAAAATCCAGATGTTGGCCGGTTGTTCCTTGGTGGCTAAGCCAGCCAAATAAGCTTATAAAAGCATCGTATGGAAACATGCGGTGCTTTTTTTGCCTTGCGTCATGATGGCCAGAAAGCTCGGCAAGGCTGCTTGGCAAGGTAGTAACAGCATGATTTACTCTTGGCTTACCGGTTGGTGATAAATGATATCTGGCGATCGTCCGACGCATCTTTTAAGTCTTGTCAGCCTTGCAGGCATTTTGGCATTGCTTAGCTTTGCCCTTTGGCCGGTATTTCTAACAAGCCTTGGCCGTGAGTGGGGTCTTAGCAACACCGATATCGGCTTGGTCAGTGGTGCCTATTTTTTTGGCTATTTGTTGGCAACACCCATTTTGGTTGGCCTAACCGATCGTATTGATGCAAAGCTGATCTTTTTGGGTGGATGCGCTTTTGGGATTGTTGGTTGTCTGGGCTTTGCCTTATTGGCGCATGATTTCTGGTCGGCGGCATCTTGCTGGGCCTTGGTTGGGGCGGGTCTTGCGGGCACTTATATGCCCGGATTGCAAATTTTAAATGCGCGTTTAGATGACGCCATGCGGGTTCGATCGGTGCCGTGGTATACCGCCTGTTTTGGGATTGGCACAGGGGGGTCATTCGGCTTGATGGGGGTTCTGCTCGCCTATGCCGATTGGCGGCTGGCGGCCTATCTTGGGGCGGGGGGCGCAATGTTTGCCGCAATGCTGGTTCTGTTTTTGGTTCAGCCCTGTCCAGTCGCGCCCTTGCCAGCGACGAAGACGAAACGCCACCCCTTGGATTTACGACCAGCTTTTCGAAAGCCTATCGCGCTTGGCTATATCTTTGCTTATGGCACCCATACTTATGAGTTATTTGCCTTTCGAACATGGAGTTTCGCGCTTTTGGTATTTTTGGCCAGCCGCGCCGACGGCGGCATGGGGATCGGAACAGTCACAATGATCGTAAGCCTGATTACGGTAACAGGCATGCTTGCTTCTTTGCTTGGGGCGAGGCTGTGCCTTGCTTTTGGGCGGCATCGTATGATTGCGTTGATTGGCGGTGCAACGGCGCTTGTCAGCGTCATTGTTGCCTTTAGCCTTGATGGGCCGGTCTGGATCGCGGTTGCCGGTCTATGGATTTATAATGGTTTTATCATGCTTGATTCAGGCGCCTTGACCACCGGAACGGTTGAGGCTGGCGATGCTTATGATCGCGGGGCATTGCTGGCGGTTCATTCCATGATTGGGTTTGGTGGCGGGGCGCTTGGCGGGCCGGTGGTTGGCTATGTTCTTGATCATGCGGGTGGCGCTAGCATGATGGGGGCGTGGTTTTACGCGCTGCTGGCGATGGGTGCCGGCTCAGCAATTGTTTTTGCTGTCCAACGGCATTTTTGGCGCAGAATAGGTTAAACCAATCCCGCGCTAAATTATTTTTTGTCAATTGTCTAGGCCGAGTTAACGGCGGCGTTTCAATGTGCCTTGGCCGCCCTGCGGCGTGGCATTACGGCTTGGCCGTGCCGCGCCGACGCGCTGTTTCGGGGCAGGTGATACGCGTTTTGCGCCATCATTGCCGCGATCGGATGATGGCTTTTGCGCCGCTGGCTTATCACCAAAATTCGGGCGTTTGTTAAAGGTGGGCTTGCTGCCGAATGCCGATTTTCCGCCACGGGCTGGCTTCTCACCGAATGATGGCTTGCTGCTGCGAGCTGGCTTGTCACCAAATGCTGGCTTTTGCGCCGCTGGCTTATCACCAAAATTCGGGCGTTTGTTAAAGGCGGGCTTGCTGCCAAATGATGGCTTGCTGCCATGGGCTGGCTTGTCACCAAATGCTGGTTTGCCGCTGCGAGCTGGCTTGTCACCAAATGATGGCTTGCTGCTGCGTGCGGGCTTATCACCGAATGATGGCTTGCTGCTGCGTGCGGGCTTATCACCAAATGACGGCTTGCCGCCGCGGGCTGGGCGAGCTTGATCATCGCGCCCTTTAAAGCCGCCATCACGGTTTGGGCGATCATCACGATTTGGGCGAGCATCACGTTTTGCAAAACTATCACGATTTGGACGATCATCGCGGCTTGGGCGATCATCACGGTTTGGACGGGCATCACGGTTTGGGCGACTGCCGCCTTCAGGACGGCCGCTACCGGCTGGCCGCGCTTGACGGCGATCAACATCGGCGGGTTTGCCTGCTGGACGACCACGACCGCCTGCTGGACGATCATCACGCCGATCATCACGGCCTGAACGGTCACGGTCATTGCGGCCACGCGCGCCTTGCGGCGGGCGACCACGACCACGCGATGCGCCACCGCCAGCTTTGAAATCAGTTACCGGCGTGCCATCAAGTTCAAACAGCTCAACCCGCGGGCCAACGGCGGCAATAATCGCACCAAGCTTATTCCGCTCATCGGGTGCACAAAATGAAATTGCCAAACCGCCAAGACCGGCCCGGCCAGTACGGCCAATACGGTGAACATAGGACTCAGGCGTGTCGGTTAGGTCAAAATTGATCACATGGCTCAAGCCAGCAACATCGATACCGCGCGCGGCAACATCGGTTGCAATCAGGGCACGCAACTGGCCGCTGCGGAAATTGCGAAGCACCTTCTGGCGCATGGTCTGGCGCATGTCACCATGAAGCGCATCAACAGCAAAGCCGCGAACCTCCATAAATTTTGCCAATGCATCGGCACGCCGTTTAGTGCGGACAAAGATCAGGCTTTGGCCGGTATTCTGTTCATTCAAAATATCACAAAGCCGGTCGCGTTTATCGCCTTCGGCCATCAAGGTTACACGCTGGGTTACCTTGTCGGCAGTGATGCCGGTTTGTGGGGCTTTTACATGTGCCGGATCGGTTAGAAACTGCTTGGCAAGCGTTTCAATCTCGGGCGGCATGGTTGCCGAAAACAGCATTGTCTGGCGATTGCGTGGCAGGCTGCCAGCAATGCGCTTGATTGGCGGATAAAAGCCAAGATCCAGCATATGATCAGCTTCATCAAGAACGAAATGTGTGATTCCGCTTGGGTCAAACGCGCCGCGATCCATCAGATCTTCAAGACGGCCAGGCGTTGCAACAACAATATCGACACCGCGGCGTAATCCGCGTATTTGCGTATCATATCGTGCCCCACCAAAAACGGCCAGATGGCGGATATTCAGATCAGCCGATAATTTGCTGACATTCTGTTCAATCTGGTTTGCCAATTCGCGCGTCGGCGCAAGGATCAATGCCTTTGGCGGCTGGCCAGCGCGAACGGCGGCGCTGTAGCCAAGATGCGTCATCAAAGGCAGCAGAAAGGCAGCGGTTTTGCCAGTGCCGGTTTGGGCAAGGCCGATTAGATCGCGCCCTTCCAGCAAAAGCGGGATCGACATTTCCTGAATGGGGGTTGGAGATACAAGCCCTTCGCGAGCCAAAGTGGCCAGCATTAGTTCGGGTAATCCAAAACTATCAAAGTTGACAGCCGGGGTTTGTGCCGAAATTTCGGCAGACTCTTGATTCATATCTGACATTGGTTTGGTTTCTAGCGCATGGCTTTTCGCGAAGGTAGCATCGCCCCTAGCGCGCCACATCTTTGGCGGACTTATGCGCCCTAGCGTTGAGTTTGTCAATGAAAGGAAAATTTCTCACTATAATTAAATGAA
>Ga0209714_1001746_pt1 | contig 11510 bp, 9 predicted proteins | sample COGITO_mtgs_1104_5_FD_185517 | JGI IMG/M metagenome (GOLD analysis project Ga0209714, IMG submission 185517) | Pelagic marine microbial communities from North Sea - COGITO_mtgs_110414 (SPAdes) (version 2) | ecosystem: Environmental > Aquatic > Marine > Epipelagic ...
CAACTCCAGTTTGAAGTGTTAAATTCTGCGATTGTAAATTTACAATCGCAGAATTGGTAATTTCCTAATTCTGCGATTGTAAATTTACAATCGCAGAATTTAACACTTCAAACTGGAGTTGAGATTGTAAATTTACAATCGCAGAATTGGTAATTTCCTAATTCTGCGATTGTAAATTTACAATCGCAGAATTTAACACGTTTGGCGTTAATTTGCAATCCACCGGAATGTGAGATGGTGATGCGTCAATGAATTCACAATCGTAGGGAATGTGGGTGGGTGAGGTGTGCGGGTTGGGTTGTGGGAGCCACATGGTGTATGGGTGCATGGTAAGGGTGGTGCAACGTTGGCATTAAATCGGTTACCCTCACGCTTGCCAACCAATGGGCATTTGTAATGAGATCACTTGATTTTCAAAGGTTCTATGGAGCCAACACGTTAATGGATTCAGGTTGTGGGGCTGTTGGACGTCAACTTGTGTGGGTTCATGAGTTGGAAACGCATAGGGACACTGCTAGTGGGGCAAATCGATTTCGATGTTTCTTTTCACTTTGTATGAACACAACACGTCGATGCACTACATGTTTGAGACCACAGGACGTTAGTGCTAGTAGTTGTCTGGTAACGAAGCCGTCACCGCACTGATATGGGACCCCTGGATTGTATGTAAATTAATTAGATGAAACCGAAACGTTACTGGACCCATTGTTTTGAAGCACCGGATTTAATTGCTCTGCTCCGCCATGACCCTGCACACTCGGGCGTGAACGCACATATGTACGTACGTAGTATGTACTGTTGCATTGATGGCACGATATCTGCATTTTCCCTAAGGCAATCGAGCATGTGCATCTGTGCTCACACACGTCAACACTGAATCGCACGCATCCATGTGGACACATGTCAATAGCGCTTGGCAAATGTCACTCCTTCGAGTGTGAACATGGCAATTGCGCTTTGTAAATCGCACGCATCGGGGCCTACGCCGCCAATCGCACTTGGAATCGTACATACGTATGTCGCATGCAGAAGCTAAATTATGAGCGTGTGTCAATTGCACACTGCATTCAAATTGTGTAGCAGAATGTGGTGGTGCACATCTTGAAACTACTATCACTAGATATTGGTGACGATCGCATCGTGCTGTTGATGGCGTACTAATATGCAAGTACGCACTGAAAAAACATTCTTGCGTAAGGATTCACACGTGACTGCCTCCATTTGCGTCATAGTTGCGGTGCGGTACCTGCCCACATGTTGTCATAGGGGCATGGACAGAAAAGCGCTGATGCCAGCATAGGACTGTGGCTGCCAGCTGGGGTGTTGTACACCACAGCACCATCGCCATCGATATCTGCATGCGTGTCAACGTCGGATGGTGTGCAGGGCTGGTCGGTAGTGTGGCTGTAATTATGCGCACCGCGCATTACCGGCTCTTGGGGGATACATGTCAACAATGGGTCATGCACATCGTCAAGCGCATCGGCAATGATTGTTAATCCACGCACGGATGTTGAATGCATGTCTGCAGCGTGCCATGCCAGACCAACACCTGGTGGACTTTGTTGATTAGCTGGAGTGGTGCGGGACACGTTCGGGGGATCGTATAGTGGTGGTACAAATATTCCTCCTGTTGGGCCAACGGAGCATGTGTTGTTGTGATGAGGTGGGTGGGCATCATCTCCCTGCTGTTGAATTGTCAATGGCTCACCACGAGCAATGATGTTGGTATAATGGTGGTGGATATGGTGGTGGTGATGGATATGGTAACCAGAATCAGCACTGGGGAGTGGGGGCTGGGCTACATTTACAAATGCAGGGTCCATGCTGGAACAAGCACCGCTCCCCGCATCACGGCAGTCATCATCGTCGGTCGTATATGGCATCGACGCATGGGGACTTTTCTTTGGCGAACGCGCTGTATGACCATCGCGTCGTCTTGGACGAGGCTTACCACGCCTCTTGGCTGTTTCGTCATTGTTTGATGAGAAGCCCCACGTTCTGCAGTACGGGTTCTTTGAATATGCGAGGTGTATCTGAGCCCAAAAATCTAGGACTTGCTGCTCATCCATGCGGTCCAGCGCATTACCACACGCTAAACCAACCAATCGCTCGAATTCGGGGCGGGAGTCGATAGGTTTGGCATGCGAGCGGATGCGCTGCACTACGGCATCCCGCAATATTCGAATAGTTCGATCAACGCACTGCTCATTGATTGCACACTTGCACGTCGAACTAATGGTGGACACTGCATCCAACGCAGTCGCTAGCTCAGTGGCCTCATCGGTGGGGTGCAGCAGATTGGTCAGCTGCGTGAGCTTGCTAGTACATATGGCACATGGCTGGTGTGTTGCATCAGCCACAACTATGGCATTGATGACACTGATACTCTCTGTTATATATGCGTGGGCCAGATGACCAGCCATGTCGCGCAGTGTATCAGGCGGGATAGGCCAATGCTGCAGGTGGTGTTCCTGGTTGGTCTGCGATTGAATGGTGGCCAGATTTGATGCAAATGTGACCGGCAATTGAGTGGCGGCCACATTTGTTGCTGTTGTGCCCGGCGCTGCGGCTCCTGGCAATTGAGTGGTCGCACCATCAAGGCATCCGCCCATCTGAGTGTTTGCCACACTCGTTGTTACTGCGTCCTGGTGTGTTGCTCCGGACAGTTGAATGGTGTCAGCAACTGTTGACCATGCTCCTGGCAGCTGAGTGGTGGCAGCGGATGGTGACTCTGTCACGGCAAGGAAGCACGCGAGGAACGATGTAGCCATGCGATGCACCACGTCCCAGTCTAGCGTGGTGCGGACGTGCAGAAACTGCGGTTGGATGACCCTAGCGAGAACTGAGAGTGCCTGTTCATCGGTGAGGGATGCAATGCCATCCAGCTCACGTCCCAGCTCCACGGGTGCCTCGGCTGGCTCTGTCGCCGGCCCACGTGTGATAGCATCGTCTGCAGTGCCGCCCGTGGCGTTGCCGCCACCGTCACCCGGGAAATGTGTGGGGATGTTCATTGCAATTGAATGGCGCGTGAGAGGCAGCACGGTCGTGCAACCGCCGCACCCACAAAGAAATCGCAGACTGGCGGCAGCAAGAAAATTGTACGCTTGAATGCTGCCGATACAAGAATGTAATTCCATTGCACATACACATTAAAGCAGTATGAAGGTTGGCCGAGCATGACTGGGCCGGACATTGGGTGTGCCAATACCCAATTGACAGCTGCCACAATTCATTGTTTGCGTAAAAGCATATGGGCGTGGCTCGTATGCGTACACACGTGGCTTGTCAAATATGGATACGTAGGCACACTTGGAATCAAAAACTGTAGTAACAAACTATGACACATACTGCAGGCAGCACTCATGTGATGCACAGGCACATTTCCGTTTTTGGTGTTGAGGCATTGCATCCCACAGCGCAATATTTGTCGCAACACGTGGTCAGTCCATGTCAGCGCCCAGTCGACCACAGCGCCACACCCACTAAAAAACGCATGGTCGCCGTCAGGGTGTGAAACCCTTCTGAGCACGAGCTGACTGCTAAAAACATGAAGTCGAATGTTCAATGTGAGCTGTGGGCATGCTGTCCACCAGGGTGCACCCGGTTTGCACACACTAGCTTGTGTGCAGTCCAATCATTATGTTGGCATTCTTCGCTGCAGTAGTAGCAACGACACACTGAACACTGTTGGAACTTGGGTCTGTATCCAAGAGCTCTGCATTGTTTCTCCGCGCAAAGCTCACAGGATCTGACCTCGTGAGGCAGCAGCAAGCGGAAACTACCAGGTGAGAATTGCCAGCGCTGGAACATCTTGCGTTGGCCCTTATGCGGGCCTTCTATTATCTCGAAGCAGCACTGATCTTCTGGCTCTGTGTCTCTCTCTGGCATCTCGAACCAGCACTGACCTTCTGGCTCCGTGTCTCTGTCCGGTACAAATTTGCCCATCCCCACGTCGTCGCCGAAATACGCGAGTTGGATGTGAGGTGCCGCTGACGTTGATCTTGAAGTACTAAGGAGCGAGGCCATGGCCAACTGGGGTAGACTACACGATATCGGGGCGGCCACAAACTTGCTTCCGATTTTGATAGACAGCATATGCAGATAGAACAAGCAATGCAAACATATTGCTAATCATAACGATTATGAATGACCACCAGACATGTACAGAGGTCTACACAATCACACATAACTGTAATGAATGCGGCCTTCTCAATCGCTGAATCGCTGTCAAACAATGCGCACGGCCGCCCACTTCTGTCGAGAACTAGTTTATGATCAGACCGACAAGATGGTTTGGTGGGTTGGGGTGGTAGACAGGTGTATGGTTTCATTACAAAAGCTACATATGCACACACGAATATGATTTTTGTTGATAATTAAGTGTGCACATTGCGCTCCGCAGGCACCAGCAGTCCAGGAGTATATATCATACCGTATGTACGTACGTACGTGCATAAAATCATACATGTGCGCGTGTTGCTGGTTCTGATGTATCCGATCAACGTGAGCGTGCTGTGGCGATGGTTTTTGTATGAACTGGCGTCTATCATAACTACGCGCAAGCGCATAAGCATGCACGCTGGCATATGATCTCCATGTTGCGAATAATGTAAAGAAAAATAAAAGCAACAGTTGACGATATGCACCTGTCGTCGCACTTACTCATGCACATGCGTGCGTACGTATGTACATACGTAACGCACCAAGGCATACTAAGTCAACGGACTATTGTACACCCGCGTGTTCAGCTGCAAGCCTCTCAAGCATGCAGAGTGTGGCAAAAAACTCTTGCTCTATGCAATCAAACAATGCCACAGAACGAGCACTAAAATCCATGCGATGTCCATCATTGAGGCTGGAGCTGCCGCAAAACTTACAATGCTCTGGGTGGTTCATGACCTGGCATTCAGTCATGTTCCTCGACAAGACACACACGGCATTTTCCTTCACGTTGTAGCCAAGGGCTGTGAAGATCCAGCGCTCGACAAGCATCCAGCATAAGCTTGCGTGCCGGGTATGTCTGTCTATGTACACGAAGCTAGGGATGTAGTCATCGCAAGCCATATCTCTTGACTGTAGCAACAACCAGATTTCAACGTAGCGGGTCAGTCGCCATGTCAAATTGCGGCGGTCGCTGAGCATCAGAGCAATGTTACGGTGGTGACTGCCCAAGTGATTCGTGAGGCACTGATTACACATCTTCAGATGAAGGCAATTAACTGTGCGCGTGACCGTGCATTTGTATCTGGTCTCAATGATGCCGGGTATATGTGCGAAGACGTGTTTTCGTTCATTGCTCAGCCACTCATAGCCTTCATGTGGTGTGCTGTGATCTCTATAATTACAAATGTGAGATACAACCCTCGATGGAACTAAATATGTACGCACGTACGTCGTTCGTCAGATTGGCTCGGGGTCCCAATCATACACCGTGACACATCTGCGCGTACGATTACTTAAATACGCACGTGCGCATACAAACATATACGTACATACGCAAGCACGTACGTACGTACGTACGTACGGTACACACGTACATACGTACGTACCTATACGCATAAACGTACGTTGTGTAGAAAATGTTGCGCAGTACCTACGTGCATACGTACGTACGTACGTATGTATACGTACCCGTATATGCGTGCAATGATATGCCTTCTTTTGGGTAGCATTGATGCATCGCAATTGTGCCCATCGTGTGCATCCATATGTGTTCGACTTTGGTGTGCTTCCGGAGTTCGTTGCCTAACCAAGCCAACGCCAAATGACTACGGACGTGATCACCAAATGGACAATCCGATGTGTCAAGATCGCGTGGTCCACCATTGCTCCGTGTTCTTGAACGGGCCAGGGTTTCACGTAAGCCCACAACTCCACATGTGCCCACAAGCGACCAAACGCGTTGTTTGAATTGATTCTGCATTACAGACATAATGAGGTGCTGGAGTGTATCATATTGAATATCTCCTCTCAAGAAATCAAGCGGCTCCCCCACCTCAGCTTCGCACAATCTAGCCAACTCCATGCGAGCAGCGTGTGTATTTTGTCGTCGTAGGGAGCCACTGTCAGAACACCGGCTGATGTTACATGGCAGTGACGCATGAAACAGTGGCGGTAGCTCGGGCGCCGCACGCAGGAACCAAAAATGGTCTGGCAGCACCAGATCCTGGAAAATCGTACTGCCCGCCGATGCATAGAAGACCTTCATGACAGCAAAGAAGACAGCCGTAATCGCACTGTGCATATCTGCAAGTTGTTGGGCACTCAATGGACAGCAGCAACACTCAATCGGGGTCATTGAGAAATATCCAGGCAGTTCAAAGCCATACAGAGTTAACATATGGCTCCAGACGCACGCCTTGCATTGTGACGACGCATCAGCATCGCGCACTCGAATGAGCACGCCATTGACCAATGCACGCTGAACTAGCGTCTTGAATGCGTCGGATTGGATGTCCTGCTTGGTGATAGGGACTGGCATGCCAACACTGCGAGATGTTGGGTGCTTGTGCGGTGCGGCGCAGCATGTGATGCCACAGTGGCGTCGCATGGCAGCGCTGAAAATTATTGGAATCGCCAACTCCTAACTCATACTTATACACCGGTTCGGCTCGGGCGGGCTGATGTGGTAGGGACATAGCTGGAGGGGTTGGTGGGTGGTTGGGAAAGCAAAACCCAACTTGGTTATATCATATTGAAAGCGTTCAGAGACTAGAAATACAACTATTTTCGTAGAAGCCTGTATGTTTGTGGTTGTTAGACGCATGTTCTACAAAAAAACGCCTGGAGAGCACGCCGACCCAATCGAACATGGGTTGGGCCCAATGCCCCAGGTGCCCATAGGGCCCATTTTTAAACGAACCGTACCGGTGACCTGTAGGGTCCAGTTTTTAGAAGGACCTACACTGTGACCGGTATGTTAACCTAATGTTTTACTATACATAATTTATTCACTATGTTCACATAATGTGTTTACTATACATAAGTTCTCCATGCTGTTAACATAATATGTTTACTTTACATTATTCATACATTGTTTTAACATTTGTTTTCCAATTATATTGCATATTGTATTGCCTTTTGAATTGCCTATTGAATTGTTTTCTGCAGTTTTGAAGAGACTTCGGAAGTTTCGGAAGTCTTTGGGCGTCTTCAGAAGTCTTGGGAAGGCAGAACCCAACATATACGTACGTACGTGTATACACGTATGTACTCTGTCAATTTAATTTTGGTGTATCGTTGTATGCCCATCGGTAAGTCTAACCTCGGAGATTGGTTTGCCGTATGACTGATCATCATCCGCATAAGCCGCTGACGAGTGTCTGCGCCTCCTGCGCAGTGGTGATGTAATTAGCATACAAGCGTCCTCTGCATACTCTGGACTTGATGATGGATTCTGTGGTGGCGATAATTGTGCACGATGCGTACGGGTGCCTTCGTCTGAAGCATACACAGGTATGCCTGTCGATCGTGCCGGGGCATCTGATCTTCGTATTGTACAAAGTGTGTGCACGGGCGTCCTCATCCCAGTCTGTAAATTCGCAATGGATGACTGGGACTCAACAGACTGATCGTGACTGGCATCATTGTCAAACAACAGCGACCAAACGCTGCGGCTGGACCAAACATGGGTGGGCAGCATATGCGGATGGTGCGCGTGATCGTCACAACTGGTGTTTATGTCATCGTCGGCGGCAGCAGTACGCACACGCATAGATCGCACATGCAGAGGAACCGATGTGTGTATTGCAAAACCTGTGAGCACTCTTGAGCATGCATGATGGTCAAATTGAGCGGCTCGTCACATACGTGTGCAAGTACGTACGTGGTAGGTATACCCAGCCGTGCTTCTAGGGTGGCCAAGCAATACATACTCAACTACTGCGAGTGCTACTATACAGGTCTTGCATTCACAAGAATTCACAGCCCTTACATTCACGAGAATTCTGTGCATGCATAAGCACGTGGTCTGGGGGGTGAGGTGGTGTAGGGTATTGAGGGGGGTGGGCTATCAGGATAACATCGTTAATATTATGCAAGGTGCATTCATGATCGATTGATTGACATCACATGTGCAACCATTGGGATAGAGGAGCTTATGTCTATCATCACTTTTGAGTCGTATGACAGGTCGCTTGAAGTGCAACACTACTGGTAGCGCTTCCAGAATCTGAATCAGTTGACGCGTTTCCGCCGGCAGCCCATTGGCACAGCGGTCCCAAGAGACTGAAACTGAGGGGGGCGCGTAGCAGCAGAGCCACGAATTAACATGTGACATTGTTAACACAAAACCTTCCAACGACAAGGCATATGGTCTGTTTGTTAGGTTTCCTCGTTGAATCGAAATTGCTCAAGTGAACAATAAAAGTTGCCAAATCGCGGTTCATGCACCAGTTCATGCTACCTCAACATACAGCTCAACAAACTGGCAATAGCATTATGGAAATATAATATCCATGCGCGCGCCAATACCCAATTGGCAGTTGCCACAATTCACTGCTTGTGTAAAAGCACATGGGCATGGTTCATATACGTACGTATGCACACATGTTTTGTGAAGTTGGGTAGGCAAGCTTGGAATCGAAAGCTGTTGCAACAAACTGTGGCACATACTGCGGGCAATATACACGAGATGCACAAGCACATTTTTGTTTTTGGTGTCGAGTCCTGGCATCTCACAGCGCAATATCCCTGGCAACTCGTGGACAGTCCACGTCCACTAAAACGCGGATGGTTGCAGTCAGGGTATGAGACCCATCAGAGCACATCCACGGATGGTTGCCGTCAGGGTATGAGACCCTTCAGAGCACATTCAAAACGCCCGCACGCAGTTCTGTAGTATAGAAATCGCTGCAGCTTCCACTAGAGGAATCAAGACTTTGGAAATACGTACACTGCCGCCCATACTGCCTGACATCCGTATGTACATGCGCCGATTCAAATTGTATGTGGAAACCAACTGTCGCACGCAACGTGGTGCATGGAAACCTGTCGAACGCTCGAGTCATCGCCAATGCCAAGTTGGATTGCGTGTATCGCGATTGTTATAACCTGTCTGCCATTCCGCATCGCCTCGCTGCTGCTCCCGACCGTGATCCCAACCGTGATCCGCAGAGCGTGTATGCCAATCGCGATTTGTATAGCCTATCTGCCGTTGTGCATCGCCTCGCTGCTGATCCCAACCGTGATCCCAACGGTGATCGGCAGAGCCTGTCGGCCGATCGCGATTTGTATAGCGTTTCGACCAGCCGTGATCCGCAGAGCCTGCCGCCCCATCCATGGCGTCGCCGTGTGCCGACTCTTGCGCCTGTGCTCCCCGAAGTACGGCTCTTTTCATCCACACAACAACGGGCATGTCCTCAAGGTCATTGAAAGGATAATCGGTTGGCACGCGGACCTGACGCATGTACTGGCACTGCTTCGTAAGGCGTAGTGTGTGCAACACGGCATCAAGAAACCTTTCATGTCGCGTGGCGTCACCCCGAGTCGGAGTCTGTAGGTGGAATCGCGACATGTACTGATCGTAGTTCCATGAAAACTCAATGGTATGAAACTCGATGTGGTTAGGAATTTTTTCTGTCTTTAATGGTTTTTTACTCGGTGTGGGTCTGCCAAACAGGACATGCAAAGATGTCAGGTTCGTGCGGTCGACATGCGACGTTTCTTGCATGCTGTCGGCATGCTCCTTTTTTTCAGGTTTGACCGTCCTGAGCCACCGAATCTCATCTGTATATACAGTTGTTTCTTGGAGTAGATCGAGGTCGACCTGTATGTACCCAGTTCGGGTATAGACGTCAATTTTTGCTACTCTGAAAAAATCTGCGACGTGGCGCAGCGGTAACAAGATGCGTGCAAAATTGCCAGAGTCAGTACTCATTACCCCATCTTTCCATAATGCTTTGGCACTTCGGGTCGCCGCTTCGTCATGGTCCGCCGGAGGCGGCAGATCGGGGTGGGCTATCCAAGTGTTGCATTTCATAGAGTCTTCGTTTGCTACAATACGGCACTTCCTCATTCTAAGCAAGTTGCTGTGCAGCGCTTGATATTTAGTTGTGAAGTGCGCTTGATTGTCCCACGCAGCAGCCATGTCCCCAATCGATGCTATAAAATTATCCATCATATTTAGCAACCGGTCACTACTTCTCTTCTGTTGGGCTTCGTCCCGCATGACGGTCAAATGTCTCGCTTCTTCTTCGTATCGTCTCCTCTCCGTGACGCATTTCTCCATATATGTAGCTAACTTTGCAGTTTGTTCATCTGCGTTGCGCACGACGTCCATGTCAGTGCCAGTGTCCCGCGCATGCCAAACGTCACTCCATCTGGTCTGTAGCTCACTAGTCGGTCTATTTGGGTTATTCGTATCACCGCCGTCCACCACGCGGCCGTTACGATCCAATACGGGATCATTCCTATTATCGCGATCACAAAACTGCATAAATTCTTCATGATCCAGCAATCGATCTCTCCGGAGAGTGGCCGAATCATCCGGATGTACCTCGCTGCCAGGGATCTCGCTATTGTCATCATCCGCATGTACCTCGTTGTCAGAGAGGCTGTTACCAATATCAGGTGCAGTAGGAGTGTGGCACGCTATCTCCATCTGTACCTCGCTGGCAGAGTAGCTGTTACCAATATCAGATGCAGTAGGAGTGTGGCACTCGTTACCGACATCAGGATGCACTGGATTAGGTGTTGCGCTATGTGTGGAGGATTGGCCCGCAGCTGCGTGCGTCTGAGGTGCATCCCTTCGCGGTTGCGGACGTATGCCAACCAATTGCAATCGATCATTGGTAACCTTGCATATATCAGTTCGTACGTACATATACCTACGTACGTACGTACGTACGTATGTGCGTACATACGTACATATACGTACGTACACATGTACGTACGTACGTACACCTACGTATTTGTACGTACGTATCCATGAGCTTGTCGGGTCAATATTCATACACCCCATACACGTACGTACGTACTTACGCACGCACTTGCGTGTATACTAGGTCGGGCCCTGGGCCGGGCGGATTGGTTTTCTATCTTGGAGCCGTCAGAATGGTGGGTGCGGGGGGGGAGCGTTGGCATGGTCTGTATGAACGCAACGCAACCTGTGTATTAGCTGGATGACGAGGTGGTGCCGGTGCACGTGGCATGATGTCGACTGTGAGAGCGTTTGGTTGATGGCCTATCGGCGCTTTTCCGATGTGATTGCCACAGCGAGGCTTGTGATTCGAAATAAGGCGCGCAGTGAGGTTCAGACGCTTCTCAAACACTTGCTTCTGGGATAGTGCGGTTGCAATCAACTGTTGAGACTGCTCGGTTGTAGCAGGATAACGAGCTAATAAGTCTTCAAGAGAGTCTTCTTTGTCAATCACTAAAGTTGCGTGTTCGAAGTGCGTTTGGAAGGTGCCCTCCATGACAAGAATATCTCCGTGATTCAGCGCAACTGCACCTGCATAACCCAATGTTTTAATCATCTCCTGCCTCCCGGCATCCCCACTTCTCTTTGG
>Ga0209714_1001756_pt1 | contig 11490 bp, 10 predicted proteins | sample COGITO_mtgs_1104_5_FD_185517 | JGI IMG/M metagenome (GOLD analysis project Ga0209714, IMG submission 185517) | Pelagic marine microbial communities from North Sea - COGITO_mtgs_110414 (SPAdes) (version 2) | ecosystem: Environmental > Aquatic > Marine > Epipelagic ...
GTAAACTGCTCCCCGGCAACCCCAGCAACGCAAGAGAGAGCCAAAATTCCGTTCGTGCACACCACTACGGCATCACCGCCTTCGTTGACGGTTGTGTTTTCGGACAAAGGGCCCGCCTTGAGGCTATTCAGAACATCCCTCAAGTACATGCTCAGCACACTCTTCGCCTGCTCCAGAACCTCCTCGTCCCGCTCGTCAGCGCCACCACGGCAGAAACTAATCAGCGCACCGCAGCCATGAGCCTTGACCTTGTTGCAAACGGACTGCAATACACTGCAAACGGCACCAAGGACGCGGCCTCCACTCTCGCCGAAAACAACACTCTTGTAGGACTTTGTATTTTCGTTACACAGACTTCCAATCAGTTGCAGGGCTGCCCAATGTACCCTCACATTCGAATCGTTGGTGAGGGAGTGCACACAAGCGTTGGTCGCGTTGGCTAGGTGCTTGTTAAAAGCGGCAGGGGCGGCAACCAAGCACCGCTCGAGCACAGCCAAACCGCACCGGCGAGATTTCCAATCGTTCTGGTCGCCCAAAAGCTGATTGACAATGGGGAGAATGATTGGGAACGCCTTGGTACCGCTTAGGTCGTGGATGATCGCCTCGAGGTAAGACTCAGCTGCGAGTGAATCTTCGTCGCCCTCGTATCCAAAATCGTCCCCAAAGGCCTGCAACTCGTCTTCGGCCCAAGAGTCAACATCATCGTCAGTCGCCATATGAATGAGCTGGATTAGGATTGTCGTGATCCCATTGGTGTCCAAACAGAGTTGCAGGCACTTCTGGTTGCCTAGAAGCTGTTTCCTGGCCGTCGAGGTTAGCGTTGCCACCAGCTGGCAGGCAAGAAGTCTGTTGGTGGTGTTCAAGGAGGTCGCCTTCGTGGTGGTGTGGTTATGCACGAGGGAGGTGTTGTGTGATGTTGTTAGAAATATATTTTTAGAGGGACGCACAAATTTCAACGGCCAAACTTTCTACGCTATCAAGTAAAATATAACACGTACCTGCGCCGTCATGAGGCACGCAGAGATGGTGTCAGAGAGACTACTCGCCGAAGACAACGAGAAGAAATTGGGGGCTGATGTTGCTAGGTCGACAAGAGACTGAAAGGAAGTTGTGATATTCTGCGCATCGTTTGTCTGGAGAAGAGTCGAAAGGGTCTGGAGGAGAGGGGAGAGGGTTATAGATCCCAAGGACGCGGACTCGTCGCTCTCGCCGGCCGCTGAAGCCTTGCCAATCGAGGATAGAGCAACAATCGTGGAGCACAACAAACCTGGAGTCGCGGACGGAATCGACGTTACGTGGGCGAGACTCATCTGAATAAGCTTCACGACTCCCTCTTTGCACTCTTTGCTCCATACATTTGACGGACAATATTCAGCAACCTTGTCCAGCAAAAACATGGAGCTCTCAAAGTGATCCCCCTTGCTGCTCACAACCTCACCCACAGAACTCAGTACGAATTGGACCGCATTGGTATGCTCCGGAAGCGACTGTGTAAGCTGAGCGGCCAAATGAGAAAGCCGCCTGCTGCAGTAGGGAATGGGCTCGGCCGAAAAATATTGAAGGGCGAGAGTAAGATACCTGCTTGATGAGGGCAAAGACATGAAATCCTTGTTGTTCTTGTTCACGTGAGTTCGGCACAAAACGGCAGCAAAAGCGCGAATACCCTCGCTATTTGCAGGGTTTGCAGGGTCCATGTGTGCCAAGAGCGCATCGGCAAGATCTACGGGCTTTTCTGCGCGTTTTGTGTGTGGTTTGTTGGTAAAGAGGGTGAGAGGGTGACGTGTGAGATTCCCTGTGCGAAATGAACAAGCTGAGGAATCGAGAAGGAATTCCCGTTTCCCGTTCGCATCGAGTACTTTGCTTGTGCTTTTCGAAACTTCAGCCGATAGTAATCCGTAGCATTACCCTATCCCTTCCTCTGCAGCCCTGTTTCATTCGCCCGCCGAAAACTTCTCACTACCATACCTTGCGATAGGCTGCTATAAGTTTTCTCTGAAGCCGCTCGAGACGCTTGACTCGTAGGAATCCGCAGACTCTCGAGAAGTTGAGTAATTTGACTCATGGTGGAGCGAGATTATGGTTTTACCCTTTTGCGAAAAAAAAGAAAGGAAAAAAATCCGAAAAGCGAGATTTTTTAGCTCCCAGCTTTCTCGCATAAAGTAGAACACACGCGGGCGTCCATCTGAAATCTTTGAGGAGGCAATTGCTATCTTGAAATTCGTTTTCCTTTTCTCCTTTGACGATACGACATATTCCCCCCAACGACAACACCGACAACAAACACTAAATAACACGAACGAACAGGAATATGGGAGTGAAAGGACTTTTGAAGGCGATGAGACCGTTCTCTCGCTCTACAAACGTGACGGAGTTCAAAGGCCAGGTGCTGGCCGTTGATGTGGCCAACTGGCTTTTCAAAGGTGCATACATTGTGGCAGAGCAGGTAAGCCATTGTTGTCCGTGGTTTTTATCGTTTTCTGTGACGTTCTTTCTATTCACTAATGTGTATCTTCTCTGTAGCTGGCGATGATTGAGGATGGGACTTATACGAAAGATAAAGGTTTGGTGGTGAGGAAGTACACGGATTATGTTCTTTCTCGTTGCGATGAGCTCTTGAATTACGCTGAGATTCGCCGAATAATTTTGGTGTTTGATGGGAACCGCTGCCCACTGAAGGCGGGTACTAATAGTGAGAGGGAGATGAAAAGGTGAGTAAGTGTTATGTATTTCTTCTCCAGCGGCCCTCCCACCTCACCTCACCTCACCTCACCTCACCTTATAACCCTATGCAGACAACAGAATCTTACCGAAGCGAAGCACCTGAAATCTCAGGGTCGTTATAGGGAGGCTTCGACGAAATTTTTGGCTTCGGTGAAGGTGACAAAGCAGATGGTAAACCAGGTGGCCTCTGCGGTGAAGGCGAAATTTGGAGGCGGTGATTCTGCTCGTGTTAAGTGCCTGTTCTCGCCTTACGAAGCCGACAGTCAGCTGGCCAAGCTCTGTGTAGACGGGTTTGCAGATGCGGTCGTAACTGAAGACAGCGATTTACTTGTCTACTCTGCTTCTTGTGGCGTTCCTTTTCCTATCATTTTCAAGTTGGACAGAGATGGCGGGGCATGCGAGGTAATTTGTTTGGATTGGTTTTTGATAAAAGCGTCGTCGTCGTCGTCGTCGTCGTCGCCGCCGCCGTCGTCGTCCGCTGTCAGGCCAGACTACAACTTGCTTGACGGGGTGTCAGGACAGTTCGCGGGACTTTTGCGGTTCATGACCAAGCATGAACAAACTTCTGGGCATGGAAGACGAATGTTTGTCCAAGCTTGCCTCATGGCTGGATGTGATTATGTCCCATCCCTCCCTGGTGTGGGCATAGTTAACGCATTCAAGATGGTGCGTGATTTCGCGACAACAAACGGGAACGAGAGGATTAAGCATATCTTGCGAGCCTATAGAGGAATGGAGGCGAGTAAGAAGCTGACCGGTGGTACAGTTACAAGTGATGATTGCGAGTATGAGGGTGATACCAAAATTGTACATGATCCCGCCGAATACGAGGCGCTTGTGCTGAAGGCTGAGTTTGTATTTTTCCACCATCTTGTACTAGATGTCACGGCGAGGTCAGTGGTGCCGCTGCAAAGGATTTACAGCAGCGATGAGAACGACGACAAGAGCAAAAGCAAACAGCTCGCTATCCCGGACTTTCGAGTGATGGGAAAACCAAGCATAGACGACATCATTGGAATCATCGATAGTCGCCCTGACGTCCGCAACACGACCATCGTAAAGAGCGAGTTCGTCCCCCAGAAGATGATACCCTACAGCTCTCCTGACTTCAAAAAAACTGCTGGCGGCGGTGAGGTGGTTGTGCAAAGGACGGCTGAGGACGATATCCTCGACGGAAGAAATCTAAAAAATGGCAAGGGAAAGCTACAGCTACAGAATGAGTTTGATATTATCACGACCAACCCGGTCCCGAAGCGCTTAGATCGCTCCAAGAAGAAGAAGAAGAAGAATAGGCTCAAGGGAGGCAATGGGAACGATGAGGGCCGAGGAAGTATTGCGACCCCGGTTCCTAAACGGAGCGGCTCTGATCTGGCGCAATTCAGCCACTTCAACCCCCCCGACGATATTTTACCCCAGAAAGAGAACAAGAACGAAGAAAAGAATGATGACTATCTTGCACGTATGAAACAACAGCTGCTCGCAAATCCCCCCAAAGTATCGACCAATTCGTCTCTCTCGAAGTACGGCTACAACTACAGTAACGTGTCGTCGTCGACGAATGCCAACGGTAACAACAGTAACAGTAGCAGCAATCGTGAGAGCGACTACAACAACACTCTCGTCATTGATGGCTCTGACGACGAGGAAATTGAGGAGATAGAGCAAAACGAAAATGTAGATAAACGGCATCAATTGTTCACCTCCTCAAGGCCGTTGCCAGCTACCAGGCCGACCTCTTCGTCCCTCTCAGTTCTCAAACGCTTCTCCAGTTCGCACTCCGGCAACGCCATCGTTCAGTCTCTTGCTCGCCAGCGAAGCAGTAGCGCCTCTGCCAATAGTACTGGTTCTAACAATATCTTCAAGACGACTTCTTTGCCCAAGCAGAAAAAGGGCTTACGCATGGGAAGCATTTTCAACGGCTTTCGATTAGGGGGGGAGAAGAATAGTAGGAACAAAAAAACAAAGCCTCCGGAGGCGGATAGTGGAGGGCCAAAGAAGAAGAAGATGAAAATTTTCCAAATGTTCAAAAGTAAAAAGACTGCATGAGGCGTAGAATGATACAATGCACAGGAGATTTTCGCGTTAAAAGGTTAGCTACATTTAATAATTAATTTTAGTTTTGTAGCGCGACGTGCCAGCTGCCTTGCCATATCTCTCCCACTTCAAGAATATCAGTGCCATCGCGATTATTCCAATTGTCCGTGGAACCACTCATCGGCTCAACAGCGATGCCACACTCGTCGTTTCCTGTGTAGATCTGTACAAAGTTGAATTCGGGCGACATTGTCAACACGATCTCGTCATCGCCGTCGTGAATGGTGATTTTGGTATCGTCGATTCCTCTCCCCAGTCTCTTGAAGCCATCATCCCAAATGCTATCGCACAAGGGGCAATCAAATTCTCTGGCTTCTTCGAGAGATTTGCTCCCGTCCATATAGGCCGTCCAATCTAGGGCTTTTCCATTTGGAACCTGGGCGTCACTACGCTGCAAGACACGGTTCCATCTATACCGTTGATCCAACTCAACTATTGCGTTTGAAAAATTGCTTTTACGAAGGTGGAAATATGGATGGGACCCGACCATAAAAGGAACACTTGTCTGAGAATCAAACATGACGTTCTGTGACACAACACTTAAAGAAAAACCTTCGGTGTCGAGTGTGTAGGTGATATTCGTTTCAACTTGAAAAGGGTAGCCAGGGTCTGACCCATTAAAGAACGTAGATAAAGTGAGATGCGCCCTCTCACTGTCACTGCTCAGTCCCACTAGGGATAGCTCACGGCCATCGTAAAGGAAACCATGGCTCGTGGTCGTGTTGTCATCAGAAAGATAGTTTATCTGGCGCTGGGGGAATTCATATTGGCCCTCGTAGACGCGGTTAGCGTAGGGTATTAGCATAGCATTCACAGATGTTTGGGATTTTAGATCGGCGCTTGTGCAATCACGAAGGTCAGGGGAACACCGACTTGCTAAAACATCACGAGGTGGTTCTTCTGAATTTGGTCCTAGTCTAAGTGAGTCGATTTTTCCTCCAAAAGATAGGACGTTCACTTGCTCTTTCGTCACTGTGTTGCTCAGCGAATACACTGTAACATCATCAATCATCGTCTTGTGCGTTGAAAAACTTGCTGCAACGGATTGAAGTGATGATGAAAGGAAGTGGAGGAGGAAAAAAATTTGTTTTTTCATTGTTGAAAAGGTGGTTGGTTTAATTTGGGGCGGGCGGATTTTATAACTCTCAGGACGTGAGAAAAGGTCTGTTGCCCTTTGGATGTCTTATTACTTTAATATTATATGAGCTGGCAGTCTCAAAAGTCAGAATACGGCAACAGCCCGGGGAAAACAAGAAGCAAGAATAAAACAGGTTTTCATCCTTCTGGCCCTCAAAAATGGAGAATTCACTGTCTAGCATATTTGCTAGCAGTTTCATCCCCTCGCTAGCTGCGAAAAGTGCTGGATCTCCACAGAGCATATCCTCCTCCAAAAATGAGAATGTCCAGAACAGTGACGTCCAACAACACCAGCAGCAAAAAGGACAGCAAGACTTAAACGGCGCACCAAGAGTTGGTCCTCCTCCTCCTCCAAGTATGGATCCAATGGCAAATGCAATATTTGAGAAGCTACTTTGTAAAATTGAGCAGCTAGAAGCCAAGATAGATAATATGAAGGGCAACCCGAGAGGTGACGCTGAAATTTTCCCTGCGACAGACTCAGTAACTAGTGCGTCATCCTCCTCAATTGCTGACGTTTCGATGAGATATCGTGTCCTTTCCCCGCCCTCTTCCATCACTGGAACTGCTACTTTTGCCCAAGACGCCAGTACAAATGATATCGACGTGTTGCAATCCAAGGTTGACCTCAATGCAGAGATGTTTGAACGGCTGTCAACTATTGTCTCCACTCAAGAATCTGCTCTTTCGCACCATAGGGACTTGATCAATCGCCTCCTTACTACCCCCGATCTCACTGCTTCAGCCTCTGTTCTTATTCAAAAGGTGTGGAGGGGTTGGAGGTCCCGAATGAGATTTTTCGTGGAGCATGCCAAGTCGAGGAGAATCCAAAGCTGGTTCCGGAAGTCTTACCACCACCATGACTACCAAAGGCGACGCAGTTCTGCTATTTTGATCCAGAAGAATTTTAAACGAGCGCTTTCACGGCAACCCGAGAGAATACGATCTTTGTATTTGGAAAACCTCGAATTGAGGAAAGAGATCAATGGCCTCATCCCCCAGCCTAACATATGTCCCATAACTCATGAAGTGATTGAGGACGAGATGACTTGTTTGGTTGACGGTCATGTGTATGAGAAGTCAGCGATCCTTCACTGGGCGACGACCAACAAAACCTCTCCAATGACCCGCGAGGAAATTGCATTGAGTGATCTCATTCCTTCTAAGAACCTCATCTCGGCATTCAATAAGGCCAAGCAGCAGCTAGCGGCTGCTGTCACTGAGCTGAATATGGCCAAACGGATCAAGGCAGGGATGGAAGAGAAAGGGAAGATAACATCCATCGAAATTGCGGATCTCAACAATCAGAAGAAAATACTTGAAGATGAAAAGAGGGAATTGACATCGACACTCAGCGATAAGAAACAGGCCCTTGCGAGCGAACGTGTGCGAGCTGATGGCTTGGAAATAGAAGCAAGGGATCTGAAAGTGAGGCTCGAAGAGAGCGCAAACATGGTGTCAGACTATAAAAGAGAACGAGATCGTCTACTGATCCAGCTTGCGGGGGTATCGGTCCGGGTTGAGCAGGCTGAGGCGGAGGCGGAGGGGGGAGGGAAGTGGGGGGAGGTGGAAGCGAATGACCCCACTTCCTGTGCTGATATTAGCAACAAAAACGAAAATGACTGCAGAGGAGGCGGCAATGCAGTGCAGGAAAATTTGACGACTATTCAATCGCGGACTTTACCACCGCAAAACTCGAACCGCTCGGAGCTCGAAGACATGACGTGGGAAACCATGCCTGTCTCTCGGTCAGCTGGCGGCAACCCTGTGCTCTTCGAGAATTTATCCAGGAGCGTGTTGGAAGGGGAGTGCTGGCGGGGCGGAGGCGAAAATGAAGACAGAGAAAAAGGGAAACACAGCGTTTACAAGCAAGTATGACTGTGATAACACACTATGCAAACACTTTGCAAACACTTTGCAAACACTTTGCAAACACTTCGCAAAGTGCGTTTACAAGCAAGTATGACTGTGATAACACACTTTGTAAACACTTTGCAAACACTTTGCAACACTTTGCAAACACTTTGCAAACACTTTGCAACAAACTAAAATTGTGGCCACTTTTTTACGAAGAAAATTATATAACCCTAACCGCCCATTTCTTTACCATTGTCTCCAGTTCAGCCTCATTTGCCCCACTCGTCCGATCCACAACCTTCCCCTTTTCTATCACAACAAACGTAGGCATGCATGAAACTTCACATTTCATCGCCAACTCATCAAGCTCATCCACATCAACCTTCACAAAGTGTGCATCATAGCTATCACACAACTTCGCAAAGAAGGGAGCAATCGCTTTGCACGGACCGCACCATGACGCTGTGAAATCAATCACAGTCACTATATTCGTCTCGTCGCCTTTTTTGTAGATTTTTTCATACTCCTCCATGCTCTCAATCGTTAAGATGTTCTCATTTGATTTTCTCGATGCTTTGGGGATGGGGCTTTTAGCAGAAGCGGCGGGCGGCATTGAGCACACTCCATTCTGACAACAGCTCGACTTCCCCGTGCTGGAATTAGGGTTGGCGGCTCCAAAGAAGCTGCGCCACTTCTGAAGGAACCATTTTGCAATCACTGCGAGGAAAGGCAAAACGGCTGTGTATGGAATACACAGTCCTCCAATACAAATGCAACTCATTTTTGTTATATAAGATAGGGAGGAGAGGGGGGGTTGTCTGGAGGTAGCGCGTTGCCAATTTTGTAACGCCGGTGGTCTCAAGAAAACTTATTCAGGATTCATTTTTTTTTCATTTTTTAATCCGAACTTAATTCAAAAACGAAAACGGCGACATGCATATTGCAATCGTCGGTGGGGGAATTGCAGGACTAGCCACAGCAGTGCACTTACAGCAGAAAATCAACTCGGCGAAGGTAACGGTATATGAACGTGATAACAATTTCGACGATAGGAAACCAGGCTATGGACTGACGCTGACCTACAGCGAATCAGGTGCTCTCGCTGCGTTGAATATTCTGGAGCGGTGCGCGCGCTTTGACACGCCGTCTCGCAGCCACTTTATTTTCTGGAAAGATGGCTCAATCAGGGGATACTATGGGAATGCATTCCTGGACCAAGTGAGTTTGCTGCGAACGAATGGCCAGAGAGGAAACTTGCGCGTAGCTCGTCAGAAGTTGCGGGGAGAATTGCTGGGAATGTTGTGTGACAAAAACGCGGTTCAGTGGGGGAAGAGATTGGCAGGGATCACCTCCACAAGCAACAACAAAATGAATTTAGCATTTGAGGACGGGACAAGCAGTGGCGAGGTCGATTTAGTGGTAGGCGCGGATGGAGTGAATAGCAAAGTTCGCGGGTTAGTCCTTCCGACGAGAAACTGCTTGCTTCGACTGGGCGTTTTTGTAATCTTGGGAGTGACTGAGCACGCCGACTGCCTGCTTGACGGTCGTGGATTTTACACTGTGAGTGATCGAACTCGCTTTTTTACCATGCCCTTTGAATCGGATGAAATGGGCGAAGATAATACGCAGACGAAAGCGACAAAGTATTCCACCATGTGGCAGCTTTCTTTTGTGCTATCGCCTGGTGATGAAGACATAACAATAGACATGCTAAAGCAAATGTCTCCAAAGGATCTGCAAACGGAAGCCCTTCGTCGTACTAAGAACTGGCATGAGCCAGTCGGCAAAATGATTATAACCTCGGAGAACGTTTGGGGCACCGAGCTGTGCGATGTGGAGAACCCAATCGAGCTGCACAAGCGTAATGATGGCGGTGATGACAAAAAATTTGACATCAAAGATGGAATCATTCTAGTTGGGGATGCCCAGCATGCAATGAGCCCATTCAAGGGACAGGGGGCGAATCAGTCCCTCATAGATGCAACTGAGCTCGTATCTTTTCTCGCACGGGGAGGGAAGTTAAAGCCTACTTTGAGGTCTTTCGAGCGAGAAATGAACCAGCGGACTCGCCCAAAAGTACTGGAATCAAGGAAGGGGATTTTCACTTTGCACGACATAAATGAGGTAGCCGAATTTGGGTTTTCTTGCGCAGTGCAGGATAAGGGAAAAAGAGAACTGTTGGCATTGTTGCGGAGGGAAGGTATTTCCTCCACCACGGAAGATTTGGATGCGCGTTGTCGCAGTGTGATTGAGAAACATGGCTACCTCAAACTTTGTGAGGATGACCCGGGTGCTGCTGACGAGGACACAAATATATGGGATGAAAGTGACTTTTCGGGTGAATTTCTTGCAGCAGTAGCGACTGGAGACATGAGCAAAGTCAGGCGTATGTCGAACAACAAACCACGCGTTTGCAGGATGGTGTCAGCAGATGCTCTCGCTGTAGCCGATTGTTTGTACGTCGTAAAATGGCTCATAATGGAGCTAAAAGTGCAGATTGATCCCGGGTTGTTAAAGAGTACAATTGAAAAGCAGAAAGAGATGGGCGGTCGCGAACAGATCGTTGACTTCCTTACGAATGTGGTATGTAGCATTTGAAATAAAGAAAGTTGAGAGGCAAGGATTTATTTATTTCTGTGCACAACAAAATTAAAAAAAAACGTTTACCGTTTAATGCATTTGGTACTGTTGCATAGCGCTCATAGCATTCTGTGCCCCCATGCCATCGTCGTACTCGTACGTCTGAGCAACAGGCATATCATCATCAACATCTATGTGGTCATGCATCATCCAATAACGTATAGTTGTGTTTGTCTCATTTGTCTTCAAATTGCGAATAGATAGCTCCTGGACCAGGAAAGTGCCGTCGTCAGAAAGCTGTTTCTTATCGTTTACCTCGGCAATTCCGTTCGACGTTTGCAGCTTGGAAATGATATGAACCGATTTGTTTGTTGCAGACTGATTGAATGGTAGGGTTAGATTAGATTTGGTGGGTGGGGAGGGTAGAAAGGATGGGTGTCGATTAAATTTTCCATTTGGGGTAAAGAAAATTATTGCCGCCGCTTACCTGCACAAGTGTAGATTTTTCTTTCTCCTCGTCCTTGTTGATGTTGATTTTTGTCACTGTCCGCTTCCCAACAGGAAAACACTCAGTAAAATTATTCAGCCGTGATTTCTTTGTGTGAGTCCAGAGTCCCCTCCCAAGCGAGTATTTGTGCACAGTAGGCATCTGCGGGAGGTTAAGGTTAGGTGGGGGGACGGCGGCGACTTGCACAGCAAGGGCTCGCAACTGGGGTCACTGATGGGTTCACAAATGGGGGCAGGGATACTCACCTCTATCTCTGCCTTGAGCATTGCCTCGATTGCCATCTCAGAGCACTCCATGCAACGGAGAAACCCAACCATAGAGTCTCCGCGGGTCGAGTCGATCCTCCAAATACCATCGAGCGTTTTTCTGGGCTTCATTGTAGGGGGGGGGGTAAATGGAAGGGAGCAGTTGTTCCAGAGCAAAAATTAGAGAAAAGATGGATTATTCTCGGATTTGAGGATATTTTAGTCGACTATAGTTGTTCTAGCTGGGGGACGCCAGGATCTTAGATTTGAAAAAATAAAGGGAAGGGATGTAAAAGAGATGGTCTCGCAAATCAGACCCACATAGCAATCCATGTCAACACTTTCCCA
>Ga0209714_1001765_pt1 | contig 11447 bp, 9 predicted proteins | sample COGITO_mtgs_1104_5_FD_185517 | JGI IMG/M metagenome (GOLD analysis project Ga0209714, IMG submission 185517) | Pelagic marine microbial communities from North Sea - COGITO_mtgs_110414 (SPAdes) (version 2) | ecosystem: Environmental > Aquatic > Marine > Epipelagic ...
TGGTGAAGTTGGCTGCTCGTGCCGAGGGAACGACCTGGATTCCTTGGGCCTCATAAGCGTAGAATCGCTCGGTTCGAATTGACTCCACTTCTGGGACAATGATGTCGGGCTCATGGCGCGCAACAACGGCATCCAAGGCGGCACCGTCGAGCATGTCGATGACCTCAAACCCATCCGCCACCTGCATGGCCGGTGCGTCCGCATACGAATCCACCGCCACGACATGCTGACCCAAGCGCTGGAGGGCAATCACCACCTCTTTACCCAATTCGCCCGAGCCGAGCAATAGAATTTTCTTTTGCATTCCGGAAAGGTACTAAGCATACCTGTTGATTGGCACTCTAGAAGCGCAGGAGGCGTTCATTCACACCCTACATTTGCGCCTTTTTTCAATTCTCCCTGCCCCCATGCGCCTCGCCCTTTTTGACTTCCGACAAACCGTCGATTACCGCCTCGAAGTACTCAGTGGATTGACCGTGGCCATGGCCTTAATCCCGGAAGCCGTCGCCTTCGCCTTGATTGCTGGGTTAAGCCCGCTCACCGGCTTGTATGCCGCCTTTGTTGTAGGATTGGTGGCCAGTGTTTTGGGAGGCCGACCGGGCATGATCAGCGGCGCAACGGGCGCCATCGCCGTGGTCATAGCGTCGCTTGCAGCAGTGGAAGGTCCGGAGTACATTTTCGCGACCGTCATCCTCGCAGGCGTTTTTCAACTCGCCGCAGGATTCCTGAAGCTCGGAAAGTTGATGCGGCTGGTACCACAGCCTGTCATTTTCGGGTTCGTCAATGGCCTCGCCATCATCATCGGTGGCAGCCAATTGAGCCAGTTCAAAACCGAAAGCGGCGAATGGCTGCCCGCGGGTGAGCTCACCACTTTTGCCGCTCTGACCTTGCTCGCGATGGCCATCATCGCATTTCTGCCCAAATTGACCAAAAAAATTCCCGCCGGACTGACGGCCATCTTGGTGATTTTCGGCTTGACCGCCGCATTGGGGTTGGACACCAAAACAGTGGGTGATATGGCCTCTATAGCGGGTGGATTCCCACCCTTCCACATTCCCCTTGTTCCCTTCAACCTGGAAACCCTGTACATCATTGCACCTTACGCTGCCATTGTAGCGGGGGTCGGTTTGATTGAAAGCCTTCTGACACTGGGCATTTTGGACGAAATCACGGAAACCCGGGGCCGCGGAAACCGGGAGTGCGTCGCCCAAGGTGCGGCCAATATCTTGAGCGGATTGTTCAGCGGCATGGGCGGATGTGCCATGATCGGACAAAGCCTCATCAATGTCAGTTCAGGGGCGCGAGCTCGCCTGAGCGGAATTGTGGCCTCCATTATGCTCCTTGTGTTCATCGTATTTGGAGCCCCCATCGTCGAGAAGCTCCCGATGGCAGCCCTTACCGGCCTGATGATCATGGTCGCCATTGGAACCTTTGAATGGGCCTCCCTGCGCACTTTTCGCCGCATGCCATGGACCGACGTCCTTATCATGCTCCTGGTGACTTTGGTGACGGCCATCATGCACAACTTGGCTATGGCCGTGTTGATCGGAGTCATCGTTGCAGCTTTGGTCTTTGCATGGGACAACGCAGTCCGCATTCGAGCGCGTAAACACATCGACGAAAGAGGGTGGAAGCATTATGAACTCTACGGGCCTTTGTTTTTTGGATCCACCACCGTCTTTGCCGATAAATTTGACATTGCCAACGACCCCGAGCACGTCGTCTTGAACTTCCAAGAAAGCCGCGTAGTGGATATGTCTGCGATTGAAGCCTTGAACCGATTGACCGCACGGTATAAATCCGCCGGAAAAACGGTCCACATCCGATCGCTGAGTGAAGATTGTCGGGCCATGATCGACAAGGCCGATGCCATCATTGAAGTGAACCACTACGGAGAAGACCCAACGTACAAATTGGTACGAAACGTTGAATAGCAAGCGGCCTAAATTGGTTTAAAAGGAGCATTATTTGTCTGCATTTTCCGAGGCAACCTTTCCGCGTACTGGCATGTTTTGAACTACATTAGTCCATCATGCCGGCCCACCCCATTCACCTTTTGATTTTTGGAGTCGTCCTCACAACCGCATTCGGTTGCAGGCCAGATGAGTTCGTGTACTCGGATAATCCGGTGCCGCATTACGACGAAATCTCAACAATTCTCGTGAAGAATTACGTCAATCGGATGTACATCGACCTCATCGGACGGGAACCGACCGATACTGAAATGGACAGGGACGTTGTCCTCTTGGAGGGAGACACCTTGAGCCCCGAAGTGCGTTTGGCCGTGATCAACACCTTGGTTTCTGGCACAGACTCCCTCGATGGCACGACCTACCGAACACTTTACTACGAGAAACTTTACACAGATCTCAAGGCACGCTTTCTCGAAGGCGCTTCCGACGCCGTGCTCAATGAACGCTACGGACTCGCTCGCAGCATGGCCGTCAACGACAGCCTCAACGGCAATTGGGCGGGATATTCCATGAATCAAGCCCGCGCAGAGCGGTTCCTTGCCGTGCTCGAATGCCCAGTCGATATGGAGCTGCAGGAAATCGATGTTCGCGAAGCGTGTGCGCGGATGATTTGGAATGGAGTGTACGACCAAATCAACATGAACAGCTTCAACTTCGTCAATGCCACATTTGATGATTTGTACCAGCGGTTCCCAACCCAGGCCGAATTTGACGTTTCCTACGACATCATAGAGTACAACCAGCCCAGCCTGTTGTTTGGCATGTCCGCAAACGATAAACCCAGCTACATCGACGCCATGGTATGGAACCCCGAATGGGATGAAGGCATGGTGCGCTGGCAGTTCCGCAGCTTTCTTGCGCGGGATCCTTCTGACGCTGAGGTCCTGGAGGCGAATGCTGATTTTCTCTTGAATCTTCAAACGGCCGACATTCAGCGTTACATCCTTCAATCCGATGAATATGCTGGTTTCTAACCCCACTCGAACATTGTGGATGGCGCTGATCGTGCTCCTGTTGGTGGCGCCTGGCTGTCGGCCTGAGCCGGACGTTTCGTTCGAATTGCAAGGGCTCGAGGTGACACCGGGCTTTGCTACAAAGGACCGACTCAAGACGAATGAACAGTGGGTCGCCATCGTGCACACGAATTTATTTCAAGCCGGCATGCCCGCGAATGACTTGTACAACGCTGCGCGCGTTTTTGAGTCCATCGGGGACCAAAGCATCGCACGGGAAGTCCTCCTCAGCAACTTTTTCAATCAACCGGACCTCGACCTCTTGACCCGCGAAGAGATGCTGGAGGATTTGGACGCCTTCATCGATGAGACCTATTTGCGGTTTTACACCCGGTTTCCGACGCAAGCGGAACGAACGTTTGTTCGGGAATTTGTCCTGAACAACCCGGGTATGACCCCGGAACTGGTTTACATGTCCTTCTCGTTATCTGACGAATACCGTTACTACTGATGAAAAAGAGCACGACCCGACGGGAGTTCATCAAAAAGGCTGGCCTCGCCGCAGCGGGCATTTCGTTTGCCCCCTATATTTTGCCGAGCGGCCGACTGTTTGCTCCCACCGGCAATCGCTCGTCTGAGCACGTGGTCATGGTCGCCTTTGCTGGAGGCGTGCGTCAACAAGAATCGGTTTTAAAACGCTACCTCGATGACAGCCAAGGCGAGCCGTATCCCGGCAACATCATGTACAACATGTTCTCGGGTGCAGCCCCTGAAAACAAAATTGTCTACGGGACAGGTACAGGCGGTTTGAACCCCATCCCCGCCATTCTCTCCAATTCCCTGGAATCGCAAGGAACGGTATTCAAAGAAGTCACCGCATTGAGTGCTGGCCATTTTGGCGGACTCAATAGCTTGGTGCAGGGATCCACCACCACCACACAAGGACTGAAGCAGCGGCCTATCAATCCCACCATCTTTGAGTATTTGCGTCGACACGGGGGCTATTCAGCGACGGACACGTGGTTTGTGGGCAATGGCATCGGCAATTCAACGCCCTTGTTGAACCACAGCGCTCACCCCGATTACGGCGCGGATTATGCAGGCAATTTTTTCGCACCCACCGTGACCTTCAGCGACATCGGAGCCCAGTTCATGGCCGACGCCAAGATTTACCATCCCGAAAACGAACTCGCTCCCATGTACAAACTGCAAACCTTCCTGGATTTGCAATTTCAAGCATTGACATCGGCAGGCGGCTCCATTGGAAATTCCGAAGAGGAGAAGCAAAACATCAAGGCGTTCATGGAAGCGATGTACGCCAAAGTGGCCGCCGGCACCTTGGACCTGCCGCCAGTCACGGACAACGGCGATCTGTATACCATGGCCTTTGCTGTGGAAGTTCTAAAATGGTTCAAGCCTGCCTTCATGATGGTCAATCTCAGCGCTGTCGATTCGTGTCATTCAAACTTTTCAGGTTACTTGGGGAGCCTGCACCGAGCGGACCACGCCGTGGGACATTTGTGGAACAAAATCCAAACCGACATCCCAGAAATGTCGGGGCAAACCACCTTACTCTGCACCCCGGAATGCGGCAGAAACCTCCAGCCCAATAACATCTTGGACCAAAACGAATGGCTCTCTTACGATCACAGCGACGCGAATTCTCTGCGTGTTTGGACGCTCCTCGCGGGACCCTCCATTCCAGCTGGTCTATCCGTGGGCAGCGAGAACAATCCGGTAGGCCTCGTCTCCGACACCATGATGACCGTTGCAGATTTGCTGGGCGTACAGCCTGAAGTGCAGGCCGCTGGCATGACGGCTTCAGGGACCACAAGTTTGCTCGACCAGCTATGAGTTTCTTTGATCTACAGCACCGGTTGTCTCGCACCTTGCTCGCTGTGGTGTGCGGTTTGACATTGCTTCAATGCCGTCCCGATCCGATGCCCAACCCGTACGACGACATCGATGAAGTGCAGACCGTGATCGATGCTACTGCGCCCATCCCAGAGGGAACGTTTGCATGGCTTCACGACCGCATGTTCCAGCCCACGTGTGCCAATTCTGGATGCCATGACGGAACGTTTGAGCCTGATTTCCGAACCATCAACTCGGCGTGGAACACGTTGGTTTGGCATCCCGTCATTTCCAATGATGCCGCCGGAAGTTTTGAATTTCGAGTGGTGCCCGAGAACGTCGCCGGCAGCTTGCTGATCGAACGGTTAACCACCTTTATTCCCAATACGTCTGGTATGATGCCCTTGTCGGTTGACCCCGGATCGGATTGGAACGACAACAAAACCGCCTACCTCGAAGCGTTGGAAACGTGGATTGAAAATGGCGCCCTGGATGTCAACGGAAATGAACCTGTCATCGGTGACCTCTCTCCTCAAATCACCGGATTTGGAGGCTTCCCTTCGGGCAACCTAACCGATCCTTATCCCCGCAATCCTGATGCCAATTACCGATTGGAAGTCGAGGCCGGCCTGGTGGATTTATGGTTCGCCATCAACGACGATTCCACACCGCTGGATGCGCTCGTTGCCGGATTGCGCATGGCCGCCTCTCCCGACAGCTTGGCCCAGGCCCCAGCGTGGGAAATGGACCAGCCTTTCACGTTTGATGCCGCTAATTTCTTTGGCGGAACCAGCACGTACAGTCACCGGGTGACCCTCGATTTGACGGGGTTTCCTTCCGAAAGTACTTGGTACCTTCTGGCCACGGTAGACGACGGCACCAATGCCATCGCCATTCCTGGGCCGGGAAGCCAACCTTATTTGGTTCCTCTCTACTCCATTTACATTCCATGATCAGCAGGCATTTCAACGGAATATGGATCGCTACCGCCTTGAGCACCATGCTGTTCGCATGCAAGCCAGATGAGCCGAGCCCGGTCGCTCCAGAAATTTCCATCCTGGAAGTCGCGCCCACTACGGTGGGAGCCTACGAGCATCCCATTGAAGTAACGTTGCATTACCGCGATGCGCAGGGCGACCTCGGCGAAGCCGATCCCGACTCGGCATCTCTGCGTGTGCGTGATTCTCGCTTGAATGCAGACGATTGGTATCACGTGCCTCCCTTGACCCCCAATCAAATGGAACTGAGCATCGAAGGAGACTTTTTGGTCCAAATCCCACCGCTGTTTCTCTTGGGCAATGGAGACCAAGAAACCACCACCCTGAGCTTTCAATTGTACGACCGTGCAGGCAACGCCTCCAACGAGGTAACCTCCGAAACCATCCTCATTTTAGACACCTTGCGATGAAGAGACTGCTGTTGTTCGCGGTGTGCTGCGCAATGGCGACCCCCCGAGGTTGGAGCCAAGTCGAGTACGTCATGGATAATTTAGTCGTATCCGACTGCTTCGGGCAACTGGTGGATTCAGGTGAAGGAGAAGAATACAGCTCCAACGAAAACCTCGTCTTTACTGTAGAACTGGAAAACGACATTCCCATCGTAGTCAATTTCCTCTCGTCGGTGTGCATCGAAGAGGACTTTGATTTCCTGAATATTTGGGACGGCGAGGCCGATTCGGGCAACCTGCTTGCGAGCGTTACCGGCACGGGATTCGTCCCCCCATCCGTTACCGCCAATTCAGGAACTGTGACGCTGGTCTTTACATCTGACAACAGCCTGAATCTATGTGGCTTTGAATTGGAATGGATCGGACAAGCTCCGGTTCCTGTTCCTCCTGCCATCACAGTGGCCACCTCCCCGGATTGTGGAGCCACCGAAATGACATTTTTATTCAGTGAAGCCGTGGGGTGCACCGACGTGTCGCTGGATTCATTGGAAGTACTCAGCGGAGACCAGGAAGCATGGGACCTCGCAGGAGCCTCCCTCAATTGCATCGGAGACAGTGCCCTGGGACTGACGGTGCCCTTCGCAGAGCCCATTACTGGCAATTGCTCCTGGGATCTAATCCTCCCACTGGGATTGCGTGATGCGTGCGATTCATTGCATGCTTTTGACGTCCCCTTTTTGGCCACCCTCTCGGCCTGTCCCATTCAAGGCACTTGGGCCATCGACGGCACTGCGTGTGTGGGTGAGTGTGTGAATGTATTTTGGCAGCCAGCCGGATGTTTGGAGCATGTGACAGAGTGGAGTGCTGGATCAATTGGCACCCCCATCCCTTCATCAGAACTTCCAGAGGGAGCAGCTACGGGTATCACGGTTTGTTTCCTCGATGCCGATACCGTTTCACTGGAATTGAATGTGGAACAGCCCCTCAATGGGTTAAACGAAGTCCTCCTTTTCACCATCGCAGCGCAATCCATCACCTTTAGCAGTCTGTTAGAGGAACCCATCTGCAGCGCGAGCGGAGACGTGGAATTGATCATCAGTCCTTCCGGAGGAACGTGGGATGGGCCCACTTATTTCGAAGACGGTACGTGGTGGTTGGATGCGGCGACGGCGGGGATTTCTGCCGTGTCGAATGGCACCGATCCGCCTGTTCAACCGCTGACTTACACAACCGCAGAGGGCTGCACCCTCGATACCGTCGCCTCTATGCAATACATCGAAGCAGGATTGGACTTGAGCACCTGCTTGGGCGGTGATCCCATCGCGCTCTCGGGCGCCTCCAACCTGCCCGCAACATGGTTTGGATACAGCACTCCAGCTGGCCAATTCACTCCTGATTCGATTGGTGTTTTTGAATTAATCTATGCCTCAGGCGGGTGCGCTGATACCCTCGAGGTGGAAGTGGTGCCCGACCAGCCACCCATCAACCTGGGAAACATCTGCCAAACGGCGGGTTGGCAGGAATTCCCAGAGATGGATGCCATTGGGTACTGGACGGGGCCGGGAGCAAACGATGAAGGGTTTGAGCCAGAATCCGTCACACCTGGTTACGCCATCTGGCTGTATCAATTGGTGGGATGCAATCAACTGGCGGAGGCCAACATCCTCGCCATTGACATCGGAATGGAATCGTTCACCAGTTGCCCCGAACAAGCTCCTTTCTTCCCCGCTCCAGACGCTGCTCCAGCGGGCGGCAATTGGTCGGGGGTTGGCATCGCTTCCAACGGGTGGTTCAATCCTGGAAACGCCCCCGAAGGATGGGGACAACAACTCATCTATACCGCTCCCAACGGCTGCCCTGACACATTGATTGCGCACAACATTACCACGGACGTTGCATCCGTGTTTGAAACCTGTAACAGCGCTCCTTCCGTGGACTTGCATGACGCGAGCATCTCTGCTGTTCCGTGGTGTGGAACTTGGAGCGGCGATTGGCCCGGTGCGGGAATTACACCTGTAGTCGGCGGTGCTGGATCGAGCCTAGGTTTAAGTGTGAGCTCCTGGTGCGATTGGAACCTGCACCCCGATGAACTTGCACCGGGGCTGTACACATTGACATTCACCGCCAACACCTGTTCGGACGCGCTGCAACTGGAGGTTTTTCCCTCAGAACTCAACCTGGATCCGGTGCTTGTCTGCAGCGATGCCGATCCACTAAACTTGGCCGATGAGGATTGGCCCTTGGGTGGATGGTGGAACGGAAGTGGTGTGAACGGAGCGACCGGTGTGCTCACACCCAACGCCGCTTCCTCGGGCTGGCAAGACGTCAGCTGGACGGCGCCTGGCGGATGTGTGGATTATGTCCAAGTCAATGTTGAGGCTTGGCAACAAGCTGCCTTTAATGGCCTCGAACCCATTTGGTGCTACCAAGAACAAGCCTGGGACCCCAACCTCTTTCCCGCAACGGGCACGTCATGGACCTTGGATGACGAACCGATGACTGACCTGTGGATTGCCAGCATTGACACGGGATTGCATTCGTTGACGATCCAGTGGAATGGAGCCGCTTGTTCATCTCAAGACACGGTCACCTTCACCATGCTCCCGCCGTTACAGGTTTCACTGAGCGTCAGCGACTCGACGTTATGTCCTGGTACAGCCACCACTGCAGCAGCAGAAGTTTCCGGCGGGCGGTTACCGGATGTCTTGCCAACGTGGTCGTGGTCCCATGGCGGATTTGAAATCGCGACCACAACATACGTCAGTGATTCAAGCGGATACTTGATCGTAACCGCTATGGATGGATGCTCCGATCCGGCGTACGATTCGGTCTGGGTCGAGGCCATTCCCGCTGCCACATTTGCCCTTGATTTTGGGGATACGCTGTGCTTTGGAGATCCCTCGAGCGTTTTGTTTACATCAAGCACACCAGGATATGGATTGTGGTGGGATGGACAGCAAGTTGACGCTGACTACGTGAATGCTGACACCAGCCAGTGGATCCTCAATGGAAGTGCCGGCAATCAAATCCCTTGGCTATTGAGCCATACCGAACATGGATGCACGACTGGATCAGAAGCCATTCCACCGGCCTACAGCCCGGTAAGCGCTGGATTTTCGGTCAATCCCGGTGTGGAATGCATTGCCTGGGATTTTCTGCCCTTGCAGCTCATTGATTACAGCCAATTTGCGACTTCGGGATGGTGGACCATCACCGAATCGGCTCCCAACGGAACAGAAACAGCCATTTGGAGTGCACCGTATACAGGAAACTCCACCCCTACCTGGACACCGGACCAACCCGGGGAATACACAGCCCTGCTTCAAATCGAAAACGAAGGCGGGTGTACCGCAACGGATTCAGCTAACGTGTGCATTCATGCCCCGGTCAACTGGTTCCTAGCCGATCAATTTTCACCGAATGGTGACCTTTTGAATGATGTCCTAGTGGTGCGTTCTGAGCCCTTGGATGCATTCGAAATGATGGTATTCAACCGATGGGGAGAATTGGTTTGGCAAACAGTGGACCCGACGGATGGGTGGGATGGCCAATGGCGCAATCGGCCAGCTCCCTCCGCTGTTTATGCCGTGCGCCTCAGCATGGACTTTCAGGATGGAACACGGATCAAAACAACGCAACATGTCACGTTGGTTCGGTAACATTCATCACGGAGCTGCTGCGGTTGTGGTCGCTCTCGCATGCTCCACGAGCATGCAAGGGCAAGATGCGTTATCGTGTTTAATCCCGGCACGTTGGGCAACTGGACAAGCAATTTCTGCCCCAAGCAGCCAAGGATTTCAGCGGTCCCTCGTTCCAAAGCTGACGGTCGACTTGTCCCACCGAAACATCGAGTTGGGCTTGGTCAATACGCCCTTCCAGACGTCGCGTTTGCATGTGAATTACGCCATACCGGAACGATCTGGTAATGGTGAAGTAGGCTGGATGGGACAAATCGAAGACGATAGAGAAGGCGAGTCTTTGCAGCGTCTTCGCATCGTGGCGGGGGCCTATAAAAAAGTCAAACTGGACAGAAACCGCTACTTCTCCGCAGCGCTGCAGCTGGGTTATGGCCGGCGGGCTTGGCGAAATTCGGGACTGTGGGACAGCCAGTTCCTCCAGAATCCCGTTGCACCCGAGTTGGCCGAGTCAGGCGAATCTTCCGCCATTGGAGCGACCAACTACCTTGAAACCGGCATTGAACTCGGCTTTCAAAGTCTTCAATTCACTGCTGTTTACCGCGCCCTGCACGCTCCGGTTGACCAAGGCTTTTTTAGATACACCGAGGATCCTTATGCACTTCGGCATACCGTTATGCTTAGCCGCCATCAGGAAATCCGAAGCGCCAGCTTTCCCATGCGCAATTTGAGCTGGTTGGAAATGGAGCGGCAAGCCGGTGCTCAACTGCTGTCACTTGGCACGATGTTCACCGTGTCTGTGGGGGAAGACTCTCAATTCACCGACCTCAAATCGGCCACCCGCATCGGGCTGGGTGCTGTTTACCGGAGTACCGGGCAAATTGCACCCGTCTTATCGTGCCAATTTGAACGAAGATGGACCTGTTGGGTTGCCCCAGAAATGGCGGTCGGGATCAACTCCATCCGATCGGGTTGGAACGCCGGGATGCGCGTGCAACTGAACTGACTTGCTTCTCATGTTGGGCATTGGACACCTTCAGCGCCGCCTTATCTCGGACGTTGAACCCTCAAAGGGACAACACATCGTCCAACCACAACCCATAGATCTCAGGAGGAACGCGGTGGCCACAATTTGCCCAAGTCACCTCCGCTGAAAATCCGTGAGCATCCATCCATTCGAGCACCTCATGACCCAGAACCACGTCGTCGGTTTTACCAAGAAGCAAGTCCACTTCGGGACGCGCGTTGCCGAGCGGCGGAACAGAAATTTCGACTGTTCGTTTGGAAACCGCAGGGTTGAATAACATACAAGGCACGTTCAAGTGTACGGCCATATGCAAACCAAACCACCCTCCCATGCTCGACCCAACGATGCAATCGGGGTTGAACACTTCCACCTCTCCCCAAATCCGCTTCAAAAAGAGTGGGTCGCGGTAGTCCATTTTCTCCGCAAATAGATTGTTTCCTTGGTATTCGAGATATGCAGCCTTTCCGCCAGGCCCCTCACTTTCCAATCCGTGAAAAAAGACGACTTTCATTCTGATGATTTGGGATTCAAGATAGCTCTTTCCTTATGCAATGCCACCAAAGAGCGACGCTATTGCACGGCATCCGCCTTATCTGAGACGGGAACAGGACGAATGGC
>Ga0209714_1001775_pt1 | contig 11392 bp, 9 predicted proteins | sample COGITO_mtgs_1104_5_FD_185517 | JGI IMG/M metagenome (GOLD analysis project Ga0209714, IMG submission 185517) | Pelagic marine microbial communities from North Sea - COGITO_mtgs_110414 (SPAdes) (version 2) | ecosystem: Environmental > Aquatic > Marine > Epipelagic ...
CACAGGCGCTTTGAGGAAGGCCTTGCGCAAACTTTGTCCTGCAAGGTCGAAGTAGTCGACTCCATCGCCTTGGTTAAATCGGTAAGCAGGTAAGTCCCGTCCTCGATGTTCGAAGTGGCAGACGATGACCCGAGGCATTCCGACGGGCTCTCCATTGACGTATATCCGCTCGTACAAGACGTCGAAGGCATCTCCTTTTTGGAGACGGGAGAAATCAACCGTCCACGCATACACTCCGGCCATGGAAAGTGCGAGGCTTGTTGGCGCACCTGAGCGTTCGAGGTCGAGTGACAACGAGGATTCGATGATGCCCGTGGCGCGTTCGATGAGGGTGTCGGTTGGATAGGACTCCAAGACTACATTGTACGGCTCTCGCAAGGAGAAACGTACATATCCCGTGGAACTGCGCTCGTACACAAAATACGTGGCAGGTTGCAAAGTGTCGGTATCAAACGCGATCCACCAGGGCCGCCCCGCCCGCATCTCTCGCACGTCGTATTTCTCTCGGCTTTTTGAGGCAATTTCTTGAATGACCGCCGCGGAAATTCCAGCGGGTCCGAGGAGATGAGATAGGGATTGGCCGCTTTGGACCAGACCAGAATCAACAGTTAGCCCTTCCCAAATTGTGCCAAACCGTTCTTGTGGAGCCGCGGGGATTTCTGGAACGGCATTCGATGCCGAAGATGCGGTTCCATCGGGACTGCTCGTACCGCAGGAAGCGAGAAGCAAAAGCACGGCAAGACTTCCGGTGACTCCAAGGCACTTCATTTCACCCCAAAGACTTCTTTTTCGACCCACCCTTTCCCCCAATTTGCCAACTCTTGTTCGCTCCATAGCTCTGGATAGAAAATGCGACGTTGAAAGCGAGGGGGCAGGTATTTCTGCCAGTTCGTTCCACCCGTAGCAGCAATGTCTTCCGGATCTCGTTGCAGATAACGCACGGCGCTTTTGTAGTGACTGAGGGGCCAATTGATGTTCACGTTGGTATCTAACCAACGCAGCGCTTGACGTAAATCGTCTGTCTGCGCTGCAACCGGTAATCCATTCCACAAGGAGCGGAGGTTTACCTCAAAGGTGTTTTCGGCCAATTCCAGCAAGGTCCGGTCGTATTTCACTTCAAATTGACGCAGCGTCAGTGTTTTTTTTCCAGTAGCCAATTCTACTGCCCCAGCCTTCCAATAGATATGACTGTACAATTCTTCAAGGTCTCCAGGAGCATGGTCTTCGTACTTTTCTCGCACCTCCTCTCGCAGCAAGCGGTCAAATGACGTGCTCCGGATTTCGATCATTCGGTACTGCGCACTCTGAAAACCGCTGGCAGGTAACAGCGACATGCGGAATTTCAAGAATTGGTCCTGGTCCATGCCGTCCACCATGATTTCGAAACTGTGAGTCAGCGCTTCGAAGTAGCGGTTTACGCGGCTCACTCGCTTCAAAATTAGATCGGGGTCTTTCGATGCTGAAGTGTTCAACTGGTCCAATTCATGCAGCGCCAATTTGAAGTAGAGCTCGGTGATTTGGTGGTAAATAATGAAAATCGATTCGTCTGGAAAAGGCGTGATGGGATGCTGCAAACTGAGCAACGTATCGAGGTTGATGTAGTCCCAATACGTGAGGTAATCTGCGTGTAACAAACCGTCCAAGTAGGCGTTGAGGTCTTGGCCCATGGCCGCATACTTTTCCTGGAGAGCCTCTACCTTCTTCAGAATGTTTTCGTCGAAGGATGGTGGGTGGGGATGGTCGGACATGGGGGCAAATTCGGAAAAATCAAGGCACTAATGACCGAAGGAGTTAGGAATTCTCAACCCCTCAGCGTGCGTCAGTTCCATTCGGATTTTCCCAAATAAAATACGCGTTTCCGCATAGAGGGGAATGTGGGATGAATCATTGGTGACGTAAACGACCAGATCATTGGACTTTTTCCAGATTCGGCCCGTTTGAATCACGGGTTGAATCACAATGCATTCGTACTTTTTTCCATCCATTTTGATGGGTTTGATTCCTTGGTGAACAAGTTTCAATTCAAACCACTCCTCGTCCATGAACAGTGGAATTCCGGTGGTGTCGCCTTGTTGAATTTGGTCCCATTTCACATTTCGAAGGGCATACAGTGCGCTGACCATATCGTGACTCGTTTGGGGAAGCAAGTACGTGGCAATGACAGAATCCTGATCGCCTTTTTTTCGATGGGAATGAACGGTATTGCGTGTCCAGTCGAAGGCGTAGTCTTGTCTTAATTCATACCCTCCTTCGTGAATATCGCGATGGAAATGGAGCGGCAGTCCGCTGGCCGCATCGATGGTTGAGCGGTAGACGTCTTCGACCTTAAAGATCCACTTGAACGCGCCGGTCGTCCGACCTTCAACTAAAATTTCCCAAGACGGACCGTGCTGGCTTGGCGAAACTTCTGTGACCGAAATATCTGCTTGAGCCGCATGAATTAAACCGAATTGAAAAGTATAGCTCAGCGATTCACCGGGCTGGTAGACGGAACCGTTGGGGGTGAATGCCGGAAAAGGGTGAGGTGATATGGTATCAGCGTCAACCAGCGGCAGCTCTTGCGCCCGTACGCCTAACATAAGCGTGCTAGAAATGATCAGCGCGATTCCCTGAAGTAGATTCAAACGCTTAGGGTTGCTATGCATTTGAGTTCGATGGCAATGGGCGTAGGGAGCCGATTGATTTCGACGGTTGTGCGGCAAGGCTGACTAGAGGGGTCAGGAAAATACGAAGCGTATATGCGATTGAACGTTCCAAAATCCCGCCTCATATCTACCAAGAAAACAGTAACATCTACCAAACTCTCCCAGTTGCTTTCGTTTGCCTCAAGAATGGCCTTCACATTCGCAAAAACGCTGTGAACCTGTGCGGCGAAATCAAAGGATTTGAAGTTTCCATTGTGATCCAATTCCAATCCAGGAATTCCGCTATCGTTTTCGTCACTTCCAGCAATGCGCGGCCCGACACCACTTAAAAACAAAAGATTGCCGACAGATTTGGTGTGGGGGTAATTGCCAACAGGCTTTGGTCCTTGATTCATTCTTTTGGATGCTGTTAGAGGCAAAGATGCCTTTTGATTAGAACAGTTTTTAGCAATTTAAGTCAAAGCGTACAACTTATTCAGTTCATTCACTTGAACACGAGACTTGCTTTTCATCGATAAAAGAAGTATTTTTAACTTCTTTTTTTGGCCCTACAAGGAATATTAATCCACATGACAAATTCGAACTTGAGGTTTATCAGATGCACGGCTATCATCGTTTTGATGATTTGTGGGATTTCAGTGAGCGCTCAAAACACTCTGTCGGTTCCATTTACGAATGGGTTTGTGGGTACCGTAGGAAATAATTCAGGCAAGGCAGATAACATCCAAAGCTTTTCAACCTTGGGTTTGACTAAAGTGGATTTTGTACAAAACTCTTCTGGTGCGGTGTTCGAAATACAAGGCAACGATATACCAGGCCTTGTTCGTTTTGTGAGCACGGCGGGCCAATCATTAGACATTGAAGGAGCGATTGTCTGGCGTGTCAACTCAGGTTCGACCATCGAGATTTTTGGGTTCATACCCGCCACAACCACATCGGCGGTTAACTTGAATACAATTGGAGCGAGCAACTATGTTTTAGATGCGTCATCGAACATTGGTATGCGCCCGAATGGTGGCACATTTGCCATTGTGGATGGCGATAATATCTCCGGGAACGCCGCTTCTGCAGGATTGTTAGACGCACTGAATGATTATCTCGCGACTGTTATTGCGAATAGGCCTGCAGGGTCTGTTACGGTGAATGATGAATCAACAACAAGTTTAACACCAACACTCACAGGAACCGTTAATTACGATACAAGCGTCGGAGAAACCTTCACGGTTAATGTGGATGGGGTTACCTATACTACGGCCAGTGGCATTTCAATTGTCAATCAAGATTGGTCGCTTACCCTGCCCGCAACATCCACCGGAACATATGACGTTACGGCAGTTATAACAGATCAGTCGGGCTATACACTTTCTGAAGTTGGGTCGCTGACCATATCGGCGCCGGACATTACACCTCCCTCGATTACTTCCGGCGACACAGGCACGAACCTGGTCGAGAATTCGGGATCAGGCCAAACGATCTACACGATCACGGCTACGGACGCAGTGGGTGTGACGGGCTATGCCATCGCCGGCACGGACGCGGCTTTATTGAGTGTGAATGCCGGTACAGGAGTTGTGACATTGACAGCTGATCCGGATTATGAGGCGAAGAACTCCTATAGCTTCACGGTCACTGCGAGCGATGCTGCGACAAACACGAGTGATCCAACAACGGTCACGTTCTCGATCACGAATGTGGATGAAGTCAATCCGACCATCACTTCTGGCACGACAGGTGTCAACATCACTGAGAATTCGGGTGCAGGTCAAACAGTTTACACGATCACATCGGACGCCAACGATGGTGGAACGATACAAAGCTTTGCCATCGCTGGCACGGACGCTGCTTTATTGAGTGTGGATGCTGCGACAGGAGTTGTGACATTGACAGCTGATCCAGATTACGAGACGAAGAACGCCTACAGCTTTACGGTGACTGCCACGGATGAGACGGGTACGAGCACGGCTACCACGGTCACGTTCTCGATTGTAGACGTCGATGACACGGCCCCTTTGATTACTTCCGGCCCCACAGGCACGGACCTGGTCGAGAATACGGGAGCAGGCCAAACGATCTACACGATCACAGCTACGGACGCAGTGGGTGTGACGGGCTATGCCATCGCCGGCACGGACGCGGCTTTATTGAGTGTGAATGCCGGTACAGGAGTTGTGACATTGACGGCTGATCCAAACTTCAACACCAAGAGTTCTTACAGCTTCACGGTCACTGCGAGCGATGCTGCGACAAACACGAGTGATCCAACAACGGTCACGTTCTCGATTACGTTCTCTGTGGTGCACAACTTGAATGCATGTGATGGAGACTCAGATGCGACGATTGATCTGGATGCGCTCCACTCTTCTAATGGTGTTTGGACCTATTCGTTGGACAGCGATATTTCTGGCTTTGCCTCCTCATCACTTCTTGGAAGTATTTTGACAGTTGATTTCAGTGGGGCAAATACAGGATCTGGGACAATTGAGCTTTCCGCACAGAGTGGGGGAAATTCTGGAAGTATTGATGTTGTAGTGCAAGAATCGCTCTATCCATATGTCACCAACATGGTGTCTGACGGATCTTCCAATGCCAATGCGGAAGACGGTGGTGCGGTCTTTACGTTTTCTGGAAATTACGGATCGCCTGTAACGGTGCATTATTATCTCAATGCGGTCAATATTTTCGATTCGGGGACGGCTAAGTTTGCAGGATATGGCGACGTTCAAACGAAGGACTCGGATGCTTCAGGAAACTGGAAATCAGTGAGTAGTGGAGCTTACTGGTTGTATGGCTACACAAATGCTCGAGGATGCTTCAATCCAGAACCTGCAACGTCGGGTGTGCCGACATCCTCGCCAAAGATTAAGTTGTTGACCGTGCCCTACTTGCTTGATTAGGACTGAGATTTTTGTTCTGATCGCTTTGGAATTGGATATCTTAGCGGCATGCGATACCAATCCCTCTCTGCAGAATTGTACACGCGCAATCGCGCAAACTTTATGAAGGAAATGAAGCCGCGGAGCATTGCGGTTTTCTTTTCGAACGACATCTATCCCACCAGTGCAGACGGCACGCTGCCGTTCAAGCAGGCGAGCGATATTTTGTGGTTGACGGGTGTTGACCAAGAGAATACGGTGTTGGTTTTATTCCCGGATGCCCACAATCCAGCGGACCGCGAGATTTTGTTCACCACCGAGACCAACGAGGAACTGGCCATATGGGAGGGAGCGAAATTGGACAAAAAGCAAGCAACAGCGGCGACAGGGATCGCCAACATTCAATGGACTCCAGGTTTTGAACGTACGTTTCATCGCCTCATGTCGGAGGCTGACGCGTTGTATTTGAATGACAACCCCCATGCACGTGCCAAGATTACCGTGGAAACACGCACAGCGCGTGAGAATGCGGCGCTGCGAGAGAAGTATCCCAACTACGAAATTGAACGTTCTGCACCGATTTTATTCAGTCTGCGTGCGATTAAATCACAGGAAGAGGTGGAACAAATGCAGCGTGCCTGCGACATCACCAAGGCGGGGTTTGAGCGTGTCTTGCAATTCGTGAAACCGGGTGTGATGGAATACGAGATTGAAGCGGAATTCATGCACGAATTCTTGCGCCGTGGTTCCCGTGGATTTGCCTACACGCCGATCATCGGAAGCGGATTCAACGCCTGCGTTCTGCATTACATCGAAAACAGCGACGAGTGCAAGGCGGGCGACGTCATTTTGATGGACGTCGGTGCGGAATACGGCAACTACGCCTCTGACATGACGCGATGTGTGCCGGTGAGCGGCAAGTTCACAGACCGCCAACGCGCGGTGTACAATTCTGTTTTAAGCGTGATGCGCGGTGCGATGAAACTCCTGCGCCCGGGCGTGAGTCTTCACGAATACCATATCCAAGTGGGCGAACTGATGACCAAGGAATTGCTCGATTTGGGGCTGATCACCGCTGAAGAAGTCGCCAACGAAAATCCAGCATGGCCCGCATACAAGAAGTACTTCATGCACGGGACATCCCACTTCATAGGCCTCGACGTCCATGATGTTGGGCACTGGCATGAGCCGATTCAAGCAGGACACGTCTTCACCGTGGAGCCGGGCATTTATATCCGGGAAGAAAACCTTGGTATTCGCCTCGAAAACGACATCTTGATCACGGAGGACGGCTTCGTCGATCTCATGGGGCACATTCCGCTCGAAGCTGATGAGATTGAGGCGATGATGGCAGGCTAAGCCGACCTTACAAATTCGCCGAGACCAAAGAATCTAAGAAGGCGCGCCGAGGCCGAGTTGATCGCAGAAGGCGTTAGAGGCGACTGCAGGGTCAATGACTTTGGTTGAGAAGCGCGTCCAATTCTTCTATTCCTTTGGAAGTAGTCAAGTCAGGTCCGAAGTACTCCATCGAAATGGTGAATGTATGGCCCGAATCTGATGTCAATTCGATGTTGCCTTGATCTGGGTCCGACGGGTCAGAGCTCACAATCAAAACGTCTCGCCGAGGCAAAGAAGACCGCACAACTCTCCCGTTGTGGGTGGCCAAAAACTCTGCTGCAGACTCTTCATCTCCATTTTCGATGACAATCTCAAAAGCAAAATGGCGCCCCGAATCGTAAAGGATGTTGATCAATCCTTCGACCGGTTTGAATGGGTCGTCATACCAAGATGCCATGTTGGTTTGATTCTCATGTAGGAGGATTCCAAACCTTGTCTCGCCCAACACAATCCCGACAGAATACGGCGTAAAACCATCTTCGTAATCGCCACAAAGTTGGAGTTTCAAATGGATTTCGGAATCTGATGTCATGTTGTTGTTGTTATAGTGAATTGAACTTAACCAATAACCTGAAAAATGGAGCTTCGTCGTCGGTTCAATTTATGCACGTCGCAAATGCACTTACCCACAACATCACTACTTGAATAGCTATCGAGAACACCTGTGATTTGCTGCAAGCGTGATCCGCCTCCGTGGCGGATGTTCCAAGTGGTGATGGTGATCATCGTTCTTCTTCTTTCTAGACAACATCGACCAAAGAATCGCTCACTTGCTCTGCCCACCATGTGCTATCGGTGAGTGGTTTCGATAAGGCGAGTGAAGCATAATAATTCCCGACGCCATTTCCATTGCGCTGTTTGCGGGGATCGACGGGATCAATTGATTTGGTGCTGTCGGATCTAATGTCGGTGAGTTCGTTGCCCCATAAACGGCTCAACCAAATGCTGGAGTCCCCTTCCTCGATGAAAGTGTCTTCCAGCGTCCAAGCCATGTCGTAGGTGGAATCTTGCGCGGCATGGTTTCGAACCCACTGCATGGAAACTTCACGCTTCCATTGGCTATCACTTGCTTCCACGCTGTTGGTCATGTGCGCTTGAAATTGTGCGTTTTCAATTTGCATGATGGCATCGCGCACATCATTGGCATCGCTAAAAACGGGCTCGGGCTGGCTGCACGCCAGGAGGGCGAGTGGGGCAAAGAGTAGAATTCGATTCATGCCACGAAAGTAGACAAGCGGCGCGCTTCTTAGCCGTGCATCGTTTCTTTCTTGCTGTAGTTGGCCATGATGGATGCCTCGTAATCTAGATAGGCTTGCCAACGGGACTCGACATCGACGCCGGTGCCGTACTTGCGCGCGAAGCCAATGAACGTGGTGTAATGTCCCGCCTCGGAGACCATGAGCTCGCGGTAGAACTCGGCCAACTCGGGGTCGCTGATTTTTTCAGAAAGCATCTTGAACCGCTCGCAAGATCGCGCCTCTATCATGGCGGCAAACAGGAGCCGATCCACGAGTTGTTCTTCTCGGCTGCACTTCCGCCGAATGAACTTCAGCACCTCGCCCACATAATCGTCTTTGCGCTCTGGACCGAGGGCATAGCCGCGAGCCTTGATGCGTTCAACGACCATTCCAAAGTGTTCGATTTCTTCTTGCGCGATGCGCGTCATTTCTTCCACCAATTCCAGGTGTTCGGGGAAGCGTGCAATGATGGAAATGGCGTTGGAAGCCGCTTTTTGCTCGCACCAAGCGTGGTCCGTGAGGATTTCGGAAATGTTGCTTTCGACCAGCGCGACCCACCTCGGATCGGTTGGGAGACGAAGGCCAAGCATCGGAGATTCGCTTGATGCAGAAGAGGGGGTACTCATGGTTGGGTGGTGATTCGGATGAGGCTGCCCGTGGGAATCCAATGGCCGTCTTCTCCGCGCAAGCAAAGTTCGCCGGCCTCGCTTGAGGCAGCAGGCAGAATGCGGTCCCAAACCGTCTCGAGGGCGGAGGGCGCGATGCCACTGTAGGTGTTCATGATGATGAAACCGCCGGGCTCAACCAAGGCGGCAACGGTTTCACACAGGTTGAGAAGTTGATCTTCGAGACGCCATTTTTGGCCTTTGGGTCCCAGTCCCCAAGTTGGGGGATCGAGCACAATGCCACGGTATTTCTTGCCTCTGCGTTGCTCGCGTTGGGCGAATTTAAGGGCGTCCTCCACCACCCAGCGGATGCCATCGAGGCCGCTCAATTCCATGTTGATGCGTGTCCAATCCACGACTTGGCGGATAGCATCTACATGGGTGACATCTGCTCCTGCAGCACGCGCAGCGAGCGAAGCTCCACCAGTGTATGCAAAGAGGTTCAGAAATGCATCCCCGGGCTTCAGATGTTCGGCGATGAATTCCCAATTGACGGCTTGTTCAGGAAAAACACCCACGTGCTTGAAGCGGGTCATTTCGAGCTGGAACGTCAAATCCAATCGCGGAGAGCGGTACTTTAGGTTCCATCCTTCAGGGACGGATTCCAACGGCACCCAATTTCCTTTGGTCATGCCGGTCGGTTCAAATCGGGCGTTGGCCTTGTCCCAAGCATCAAAGTCAAGGCTCCGCGACCAAACAGCGGAGGGGTCCGGACGGTCGAGCAAAAGGGTGCCAAAGCGTTCGAGCCGTGAACGGTCTCCGGAGTCCAGGACGGCGTATTCTTCCCAATGTTCGGGCGCCCATCGTTGATAAGTGCGTGTAGACATGCGGGTGCAAAGGTCGGAAATGCCGAGGTATTCAGAGCATCTTTGTGCTCAATGGCTCCAAGAACCCCGCCCAAGCAATTGCGCAAAGAGATCCTAGAGGTCTTCAAGCGCCAACCAAACAAGCCCCTGAACCACAAACAGGTGGCAAGTACATTGGGAATTCTCAATCATGATACTCGGCAGAAAATCACAGGAATCTTGGAGGACATGGGCCGCGATGGCCGCTTAGAATCAATCGGTCGAGGGCGCTACCTGCTCAAAGAAGTGCCCCAAAACGACCGGCCTATCGGAACCATTCAGGTGACCCGTCATGGACGGGGATTTGTCATGATGGCGGATGGAAACGAGGTATCTATTCCCAAGGGTTTTACGGGAACAGCCTTTTGGGGTGACACGGTCGAAGTGGACTGGGTGCGCCGCGGCGGCCGGCACACACCGCGTGTCGCACGCATCGTAGAACGTCAACGTTCCCAGTACGTGGTGGTGCTCGAAAAAGTCCGTGATTACGCCTTTGGCTACCCTTCTGATCAACGCCTTCACACCAACTTTTTCATCGGCGCAAAGCACTTAGCCGGTGCTGAAAATGGTCAAAAGGTCATCGTCGAAATACTCAAGTGGGACGATGCGTCGGACGCTCCTTCTGCAAAAGTCGTGAAGATCCTGGGCACGCCTGGGGACCACGAAGTCGAGATGCACGCCATCCTCGCCGAGTACGGATTGCCGTATGAATTTCCCGATCATGTGCTTGCCGCGGCTGATGCGATCCCGCATGCTGTGCCTGCGGAAGAACTGAAGCGCCGCCGGGATTTCCGAGATGTTACGACCCTGACGATTGACCCGGTCGACGCCAAGGATTTTGACGACGCGCTGTCATTGAAACGCCTCAAAAATGGTCATTGGGAGGTGGGGGTTCACATTGCAGACGTGGCGCATTACCTCAAGCCAGGAACGGTGCTCGACGAAGAGGCACGTCAGCGCGCGACGTCGGTCTATCTCGTAGATCGGACGATTCCGATGCTGCCGGAAGTGCTTTCCAACAACCTCTGTTCGCTGAGGCCGAACGAGGATCGACTGGCGTTCAGTGCGGTGTTCGAAATGAACGACAAGGCAGAAATAAAAGGCGAGTGGTTTGGCCGATCGGTCATTCATAGCGACCAACGATTCGCTTACCACGAAGCGCAGGAACGGATTGAGACAGGCAAAGGCAAATACGCCGATGAGGTGAAGACGTTGCAGCATTTGGCGGAGAAGTTGCGCGCCAACCGATTCAAGGCCGGGGGCATTGACTTCAACACGGAAGAGGTCAAATTTGAGTTGGACGAGGCGGGCAAACCGCTGCGGGTCGTAATCAAGCGCATGCTCGATGCCAATCGCCTCATCGAAGACTTCATGTTGCTAGCGAATGTGCGGGTGAGCCGTTACCTCGCCAAGCCGCGAAACAACGAAGGCAAGCGCGAGGAATCAACCCGCACAGCGGTGTACCGGATTCACGATCGGCCTGATCCCGAGAAGCTTCAGCAGCTGCGGAAGTTTGTTTCCAAATTCGGTCTCGAAATGCCTAAGATTAATCCCGCCAACGCTGAGTCTGCGCTGCGGCAACTGCTCCAAGCAGCAGCCGGCAACACGGCTGAAAATGTGGTCAAAACCATGGCGATTCGCTCCATGGCCAAGGCGGAGTACAGCACCAATAACATCGGCCACTATGGCCTGGCGTTTCCATTCTACACGCACTTTACCAGTCCCATT
>Ga0209714_1001777_pt1 | contig 11380 bp, 10 predicted proteins | sample COGITO_mtgs_1104_5_FD_185517 | JGI IMG/M metagenome (GOLD analysis project Ga0209714, IMG submission 185517) | Pelagic marine microbial communities from North Sea - COGITO_mtgs_110414 (SPAdes) (version 2) | ecosystem: Environmental > Aquatic > Marine > Epipelagic ...
GGGGACGTGGAGGCTTTATTTGACGACGGTTACCGAAGAATTAACATCGATGGGATGGGCTGACCCATTGATGCCCTCCGCAAACAAAAAGGGAACAGCAAATTTGTTGGTTTTTGTGTGCATTACTCAATTTTTTAAATCCCTTGTGAAGCTTCTCTTAAGGTTTTCGGCCCCGTTTTGACATTTTGAACCCTATAGATTGTTCCCAAGATGATTTCCAGCCTGGTCCGTACATCTCGGTCCTCCTCTGTTCTGGCCCGTGGAATCGCCTTCCCGGTCCCGTTATTCCCGCCCGCTGGCATATTCCGCCCCCTCTCCACGACCAGCAACATGAGAAACATCGGAATCTCCGCGCACATCGACTCCGGCAAGACGACCCTAACGGAGCGCATCCTCTTCTACACGGGTCGCATAAACTCCATCCACGACGTGAAGGGCAAGGACGGCGTCGGCGCGAAGATGGACAGCATGGACCTCGAGCGCGAGAAGGGCATAACGATCCAGTCCGCCGCGACGTTCTGCGAGTGGGGAGGGCACAACGTCAACATCATCGACACCCCGGGACACGTGGACTTCACCATCGAGGTGGAGAGGGCGCTGAGGGTGCTGGACGGGGGGGTGCTCGTGCTGTGCGGGGTGAGCGGGGTGCAGAGCCAGAGCCTGACGGTCGACAGGCAGATGAAGAGGTACAACGTGCCGAGGGTCGCGTTCATCAACAAGCTGGACAGGCAGGGGAGCAGCCCGGAGAAGGTGGTGGAGGACCTGAGGAGGGATTTGAGGCTGAACGCGTGCCCCGTTCAGATTCCCATCGGGCTCGAGGAGCACCACAGAGGGGTCGTGGACGTCGTCCGGGGCCGGAGCTACGTCTTCAAGGGGGATATGGGGGAGGAGGTGGAGGTCGGGGACGTCCCCCCCGAGTTTGCGGAGGAGGTGGTTACAAGGAGGGGGGAGATAATCGAGAGGCTCGCGGACGTCGACGACGAGATCGGGGAGCTGTTCCTGATGGAGGAGGAGGTGGACACGGACACGCTCGTCGCGGGCATCCGCAGGGCGACCATCGCGTGCAAGTTCGTGCCCGTCTTCATGGGGAGCGCCTTCAAGAACAAGGGGGTGCAGCCGCTCCTCGACGGCGTGCTCGACTACCTGCCGAGCCCGGGGGAGAAGGAGAACTTCGCGCTCGACCTGGACGACGAGGAGCGCGAGGTCAAGGTGAGCTGCAGCAGCGACGACCCCCTGATCGCCCTGGCCTTCAAGCTGGAGGAGGGAAAGTTCGGCCAGCTCACGTACATGAGGGTTTACCAGGGGATGCTGAAGAAGGGGATGGTCGTGACGAACGTGAACTCGGGGAAGAAGGTGAAGATACCCCGGCTCGTGCGAATGCACAGCGACGACATGGAGGAGATCGATTCCGCCGGCGCGGGGGAGGTCGTGGCGACCTTCGGGGTGGACTGCAGCTCCATGGACTCCTTCACCGACGGGCGGCTCAACTACGCCATGAGCAGCATGTTCGTCCCGGAGCCGGTGATGAGCATCGCCGTGAAGCCGAAGGTCACGACGGACCAGATGAACTTCGGGAAGGCGCTCGCCAAGTTCAGCAAGGAGGACCCCACGCTGAGGATATCCATCGACCCCATTAGCTCGGAGACCATCTTGTCCGGGATGGGGGAGCTGCATTTGGAGGTTTACATCGAGCGCATGAAACGGGAGTACGACGTGGAATGCGTGCAGGGGCAGCCTAGTGTGAATTATAAGGAGGCTATTGGAAGGAAGGTGCCGTTCGACTACCTTCACAAGAAGCAGAGCGGAGGAAGTGGCCAGTATGCCAAGGTCATAGGCTACATCGAGCCCATTGACCGCGATGATGAAGACGTGGAAGACCACAATTTCGAATTCGTCAACAACTGCACGGGTACGAACATTCCTCCGGAGTACTACCCGAGTTGCAGAAACGGTGCTCAGGACGCCTGCGAGAAGGGAGGGTTGATCGAGTGCGAGGTCCAGGGTCTCCGGGTCGTCCTGGAGGACGGCGCCAGCCACAGCGTGGACAGCAGCGACATGGCGTTCCGGATCGCCACGGCCGCGGCGACGCGGGACGCTATGCGCAAGGCCCAGCCGAGCATCCTCGAGCCCGTGATGAAGCTCGAGGTCGTCGCGCCCGAGGAGTTCCAGGGGGCCATCGTCGGGGGACTCAACAGGAGGAACGGACTCATACAGAGCAGCGACATGGACGCGGACGGGTCGAGCGTGGTTATCATCGCGGATATGCCCCTGGCGAATATGTTCGGGTACTCGACGGACCTTAGGTCGATTACGCAGGGGAAGGGGGAGTTCACTATGGAATACAAGACACACATGCCAGTAAGGGCTGATGTGCAGGAGGAATTGATCAAGGCACACAATGAAGAGAAAAATGATAAGAAGAAGGCTGCCTAAACGTCGTTACCGTTTATACTTACATATAATAGATATAGATATAGTTATTATATATCATATATCATATATCATATATCATATATCATACTAATCTACTTTTGAAGTCCCGTCAACAATTCATTAAAAGGGGCTCATTCAAACAGTCGCTGCTCCTGTGCACTTGTCGCGAACTCATCGGGAATAAGTCCTTCTTTTTTTTGTCTGTCAATTCTTCCAGTTTCACTAGCATCTCAGTTGCATCTGCAATCACAGCTTCATTCATTCTCCGATCAATTGCCGGTTGGCCATCCTTTACCATCCCCCCGAGACAGAAACAGAGACAGCAGAAGAGCTGACCAGCGGCGGAAAGCCAAGAGATCTGACTTCTCACTCTTTGAACGGCAAGTCGATCAGTTAACCTCACGTTTTCGCCCTCTTTCTTCAAAGTGATAGTGTGTGTCATGCTGTATCCAGCGACGCAGTGGAACACAATGCTAATCCCATTCTCTTCCATCATTGTGGATATAGCTGTTTTGTACGATGGCGGGAAGATGGCATGTTTTGAGGAAAGGGGGGAACGCACTTTGGCAATCGCTGTCAGAGAGGAAGGTCCAGAAGCTAAATTTAAGAACGAGGGAACACAGGAATGTGTTAAAGGGGAGGGGGGAGGGGGGAGGGGGGGGGCTGGCAGGTGCCACACTTTCATGAACCGCCGCTGGCAAAGTCTCCAACAACATCATTAACTCACCTCCCTCTCTCTGTCCTACCCAAACAAGGCTCCCAAATAAATTTCCCCACCCTCCCACATCGCTCAGCGTCCTCAGGACTACTTCTGAGCTTGTGTGTCGCAAGATTGTGCATATTGTTGAGTGAAATTTATCGTGGCGGGTGATTTCAGGGCCTTTCCTCTCAAATTCTGTGTCATCGTAGTCTTCGCCGTTTCCAAAGCCACTGAATCGTACGAATTTAGATGAAGGACTTATAAGAATGCCAACAGTCCCGTTTGAATCGCGCATTGCAGGAGGCAGTGGCTCGTCGAAGTTATCCTCAACAATGTCGATATCATCCTCGTCATCGGAGAGACATTTTGAGATAGACAGCTCCATCGACGGAGATGGTTTCCCTAATAGAGAGCTCAAGGAGGAGTGTGGTGGGCTGCCCTCAGTCGACGACATCGTGGTATTGTCACAAATGAGAAGAAAAAAGGGGCCCAGAACAAGATTGAGATTTGTCTTTGTATTACAGCTATACTGGATATCTTGTTTTCAAGTATTTTCTTGACGTACTATAGTACTTTTTGTCTTACCAAGAGGTGTCTTTTTTAGGATTAAGTGGTTGTGTGTGCGCTCAATTCACAGTTTCGTCTAGGACTCCCAATGTAAGAACGCTCCGAAAAAAGAAAAATACTTCTCAACATCACAACCAAAGAAAACATCTAAAGCCCCATATTTTCTCGGAAAGACACTTATAAACACGATATATTCCTCTAAGTGCACTTAATATCCCCCAATCCCCCAATCCATCCTCACGCTAACTCCTGAACGCTTCATCTGAACAAAAGATCCTCCCCCGATATGGCCTCTGCTCCTATCGTGTGTACAACAACGAAGTTCAAGAGTACCGCCCCACACATCAATTCCATCCCCCTGTCCAAATTCCCTCCCTTACTCCACCGGATCCTCTCTTCCCTTCACCTCCGCTCCCAGACAATCTTCACTCCCTCTGAGACTACCACTCTCGCAAACAAGTTCAAATTTCCCAATGCAGGGGTCTTCGAGGACGTCGTCGGATGTCTCTGTTACGTGTTCGAAGGCGCCGGCTATGCCACAGTAAAGCCAAAGATTGTGAAGGCTTGTCTGATGGAGGGGGGTGTGGATGAGGAGCATGCTGAGTCCTTCGCCAGCACTTGGGGGCAGCATGCTGGAGATGTCATCGCTCGGCTTAAGGAGTGTACACTCGGCGGGCCGAAGATACTCAGCGATGTCAGCTGGAACCTCCACGTCAACGTCGCTCAGAGCGGCCTCACAAGGACCCAGAATGCCATTGCCCGCTTTGAGCTTCAGCTTGAAAAGCCAGACAAGAAACTTGGGAGTAATGAGGGGGATGAGGTAATCGGTGTTGAGTTTGGACACGAGGAGCTATATGACTTTTTCTGCAAGTTGGAGACAATACAGGCCCAGCTTGACGCCATATCTTGATGGACATACAAATGAACCAGAAATTTGGACAATGCGATTTTCTTGCTTGCTATTGCTTAACCAACTCTTCCCACTTTAATTTTTTTCTGATTATTCAATAACTCTCAAATATTGTTGACGATGGTATTTCTTTGTCTACTCTGTGATTATGCAGTATTGAAAAAAGAGCTGATGATGTGTTTAACTAGCACCTTCGAAGTGGCCCCGGAAAAGAAAAAAAAATCTCACAGTCAGTTGTAACTAATTATATGATATTCGAATCGCTTTACTACACTCTAAGCCCGGAGGATATTGTAGAAAGCGCCGGCTTTCTGGACAATTTCTGAGAATACTGTTCCCCTGTCACACAAATCTGTTGGAACATTATTCAAACTCTCTTCTAACGACGGCACAATACTCAGGCAGAGAAAACGCACCGTCGCACCACAAATGCATACCCCAACCGAATCTATTCAGGGAACGTACACGACGAACCATGTGACCTTTTCGTCTTCCTTTGACTCCGGAAACCTCCTGTCTGCAAATTACCAACCTTCTTTGAATGAATTCCACCTAACCACAGCAAAGGACGGGGAAGGAACTCCTTACGAAACACCCTACACAACTTGGTTTCACTTCAGCGTATCGGATGTATGCGAGGGCGATATCATCAAGATGTGTATTGGCAATATGAATAAGCAACTTCGTCTTTACAAACAGGATTATCGCCCCTTTTGCAAAGTGGTGCCATTGGAGGGAACTAAGGTGGATAAGGAGAAAGGACAGTATATGAACGTTTGGAGGAGAATACCAAGCGTGTGTAGCATTAAAGTTGTGGGTAAGGGGGCTCAAAGTCAGATGCAGCTCCGTTTCAGTTACAAATTTGAGGCTCTGGGCAGGAGCACTTCTTCTTCGAAAAACACCGATGTCGCAGAGGGAAAGCCATGTGGCTACAAGGTTTTTTTCTCCTTTTGTTATCCACAGGGATATACAGAGCTGCAAAAGCGACTAGAGGAATGTGACTGCCTGTACGGTGGAGGTGAGAAGGGATTTTATTACCATCGCGAGCTCTTGACTACGTCACTTGATGGGAGGAGAATCGACTTGCTGACAATTACGAGCAACGATGGCATCCGCGATGATTGTGAGATGCCATTCAAATTTACCCCGATGGAAGCCAGGGGAGAGAGCTCCAAACGATTCGATTTCCGCTCATCTGGGAAGAAGATTGTATTCATTAGTTCTCGTGTGCACCCTGGAGAGACGCCGGCACAGCATGTCTTTGACGGTTGCTTGAATTTCCTCCTCTCTAATGATGTGAGAGCGAGACAATTGAGGAGGCAGTTTGTTTTTAAGATGGTTCCAATGCTGAATCCGGACGGTGTCGCCAGGGGCCACTATAGATGTGACAGTCGGGGCGTGAATTTGAATCGGTTTTACGACGAACCAGACCCGGTACAGCATCCGAGCATTTATGCCGTGAAGGCATTTTTGGAGAGGAAGAAAGATGATCTCAGGTTGTATTTGGATCTTCACGCCCATGCCAGCAAGCGGGGTTGCTTCATCTACGGCAATTACTTGCCGAGTCCCCAGGGGCAACTTGCCAATCAGATGTACCCTAAATTGATCTCCCAGAACTCCCAGTGGTTCGAATACAAAGGCTGTGATTTTAGTCTTAAAGGAATGTCTGGGAAGGACAAACGCGACAACGGATTGACAAAGGGGGGATCTGGGAGGGTTGGAATCTATTATGCCACTGCGAATGACCATTGCTACACATTGGAGTGCAATTACAACGAAGGATTGTTGACCGGTCCAATTGGCAATTGCGGTGGCTTTGGTGGCACACCGGCTGGAAATCTGATGGGTGGTGTCGGTCGAATGACTACTCCAAAATACACCATAGAAATGTTTCAGAACGTTGGTGAAGCATGTTGCGTGGCTTTGCTGGACATGGGGAACACCAACCCTCTCAGCAGATTGGGGGGAGAAATCCCTAGTAGGAATGAAAGGAAGAGTGGACTGAAAGGAACGTTTACGGCACCGACGTTCGAGGAGGTGGCAGAGGAAATAAGGAGGGAAGTGTGTGATAGAAGGGATTTAACGAAGAGGGAGTTCGAGCAGGAAGCGTTGGGGGGAGGAGAGAGGGAAGAGGAAGAGGACACAGAGGAGGCTAAAAGGCTTAGTAAATTGTCTAATGTTGCGAACGATGTAAGACCATGGAGCAAACTTGCACCGAATTGGCATTGGGGGGGGGTAATAGAAGTAAGCCAGCCACTGCCGACGAGCAAGCAGCAGCAGCGGGTCAAGAAAAACGGCACCATGCAAACTCACACCAAGCTGAAGATGAAATCCGTTAAGCCGACCATTAACCAGGAGCCAACGAAGACGAGTGCATTCAACCGCCCGAAGGTGATTGCGCGCGCGCCTTATAGAAGGCCGACTTGGCCTCACATGGAAGAGGAGGACACACCCTCTCATCTTCAGACAGCAGCAGCACCTCAAACTCAAGTGTTATTCCAGCAAAAGCAACAGCAGCTGCAACAGCAAGTACTGAAAAAACGACTCCCGATTCCTCAACCACCTCCATCCCACGCACACCGAAAGATCAATTCGCTCCCGACAGACAGCACTTCCATGCCGGTTATTTCGCGTCCGAACAGGATGTTTAATACCAATGGGACTGGGGCCGTGCCCAGAAAGAGCATGGAGAAGATCATCCACGGCATTGGAAGCAAACCGAGCTCGCTTGGGAACGGAAAGGCAAGCAAGATACCTCAACCGCAATTCTTTTATAGCCGCCCTGTTAAGTAAACTTTAACACACAACACTACGCTGTTTGTTGAGATGTTATCTCTAAACACAAAAAAAAATCCTACTCTCGCTCCCTATTTTCTAGACGTAATTTCGCTCGCAGTCGCCTTGGCTACTCCCTTTGCTACTGACTTTACACCCAGCTCTCTGGCATTCATAACTGCTTTGCCAAAGTTGCCTACCGCACCGACAGAGTTTTTCGCAGATTCGGCAGCTTGTGCTCCATACTTGTGCTCGACAAGACTGACAGTGGCATCCCCTCCCGCGCTAGCAATTATTGAGCCTCCCTTTACGACGGCGTCTGTCAACTTCGCGTAGGATTTCAACCCAGCATGGACAATTTCTTTTGTATTTTTGTTCTTGCTGCTATTGGATTCATCGCCACCAATTTGACTCGCAATTGTTGTCGCTAGTGCTCCCGTGACTGCGACTGCCCCCTTGGCTAAAACCCCTGTAGCTCCTGCTACAGCTTTGGTCCCGGTCGCCATCGTCTTGATCTTACGGTTGGTTCTTTCAGGAACAACGAATTCTTCCTCGTTTTTCTTCAATTTCTTCTTCGCTTTTTCAGCGCCCCAACCTATAGAGCTAGCGAGTGCCTTGCTCCCTTTTAATATGTAATCACTGGCATAGTCTGCTGTCTCCTCCATACGCCTTGCCACTTCCGACCGCTTGATTGTTAAGGTTGTGTAACTTGACAAGATCTTCTCAAACTCGGCATCTACTGAACTGTCGTCGAGAAGCTCTATGGTGTAAATGTTCTGTCCTTCAACCGTAACAAGGTAAATACCTCGACTCTCCCGCACAACTTCATAATGGTCATTACGTTCCAAATTAAGCTCAAAGTAGTCTTCCTTCATCAGAATTTTAAGAAAGCGCTGGCCCTCAATAAATAGCAAAGTGCCGCATTCAGTGATACCTTCTATCTTGCAACGAAATGAATGATGGTTGTCCATTGTGCTTGGTTCTTTGTCGGTTAATTAAAAAAATGAGTGCATTTTTGTTTTTACTTTTTTTCAACTCTCTCTCCTTTTCACTTTCTACTTTCTTTACCAACGCACTGTAAATTAATCCCCCCATATTCCTGCGTTTCTTTCAAAAAAGTAGCGCCCGATCCAATCTTAACCGCTCCACCCTTGAAATTGGGTAATTTGCTTTCGTTTTGCGGAAGAGCCTTCAAGGTGTGTGTGTCCATAAACAGGTGGGTACACGAATGTTCCTTGAGGCAGGTCAGCGTCGCTGCAGCCCTCTCAGAGGGTACCCCGCAACCACGTATTCCTCCCACTGCTGGAAGGACAATTGAAGAGCCCGAAAAGATTGCCGAGCCGATTCCGGAACCGATTCCAAAAGGATGGCACAAAGTAACCCCAACACATATGGAATCTTCAGGACTCAAATCCATTTTAAGAGCTGCATCTGCTGCATGCAAGAGCAAATCCTCGTTTGTGTAGTTTGAGTTGTTGTAGTTGCCATGAGGGACGTTTTCGTCCCCCTCTTCTTCATCTTCGTTATAGAAATTATCAAGTTGCTCCCCTTCCAAAAGCTCAGATACAAAGTCCCCGCCGATGGAGGGTACTGGTAATACCACATCCCAGAGCCAGCTATCTTCAGTGCCAGGCACACTGCCCTTTACTTTTTTTATCTTTGCCATGGATTCCACATCCTTCACCATTCCGTACGTGACCCCAATCCTATTGCACGCAAGTTGAAGAATTAAATTCTCAGAAACATTTGGTAGATCACTGACGAGTAGATCCCCTCGCTCATACCCATACGCGGAGAGCCAGGTTGATAATCCGACGGTTTTGCGAGAAAGATCACCGTAAGTCAAGGGCGTGAATCCCGGTTGAAAGGGAGATTTTAGCGCAAGGTGCTTTGGATACTTGGCGGCAGTGGCTGTCAAGAGTGCAGAAAATGTACGATGAGTAGCCATGCCCACTGCGCAACAGGAACAAATAAGCTATCAGTGAGCACAATTAGCGTCCTGACGATCTTTTAATGCAAAATCTGTAAATACTGTTGCGCTAAAACCTTTTCTGTACACGGCGCCAAAATCCAAAAAAGAAAAAATTATTACTGTTCTCTCTGATATAAATCGGTCAATTTGCTCTTTGGAGCATCATGCAGAACAACAACAGGGTCATTTTGAAAGCAGTGCCCTTTTCCCTCCTCCTACTTGTCGTAGTGCCTCCTCTCGCCAGTTCTTCAAATACCTTGCCAAATGAGGCACCCCCAAAGACTTATCCTCACCTTGGTTCGTCTGCATTAGTAGATGGCGAGACTGGGCAAGTGTATTGGGTGCGGGGTCGATCGACGCAGGTAGAAGGGCTATTCTCCTCTCTCCCTCCGCACTTCAGGGCTACCGTTTTGACTGGAACCATTGTTGCTGTACTGTTCTTTGACATTTTCGGCCCCGCCCTGAAACATATTGTCGGGCTAATTCTCCACTCACTGCTATCACTGCTTTACTCTGTCCTGCAACGCTGTAGACTGAAGGCAATGCGGCCCCTCCCGCCTGCAACCACGCCAACAAATAAAATGCCATCACTCGGCTTGCTCTTCTCTTCTGTCACTCTTCACCCAACCTTGCTGATTCCCCTGTACTTAATTTACATCCTGGAATCGGCCAACTCGTCAACAATAAAGTACCTCTCCAACACCTGCTCAACCTCCGCAGCTACTGGAATCATCGACGCACTGCGGCGAACTCCGCCTGAGGTTATTTGGAGGATCCGAACATACCACTATGAGGACCGCTATGGCAACAGCAGAAAGACGGCGTTTGGATATGATGATGATGACCATCTCAACTCACTTGCTTCATCAGGGGGTTCCAAAAAAAATCCCCTTAGGGGGAAAGCAATGAGGAAAAAGGTATACGGATCTACCAAGGAGGAACGCTTTGTATTCGATGGATGGAAAGACGGGACTAACATGATCGCGAGCGTCGACAGGAGGGCCAAAGTGGGGGCGAAAAAAATTAAAAAAATTTCCCTAACAAAGCTTCTTGTCTTTGGCAGTGGGGAAAGCCGAGAGCAGTACAGACGACAGCTTTCTGGATTCATTTCTAAAGAAGGAGTTGGGGACGACCACTACGATTTCGAGACCCAAATTCGAATAGGACGCGGCGTTTGGCGTGACAAGCTCCTTGTACTTCTCCCTTCAGGTGGCGGAAGCATGCAGGACATCGACGGCGCTGATGAAGAATACGGGGGTAAGAGGAAAGCGTTGTTCATGCCAGGTAGGATATCGCGATTTTGGTACTGGATCGCAACGATTTTTTTGCTGACAGTACCCTACCGGCGGTGGTTTGCGAGGCAGTGCGACGAAATGACAGTTCAGATTGTCAAAGAAACCTTCGAAAGGAGCGACGGATTGGATGCGAGTTTGAATGGCCCTGGCTATATAAATTCTATGCAGCCGTCGACTCAAACACAGGCATCCTCCGTATTTGCCAGCTTCTTTCCCCGTACAAAATTTTTCAGGGTGGCAACTGAGGTTGAGCAGCAAAAGGAAAATGAGGAGAAGGAGAGGATGAATTCTTTCGTCAGGCAACTGAAAGAGGAATTTGGCGATTGGGAGACAAATGCAGATGCTAGTCCCACAGGCATTGCCGGCGCGGACTCTAGCGAAGACGTGAATGTGGACGTGGACTCGAAAGGGGCAGAAGTTGCAGCCAGTGCAGACGCGAGTGTCACAGGGACCACAAGTGTAGGTGGCGATTCAAGTGAAGGGAATGCGAGTGCCGATGTGAGTGCCGAGGCGAGTGACGATGTGAGTGCCGATGCGAGTGACGATGCGAGTGCCGATGCGGGCGTCGATGCGGGCGACGATGTGAGTGACGATGCGAGTGCCGATGCGGGCGTCGATGCGAGTGCCGATGCGGGCGTCGATGCGGGCGTCGATGCGGGCGTCGATGCGGGCGTCGATGCGGGCGTCGATGCGAGCGGTATTGTAAATTCCAATGAAAACGCAAATAT
>Ga0209714_1001788_pt1 | contig 11346 bp, 10 predicted proteins | sample COGITO_mtgs_1104_5_FD_185517 | JGI IMG/M metagenome (GOLD analysis project Ga0209714, IMG submission 185517) | Pelagic marine microbial communities from North Sea - COGITO_mtgs_110414 (SPAdes) (version 2) | ecosystem: Environmental > Aquatic > Marine > Epipelagic ...
CGACGCCACGCGACGCCACGCGACGCCACGCCACGCCACGCCATGCCAGCATGTGCTGTACTCCTCACCTGCTGTCTTCCCCGCAGCAAAAGCTGGGGATGCATTCGCGAGAACAAGCGAGGTAGCGACAAGACCAGCCTTCCCACCAATTCGTAGAGCTTTTCCTACTCTCCCACTCAATTTCCTCGGCTCGGAATCTGCGTGACTTCTCATGTTTAGCTGGGAGAGGGCCTGAACCTTGTGAACGCGCGAAGCGGTCATTGCCGGTAGGGGGGATGCAGAAAATGCTAGCACATTTTTTGCACATATTAGGGCTGCTAATAGAGGGAAAAGTATGGGTGGCTGCATTTTATTTGGAAAGGGGGAAAATTGCACTGATTTGCAAATACTGATCGTATAAAACGTATAAAAATAATAGGTAACTCACCCACTTTTCCCCCCTTTATTTAGCATTTTTCCTGAAAAAAATTTTATGATGAGAACCATATAGACTAGTTGCGCCCAATCTATAATATTTAGTTCCGCAGACTTTGAGATTAGCCACCAACACCAGCTGAATCAACATCGTTGCTGGCATGCCAGGGAATAGTGTTATGCCTGGTAGCCCTAGCCGTAAGCGCGGTTTTGAAGAACGTAGAAATGATTTATCATCGTCGGATCTACCATTGAAAAATAAATTCCAGAAAACCAAGTCATGCAGCTCGTTCAGCTCCTTTAAGGAGAGCTCCTCCGACGAAACTGTAACTAGTTCTTCAGCAACAACAACACCAACAAGAGAACCGTCACTGTATGGGTGGTTCATCGAGACCGAAGGTAAGATTTCTGCTTATCCCAATCGATCGGTTATCGATTGCATCGTCTATAAGTAAAAACTGACACAAGAAACGCGCAACAACAAAATTAACCTTTACCCAAAATGGAAACTTGAAGGCAAAGGATATAACAGCTGTCCGACTCTCCCTTCCCTTGCTCCCACATTTCATAGCGAATCGTCAGATGAATCAAGCAAAACTAGTTTTAACTTCGTTTCTATGAAAAATCAAGTCCCGAACCTGACATGTCAGATTACCAAAAATGGGGAAATTTGTGACAACGAGTTGACCTTGGTGGGGCCGGGGGGGGGGTTAGGGGTGCATCGGGGGGACGAGGGGAAACCACCCTTGGCTTTTCGTACAATGAAGAAGGTGCGTGTATTTGCGTCGTGAATTTGTGATGTATTTGAGCTTGTCTTTGTCCTGCTTGGCTCCTTGTGATCTCAAAAGCCATAAAGCTAAACCCGCCCCCCTGCGCAACCCTACTCCCCCCCCCCATCCCAAAACCCCACGCAGGCGCCTCCAAATATTCCCATCCTCCCTCAAGACAGTGGCGTAGCTTGGGCGTTCGCAGCCGACACGGTTGATGACCTCTTCGGCGATGACGACATTACCATTCCTGAGCGAAGGAGGTAGGAGGTTAAGTCTTTTTTTTTGAGCGGCATCTTCGCCATTATGGTATGTAAATATTTAAACCACCTGTAGAAACCAAACGAACAGCCCTATGTGAGAGGGCGCACACACTGACTTTCTGCTTATCGTGGTGGTGGAAACGCACAAGAAAAAAATAATGAAAGACAAAAATCTGAGTGCTTTTTTTGCAAAATTATTTGAAGTTTTAGAGGCGTGAACGACTGCGAACGCATTCCCTCACTTCAAGCACACGAAAAAATAATAAAAATTCTACCCACGTATTCGCATAAACTGCCATTTTTGCCACTAGCTTAATCCGATTCTTCGTCGCTGTCATCGTCATCTTCACTGTCGTCATCATCACTTTCTTCTAACCAAGCGAACCAGCTGGTGCACTGGATGACGATGTTCGTTTTGCCTTCCTCCCACTCCTCGCGCTCGTCATCCTTGTATGTCAGCATGGCTTCTGCCTCACAGATATCGTACTTGTACATCATTTTCATTAACTCGCTGCTGACTGCAACACCGTCGACCTTGGGGAAACCAATTTCGTTCAGATAACACTGCAATCCGAACAGGAATTCCATCTGGACGTCAACGTTATCCTCGCCGAGAGAGACCAGAGCTGCTCCCCACTTTTCCTCTTCAAAAACGCTCCCCTTGGTATCCGGCGTGCTTCCGTAGACTTCTTTAAGCACGCTCTTGACGAGCTTGTCGCCAGTAGGGAGTAGCTCTCCGTTCTCCTTGACCCAATCGACGAGCTCTTCCCCCTGCAATTTTCCTCCCGTCCAAGCGCTCAGCAAGTCGCCCTCCACCTTGGCGGCATTTTTCAGCCTCTCCTCCTCAGCCAACTTAGCAGCCTTCTCCTCCTCCTCCTCCTTCTTGCGTCTCTCCTCCTCCTCCCTCTCCTCCTCCTCCTTTGCCTCCTTCATTTTCTTGACCCGAGCCTCTGCCTCTTCCTGGGTCTCTCCGGGCAAAGCAATGACAACATCAGGCTTTTTGACTTCCTCGACGACAGCCTGCTTGGGAGCGGGCTTAGCAGGCTTCGTCGTTGGCACAGGGATGGTAGGCGCGGGCCTTTGAAACCTACTGTCCACGGGATTGACAGCCCCGGCGTCGTCGTTTCGCTGACGGGAGTTGAATCTTGCGCCCCAGCCTTCTCCGCCAGCCCCTCTCCTCTCTCCGCTACCCAAGCTGTGGCCATCTCTGCTGTCGTCGTTCCTGTTGTCTCTCGGCTCCCTGTCACGGTTGTAATCGAGGTTGCCGAATCTACCACCTTCCCTGGGTTCAGGGGGACCGTCGTCCCTCCTAGCGAACTGCTGTCCACCTCCTGTTCCCATTTCCTCCCTATTTTGCTGTCGGTTGGCTTTGTACATTTCCTCCTCGGCAGCAACGGCAGCAAACCTGGAATTCTGGACGGTTGGAGGGGGGGCCCTCGACGACTTGTACAATTCCGTTGCAGCTCTGTCCTCATCAGCGAACTTGGCAAATCTGGAATTCTGCACCTCTGGGGGTCCTTGTGGGAGCAAGTTATGGTCGTTGTGTGTTCCATCGCTGTTGTTGGCATTGTTGTTTCCGAAACCTCTTCTCTCTCCGGGTGCACTCTCCAAAGCGCCGAACCGGCTGTTTGTCTGTAGTGCAGGCATATCCCGGGGCATTCCTCCCCGAGGACTGATCTCCCTCTCCTTGCGCTCCATTTCGCGCTCGCTCTCCAGTTTGGCAAAGCGAGAGTTGACAGCGAGAGGTACTGCGAGGTAAATAGAGAGAGAGAAATTGTGATGTGAAGGTGGGTTTGAGTGATGATCAGTGTTAAGGTGAGTTTTTGAGTTGTGTTTACGAATAGATTTGGTGTTAGTCACCGTTGCTACTCCTTACGAATAGCAGTCCAATATTCTTGCTCCGATTTTAAGTGTAAGATCACAGATACAAGTACTAGCGGACGGTCTCTCGACCCGTTTTCGATGTTCAGAAATTTAAGCATTTTTTCTCGTCATGGCAGTAAAAGCGAAGCGACACGACGAATGGCAGTTCTCTCACCTGCAGCCCCGAGTCCAGCTCCAGAGACTGACAAGTCGCCAAAATCTCTGGGGGCTAAGATTCCGTCCTCGCGCTCCCTGCCAAATTTATCGTCCCTCCTATCCTTTTTGAGCATGTCGGCCGCCTTGTCCTCCTCAATGATTTTAGCAAACCTGCTATTGACCTGTGGTGCGGGTGCCACGGGGAACTGTTTCTTCACGATAACTCCCTCCCCCTCTCCCCCACCGCCAATTGGTTTGTTACTAACCCCTTCCGCGCTGGCAAAATCCGCTGCCCTACTGTTCATCACAGGTTTGGGTGCCCTTTCTTTCTCCCTCTTCTTCCTTCTTTTCTTGTCTTTTAAGGCTTTCATGTCGTCCTTTTTGCTAATCTTGACACTGGTCGTGGCACCACTTTTATCTTTTTTCAGCACCTTGATGGTGACAAAACCTTCCTCGTCAACCTCGACTTTCTTGACTTTCTTAGCCTCCTCTTCCTCCTTCCTCTTTCTCGCCTCCTCCTCCTTCTTTGCCTTAGCCTCCTCCTCCTCCTTGAGCTTCCTCTCTGCCTCTTCCCTCTGCTTCCTCTCCTCTTCCTCTTTCGCCTTGGCCGCTTCTTCCTCCTTCCTCTTCTTCTCAGCCTGCTCCTTGGTTTTTCTCTCCTCAGCCTCTCTCAGCTCCCTCTCCTGGGCGACCTGGGTGGTTTTAACTACTGTGTTAAAAGAAGGAACAAAGACGCTGGCAGTTGCTTTCAAGCTATTTCCGAGAGAAGATGTCGCTTTTTGTGCCGTGGTCGATACTGGTGCTAATGTTGATGTTGAAGCCTTTGGCACAAATTCAGGGGCGGGTTTCAGCGAGGTTGTCAAGGGGGCGGCGACGGGAGCTTTTTCCTGACTCGGTTTAGTCCCATTGGGGCTTGCCGGTGGGGTAGTCAACTTCTTCGTTCCCCAGGCGTTGACCACCGGTTTGGGAGCGTCCACCTTTTCGACCTTCGCTGCAACTTCCTCTTTCTCCACAGCAGCAGCGGTGGGGGACGCAGTAGCATCTGGAGTGGTAAGCTTCTTGGCTCCCCACGCGTTCACCACTGGCTTCTTCTCGACGGCAGGAGCGGCTTCGGTTTTCGAAGCGGGCGAAGGCGGCGCGGGCGCGGGTGCGGCTGCGGGTGATGATTCAGAGGCAGGCACAGTGGCAGGGACAGGTGCCTGAGTAGAAGCTTTGTTCTCCTTGTTCTCCTCGACTTTTACGACTTTGACAGGCTCCCTTTCCACTTTGGGCTTAGCAAGATTCAACTTCTTTCGCTCACCGCCACCTCCCATGGTAATTTCGCTCCTCTCCTCCTTCTGAGAAACCAACTCCTCCTTGTTGACGGCAATAACAGGCATCTCTTTGGTTCGCCTGCTCAGAGCTAGCTTCCTCCTCTCGCCACCAGCGGCGGGAGGGGGTGTTAGACTATCACCCCTATTCGGCAACTGCTCGCGAGGGGCGTTCCTATCGAATCGATCGAAGCCCCCCCGACTTGCCCCAAAATCATTAGTAGGAGTAGGAGTAGAATGGCCCCGACTCCAGCTGCCACCCTGGTCGCTACGAGAAGTTCCGCGATCGTTGTAACCACCCTGGTCCCTTGCTGGAGGGAGAGTGGCACCCCCCCTCCTCCACTGATCGTCTGCCTCGCTCCTGCTAGGGCCTTCACGATCACGATCATCATCTCTGTCGTTCCGTCGCCCTCCATTTTGAGCGTTGCGGTCAAACTTTCCCTCGTCCCCTTCTTCCCTCTGGCGGGGACCAGTGGGGAGTGCGCCAACTTGGGGAGTATCGCCCAGAAAGGCACCTGCAAAGAAAAAGTGTTAGTAATCAGTTGGAAGGGTGAAGGGAGGAAGAGGGGGAAGAAACATGAGTATGGCTCCCTCATTATTTGCAACAAATTAAGGGTAAGCGAACGTACTCAGGGAGATTGATTGTTTCTTTGGCATCGTGAGAGTTTTTAAGATGGTGAAAACTCTTAATCAGCTCTCAAAATCTTGTCGCCAGTGATCATTGGTCGTAAAAAATTTGCCGCGAAATTGCCCGAGAACTGCCTCAGATTCTGCGTCGATTTATTCGAAAAGATGTCGACCGCGATAGTCAATTTTTCTTCGTCAACGCCCGTGGTTAGTACTTTTGTTCACTGAAATGTACTTGAAAGGTGAAGGATATCTTTTCCCCCCGGCAACACATTATCTAACACCTCTCTCTCGCACGTAGATCGCTGACCACGTGCCTGCGTCCTCGCCGTTGACGTTCGTGTCCTCCCCTGCTCTACATGCTTCTCTCGTGAAAAGTCATCTGTCCCAATATGATCCTGCCTTTGCTCCCTCTTCCCTTCCTCTTGATGTGCTGCTTGACTCCTCAGTGAGTTTGAGCAATTTCTCGACAATTCTGTTTAGCGTGCCCAGCGTTTCCACTTTTGGAAAAGCGAGCAACACTGCTCTGCGAGCGATCGTGCACAAAATTATTGATCTCTGCCGCTACAGCACCTCCAACATAATACTTGTGGACGCCAAGAGCAATTTCCATAATGCAAGGGAGAACAACAATTGGCGCAAAATTTTGCAATCTGGCCTGATTGATAAATGCGACGACATGCTTCTTGAAAGCAGTGGCGGAGAACGGTCTGTAGCAATAGTTGTGGGTGGCGGCGGGCGTGAGCATGCTATCGCGAGATCATTGGCCGAGTCCGTGCACATTAAAAAGGTGATTTTGACCCCTGGAAATGGCGGGACTTCCGCCTCTTTTGATCCCACGGGTCCCAGTTTCCTGCGTAAGATTGTTAATGCAGATGTGTCTGTAGCCGGGCAGTCCAACTCCAAGGTTCTGGAATTGATTGAGTCTCTCCCTAAAAATTCTGTTGCCCTTGTTGCTGTCGGGCCTGAAGCTCCTTTAGTTGATGGACTTACTGATGCTGTCAACGAACACTCTCCTGACATTCCCGTTTTCGGTCCTACGCAATCAGCCTCTATCCTCGAGTCTTCCAAGGCGTTCGTGAAAGACTATTTGACCGCCCTGGAGGTGCCGACGGCCACCTACAAAAATTTCACTGATGTCAATGCTGCTACTGAGTATGTGCAGAACGATATTCCTGACTCTGCATTCCCGAATGCCGTGGTAGTAAAGGCTTCGGGCCTCGCGGCAGGTAAAGGTGTCCTGATCCCCGAAGGAAGGGACAACACTGTCGCTGCTGTCAAGGAAATCATGGCAGACAAATCTTTTGGATCTGCCGGCGACACTTGTGTTATTGAACAATTCCTCGTTGGTTTGGAGGTCAGTTGTATCTGCTGGACGGATGGCCACGACGTTATCATGTCTCCGCCTGCCCAAGACCATAAGCGCGCATTCGATGGCGACGAGGGCCCGAACACCGGTGGAATGGGTGTCTTTGCGCCCGTCCCGAGGGGCATCGTGTCTCCTGCCGAGATGTTGCTCATTGAGGATTTCTGCCGAAAGGTTGTCCGAAAGATGGCCTCTGATGGACGCCCTTACCGCGGGATTCTCTACGCCGGCTGTCTTCTCCCCCGAAATACTGTCGACAAGAGGCCGTCCATCCTCGAGTTCAATTGCCGCTTTGGGGATCCTGAGGCCGAAGTTCTCCTGCCTCTGATGGAGGGCGACGCCCTGGAAGTCATGGTTCGATGTGCCATTGGCTCTGCGACGACCGTCAGCACACCGAGCGTTTGGAAGGGTCCCGAGGGCCTAGGCTGGGATTCGGGGTTATCTAGCCGCTCTTCGGTGGCTTTCAAGGACGGCTACTCCGCCACCACTGTCATCATGGCCAGTGGAGGGTACCCCGGCAAATATCCCAAGGGTATTAACATCACAGGTATCCCAAGCGCATCTGAACTCGAGAGTGAAAACACTATTGTCTTCCACGCGGGTACTAAGTTGAACGATGAAAAGAAGCTCGTCACCAGCGGTGGCCGCGTCCTCAGCGTCACCGGTGTATCGAGAGGGACAACTTTACAGCCTTCCATTGACAAGGCTTATAAAACCACCAAGAAGATCCACTTCGGAGATGACAACAGCGAAATGTGGAGGACAGATATAGCACAAAAGGGTGTTAAGTCTTCAGTGAAAATCGGGGTGCTCGGATCCACTCGCGGTACCTCTTTGCAGGGCGTCATCGATGCTATCAATGGGGGCAGTCTCAAGGGCTGCGCTGCTATTGCCCTAATTATCTCGAACAAGAAAGACGCTGGAATTCTGAGTCGTGCCGAATCTCACGGAATCGAGAGCTTGCACCTACCATTTAAGAAGGGGGGCGACAAGGATGCATATGATGCAAACATTGCGGCAGAGTTCAACGCCAGGGGGGTTGATCTTATTTTGTGCGTTGGTTGGATGAGGATTTTGTCCAAGAGTTTCTGCGAGTTCTGGCAGGGGAAGATTTACAATGTCCACCCCTCTTTGCTTCCGCTGCACGCAGGAGGTATGGATCTGGAAGTTCACCAGGAGGTTTTGGACCACAAGGAGAAAGAAAGTGGGTGCACTATCCACGAAGTTACTGCCGTTGTCGATGGCGGACCAATTGTTCTTCAGAAGAAGGTAAAAGTTGATGAGTCTGACACAGCCGAGTCCCTCAAAGCCAAGGTGCAACCGCTTGAATCGGTGGGCTTCATCGAGGCTGTGGGTGCATTCTGGGGGAAAAGGGCTAATGTCGATTGGAGAAAGACGCACGCGAAGGAAGTCTTGACGTATGCTGGGGCTGGGGTTGACATTGTCGCTGGAGACGACTTGGTCCAGCGCATCAAGCCTTATTGCAAGCGGACCCGTCGCCCCGGCTGCGACGCAGATTTGGGCGGATTTGGGGGCCTGTTCGATCTATCCAAGTGGGACGGCTTCGCTAGTGGCGGCGTCGAAAAGGGTAGCGACCCCATCGTTGTCGGTGCTACTGACGGAGTCGGGACCAAGCTCCTCATCGCTCAGAACGCAGGTATCCATCAATTCGTTGGAATTGATCTAGTCGCAATGTGCGTCAATGACTTGCTTGGATGCGGTGCTGAGCCGCTCTTTTTCCTCGATTACTATGCCACTGGCGGATTGAGTGTTGATGCAGCAGCTGATGTCGTGAAGGGAATCGCCGAAGGTTGCGTACAGTCGAACTGCGGTTTGATTGGGGGAGAGACGGCTGAGATGCCTCAAATGTACAGCCCTGGGGAGTATGACTTGGCAGGCTTCAGCGTTGGGTGCGTCCGCCGCGAAGACATCCTGCCCAAGTTTGAGAAGATCACTGGTGGACAGGTTCTCATTGGTCTGTCTAGCAGTGGTGTGCACAGTAATGGGTTTAGTTTGGTCCGAAAGTGCCTAAAGAGGGAGAACTTGGACTTTACATCCAATTGCCCCTGGAGCGCGGAAAACGTTAGTGTGGCACAAGACTTGCTCACCCCAACTCGGATCTACATCAAGAGTGTTATGCCATTGATAAAGAAGAAATTTGTCCTTTCCACGGCCCACATCACCGGAGGTGGGCTACTTGAGAATTTGAACCGGGCGCTACCGGATGGAATTGACGCGACTGTGACATGGCACCCAAAGCTACCAAGGGTGTTTGCTTGGCTCAAAAATGTCAGTGGGCTCGATGATGATGGCATGCTCAGGACATTCAACTGTGGAGTCGGAATGATTTTGGTTGTGGCTGAGAAGGATAAGGAGGCGGTCTTGGACCACCTCAATAACAGCGAAGAGTGCGCCGAAATAGACGCCTTTGATATGGGAACTACTACGAAGCAAGCAGCGGCGGAGAAGGGGGCACCCAAGGTCATTGTCAAGTGCACACTTGAGGTGTGATGATGAATGTTAAAGAGATTATTTTGTTTGCCAAGAATTATTTTTATTCATTTGTGCATATAATATGCTGATTCCCAGTCCAACGGTCGTGCTCTGCGAGGTTGTTGGTGAACATTGATCATTAATATGGCAGATTTCAAGTCAAAGTTGGTTTTTTGGGGGGGGGGTTTTCTTCTTTTTTTCCGTTCGTGTGAATAACTTTTTTTTGCTGTAACCATGTTATCTGCAGCGCTATTAGCTGCCACACTGGCATTTGCTGTCTTTCGTCTCCTTTATCAAGACCACAGTGATAATGAATCTGTCTATGGGAACTCTGTGGAAACCCTTTGGGTAGTTGCAGTGAAGAAATATTCAGGCATACCACCGCCACAGCCAATTTATAGGAACATTTTGAAAGAGGCAACCGTATCTGTGACAGAAGAGTATGAGTACACGACGGGCTTTTATGAACTCCCTGACAATGAACGCTTTGCCTTCTTTCAAATGAACCGCCCTGGTCCCCCCCGTCCAATTGTAATTTTCGATGGCTACCCAGATGTGATGAACGAGGATGAAGAGGCGATTATTAGTATGGCAGAGCAAAAATACTTAGACCAAGGTGTCAACGTCATTATCTTGAACTCATTCCATGTTGAGGGGGATTCTGGGGAAGTTGTCTTGGATAATCCCTACAATGACAAATTCCTGCACATTCTAGAATATATTCATAGGGAAGTGTCGCGATTCACGCCAATCGCGATCCAAGCGAGATCCTTTCATGCTGCCCGGGCCCTGGAATACGTTACAGACTACTTCCACAAGTACAATGTCGTTGCAATTTACAGGTGAGTAAACAAAACCACACTACTGCTGTCTGTTCTGTTGGGCCAACCAAGCTACCAACCACACTCAAGGACCATTTTGGGGTGGCGGGTTATGTTTCGCTGTGGAACTAACACCATTCGATTCGGTTTAATTCGTGTTTTTTATGAATTGTTTAATTTTCTGCCCGGTGCAGCGAGAATCCGGTTCTTGGGGGCTACACTTTCTTGTTTAAAGATAGGAATTTGTCCTGGCGTGACATTGGTGCATTGGTGATGTATGGCGCGATGGATTTTGTGTCTCGAACGCACAAATATAGAGTAATGGTGGATGGTGTGGCGATTCGAGCAAGATTAGTTTGGACGGACGTAATTTTTGGGTACAGCAACCGGTTCTTGAACAACGTCAATCCTGAGGCGTTCGTCAGGGTGGTGAATACAAAAGTGGGGGGAGAGCAGAAAGGACACTATGATTACTGGCTCAGTGGGGATAAAAACTACGAAAATAGCAAGAGCTTCGCCATCGACGAGGAGGAGAGCAATAACGAGGAGATCATGGCCCTTTTCAAGCGGAAAATGAAGGACTACATTGCCAAACGGAAGGAGAAGGAGGGACGACAGGGTGTGCAATTGCCAGAAATTAGCGGAGCCAATGATTTAAGAAGATTAGGGCTGGATAAGCTTGATTTCGGTCCGGAAAGGAAAGGGAAATTAAGTGGGTGGTTTTGACGGAGCTACGACGGGAGAGGTGTCAGGTGTCAGTCACCGTGCAAAACATTTGGTTATGGCAGGGAAAATTGAAAAACAGTAGTAGGTTGCCTAAATTTTAGATAAAGGTCGGACTGGCATTTATTGTTAAGTTACTCATTCACTACAAATACAGCCTCGTGTGGGCAGGAATCATTTCGTTTGCACTCGACCTAATCCGCTGTCTTTGTTGGAGTTGGAGTTGGAGTTGGAGTTGGAGTTGGTCGGGGGCCGTAAGAAATGGGAGAAATATGTTACACAGGAGGGAGTATAATTATTCGGGGTGCGTGTCACAGTGGATATAGAGATGTGGGAGGAAGATGGGACTTTATCGGAGAGAACCACTCAGAGATTATTCAGTGGATGGTGATGTCGTCTCATGTGCTTTTTGGTTCTTTCTTCCAAAAATCCAAAACTTCTTTTCCTTCCAACAGCAGAAGCGCAGTCTTTTTTCAAAGAATATGGTTTCTATATCCCTTATTTCGGATTTTGGTGGATTGACAGGAGGTGACTGCGTAGCTA
>Ga0209714_1001790_pt1 | contig 11328 bp, 2 predicted proteins | sample COGITO_mtgs_1104_5_FD_185517 | JGI IMG/M metagenome (GOLD analysis project Ga0209714, IMG submission 185517) | Pelagic marine microbial communities from North Sea - COGITO_mtgs_110414 (SPAdes) (version 2) | ecosystem: Environmental > Aquatic > Marine > Epipelagic ...
ATCAAAGTGATTTTTGAACAACAACAACAACAACAACAACATTCAGAGAGATGCGAAGGTTTTATAGTGGCTTTTAAAAACATACACTCATACTAAGGTTGTAAAAACAGAATTTAGCGAAAGAGAAAGACGCGCGCTTTAAATATATATTACCGGTACCAGTACCTGTTTCCTAGGTGTACATATAATTACAAATACTTTACAAACGCCGGGACACCTTCGCTAATTCTTCGCAAAGACATGACCGCTAAGAGCAAAATGTCCGCCTTGGATTCACTTTCCTTCTTCTGACCTAAAATGCGTATGCCGTCGTCGGTTGTCAACACATCGCCTTGGAATCGTTCGTCCATACCGGTGACGAGCATATCTTTTACTTCTCCGGGTAAATCGATGATACAATCGATGTACCCGCTTCTATTCTTTACGCTCGAGCTCACCGCGATGACTTCTTTAATACCTAATTCAGACGCTGCGTAAGCAATTTCGCGTTCGAGCAAAGCGCACGAGGTGAAACTGTCCGTCACTTCGCCGAAATGTTTTAACAAACAGTGCGAAGCGACGGAAAATTCACGCGCGGTTTTTGCTTTGAACACGATATTTTCAGCCGTTCTCCTGGCGGTATCCGTGGCGATGTAAGCTGGCGAGATGGACAAGTCTTCCGTCGATTCGCGAACTTCAGTCGTAACCAGCATCGCGTCGTCTTCAATATCAGGATTCTTGTCATCTGGGACGAGCGTTTTGTGAATGATTTTCACTTCCCCTGGAAGGCATGCTTTCAAGCGCATCATTTCAACGCGTTGTAACTGCGAATAGAGCAACTCGAGGTACAAATCTGCACCAACCGAATCGACTTCGCCGGATTGTTTCTCGCCGAAGAGAGTACCGACGCCTCGAATGGACATGTCTCTTTCCGCCAACTTGAAACCTTCGCCTAATCCACACGACTCTTCCAACGCTAACAAGCGTTCCTTCGCTTTTTCGTTCAATGATTCTGGATCTAGCCCGTAAAACATCCACGCGTGCGCTTGACGATCGGCGCGACCGACGCGACCACGCAACTGATACAACGACGCTAAGCCGAACGATTGCACTTCTTCGATGATAATCGTGTTGCAATTCGGAATATCTAAACCAGACTCAACAATCGTCGTGCACAATAAGACATCCGCCTCGCCGTTGGAGAATTCATCCATGACCGCATCCAAAGTATCGCCGTCCATTTGTCCGTGCGCTTCAATCACGCGTAAGTTTGGCAAAATGTCGAACAACCTTTTCCGCGAATCGCCCATCATCATGATTCTGGGAACGATGTAATAAATTTGCCCGCCTCGATTGATTTCGTACTCAATAGCCTCGCGAATTTTGTCTTCGTCCATTGGCAATAAGTTTGTTCGAATCGGTCGACGTTCTGGTGGTGGCGTTTGAACTAAACTCGCGTCCCGAAAACCAGAGATGGCCATATGCAACGTTCGCGGAATAGGGGTCGCCGATAAAGTTAAAACGTCCACGGTAGCTTTCAACGCGGAAATTTGGTCTTTGTGCCTCACCCCGAACCTTTGCTCTTCGTCAATGATCAACAGATCCAAGTTGTCGTAGACTTCCGTCGATAAGTTCAACAAACCGTGCGTACCGACGATGATTTGTGCTCTTCCTGAGTCCTTTTGGCTAAACTTCTCTAAAATTTCTTTTTGATCTTTTGTCTTGACGTGCCTCGTGAGAAGATTGACTTCTACACCCAAGTGTCGAAATCGCGCAGCGACGTTCGCGGCGTGCTGTTTCGCCAGAACCGTCGTTGGCGCGAGAATAAACGAATTCTTGCCGGAAAAGCACGCTCGAGATATGGCTCTGAAAGCGACTTCTGTCTTACCAAAACCGACATCGCCGACGATGATTCTATCCATGGGCGTGTCTCGAGTCATGTCCTCGTTGATATCCTCGATAGCCATCTTTTGGTCGGGAGTGAGCTCAAAACGAAACCCTTCAGCAAATTTTGCCTCTTCATCCGGTTTCGATATTCTATACGGTGCTCGGACGCACTGTAATCGTTGTAAATACACGCACATTTGGTGCACGACTAAATCGCGAATCTGTTTTTGCATCTGCGCTTCTTTCGCTTCCCACGACCCGAGTTTATCGTACAGCTTTGAAAGTCTCGGCGGTTTTACTTGCGCGCCGGGACTGGCGTATCTATACAATTGCATGGACGCTTTCTTCGGTTCAATTTTTGCGGTATCATCCGCGAACTGAATGAACAAGAACACTTTCCTCGTGCCTTCGTTTCTTCCGGTCTCCTCGTCTTCGTGGTTGATCGAACGCATACCTAAAAACTTCCCAATGCCGTATTTTCGGTGGACGACGTATTCACCGATAACCAACTTGAACGGATCAATAGAATTGTTCGCTAATCCGTGGGTGCTGTCGTTGTAGCCTTCCAAAACACGGTTGTTCATTTCCAACGCGTAGCCGATTCCATCGAGCGCCTCTCGCACATCCAGTTCGCTCATCATCTCAGCTAATCCGCCTTCGTCCTCTGACGACGACGATGATGCTCCTAACCGCGTCTTCTCGACGTCAACTATGCTTGCTGCCATGGTCGTCATAGCGCCCAGCTTCGCCGCGTCTTCGCCTTCGTTGAACGACCGTTTCACCGCTCTCATGCCTCTTTGCCTTCTCTCCGTGAATAATCGACGCAAACGGTCGCTCGCTTTCTCCTCGTTTGTTTTGCTGCTATCACTATTGCTGCTGCTGCTGCTGCTATTACTATTATCTTCCTCCATTTTATTCTCCTCGAACATCCTCGCCAACTTCGTCTCTGGATCCGAGGACGCTTTCAGCCGTTCCAACTTTAACCGCTCTCTCAACGTCTTGAACGCCTTTTCAAAATCCGCCACGAATTCCATTTCGTTTTGCTTTTCTCTCGCCTCTCGCGACGGATTATATTTCGGCGCGATAATGTGCGAAGACGACGACGACGAAAAAGACGATGAAGGCATCATCGCGGTCACCGACGAACCGTCATTTTTGGCGTTCCCGTTGACTGCTGTAGAACCTCTTTTCACCGCGCTGCTCTTCTTTTTCACTCCTTTTTTCGAAGAAGACGACGAAGACGCGGTCGCGTCGGAGATCCCGCCACCTCTTCTCACGACGCGCCTGCGCACTTTCGCGTGTTGCACTCCCGCCGGAGGCGAAGTCGCGGCCGTCGTCGCGGTTGTCATATCTTCTTCTCCGTCGTCGTCTGAATCGTCGTCTTCTCTTTCGTCGCTCTCGTTCTTCTTCTCTCGACTACTACTACTACTGGTAGTATCACTCTCCTCATCCCCTACAGTCACTTCTTTCTCTTTTGCCAACATCATCTTCTTCGTCGTCGCGAGGCTTTTCCTCTCCCTCTCCAACGCCACCACCAACCGGTCCACGAGCTCTTGTTTCTTCCCAGTTTTCTTCAACTTCCGCTTCTCCAGTTCGCTCTTTAAGTCCGGGACTTTTAGTTTCGAGAGCACGAGTTGCATCTGTTGTTCGCTTTCTTCTTCGTCATCGTCGTCGTCATCTTCTCCTTTTCCTTTTCCATCTGGGCCATGCAAACGACGCTCGAACGAGGCGTCGATTGAATCCGTCTGTTGCATCGCTTGAATGTTCCAACGTGTCTTTTCAGCGCGCGATGAGACTCCTCCCCTTTTCCTCCCGCGCACAAAAGGCGAAGAATATCTTCGAGGGGTGTGAAAAGAAGCCGTTGCGGTGTTCGGCGCGGTGAAAGTGGCGAATTGTGGTGTCCTCGCACTCATTTTGTGTATTCAATGCGTGCAAATTTAATGACGAAGCCGCCACAAAAGTTTTCCCCGGGAGTGAGGAAAAGATAAAAAGGTACTACGTTTACGATGCAAAACGTCTCTGCCTGCGTTCGATCCTCTGCGCATTCTTACGTCGTTGAAAGGAGGAGGAAGTATGGTTCTTGTGGTTCACACGCTGGCGTCGTGGTCAGAGCGAGGAAAGGTTTACTCGCGGAAAAGTTCGAGAAGGAGGAGGAAAAGGACACGAACGGGGAAGCCGTCGGCGAGGACGATGCGTCGGGGGATGCGGTGCGACTGTGCGCCTGCAACAGCAACGAGACGTACGAAAACTGCTGCAAACGCGTGCACGAGAACGGGATAACGCGAGAGACGACGCCAGAAATGATCGTTCGCGCGAGATTTACGAGCTATAAGGAAAATAAACCGGAGTTTATCGTCGAGAGCACGCACGAGGATTCGCCAGATTTTACCAAGAGAGACGAGACGGATGCGGAAAACGCGCGGAGGACGCTCGAGTCAGACGCGAAGGCGACGGCGAAGAAGATTCGGTTTTTGAGCTTGAAAATCATGAAGAAAGGGAGTAATGGCGAAAATGAGAGTGGTGGTGAAGAGGCGTTTGTTTCGTACGAGTGCGCGTTCGACGCGGGAGAGAAGAGGGCGAAGAAATCGAGGGCCAAGGCGAAAACGCTCGCCGAGCGAGCGAGGTATCGAAAGGATAAAGATGGGAAGTGGAAGTACGTGGACGCGTTGCAATTGAACGATAACGTTCTTTCTGCGGATGGTTTTGACGATGGAGGGCACAATCGGGGGAAGAGTAATTGGGGGAACGGTAATTTAGGCAAAATCTTTTAGCGGGAGGAGGCAAGATTTTCTGACGTTTCTTGCCCTCGCTCGAGGGAGCGCGCGGGCGTTTTTGTAATCTAATATCAATCTACGATTTCGTAATCTTTCGAACGAATGACGAAGGCGTCGATCGTTGTGCCTATCATCGCTGTTACCGGCGTTGATGGCGGTGCTGCCAGCGGCGACGACAACGGCGACGACGACTCGTGTCTTTTCATTCCTCCCGTTGTCGTCATTTCTGCTCGCCTCGTCAAGCACGCTTTGCGCATTTGCGGGTTCAAGCACGTCTTGCATTTGCCGCATTTTTGACTCGAACGTATGATTGGGAAGGTGAATTTCTTCTTTGCTCTTTTTTGCTCGCTGTTGTTTCCATCGCCGTCCTTCTCGCTCTTCTTCGTTTTCTTTGCGCTCGCCCGGTTATTGTTCTTCTGTTGTTCTTTCTCGACAGATTTACGTTTCAAGTACGAACGAAAGATATCGTTATTGAAAGGCGTTTCCGGCGGCGTCGGTTCTCGATTGATGGCGATTGATATCGTCTCCGCCGGACGTTTTTTCTTTGGTCTGCCGAGTTTTGGCGCTTTACTCGCCATCGCGGCTGCACTTTTTTCTGGGTGCAGCAAAGGACTCGGAAAGTCAAATTCAGTGAACTCTTGCCCGGTCGAAGCGACTGGAACGACAGGACATATCCATTTTGGCAACTCGCGCGGATATCCGGTACGGCGCTCCCATGCCCGAACGCACAAGACTTGGTGATTAAACAAACGCGTGACTTCCGTCCTCGTCATCCCTCGCGTGACCGAACCGATGGACGCGCCGAGTAGAGTGACTATTTTCGGCGACGTTTTGAGAGTTTCAATGTCGACACTCACAGGTTTTGCCGCCGAGCGAAGGTCGAGAAAGACTTCATTCACTTGAAAGTACGTGCCGTGCAGCGGGAAGCTGCGTTTACAGGCGCACAAGGCGGTGACGAAGAAGACGCATTTTATTGAAGAAGGCTCAGAGGGAGGAGAAAGATGAGAAGGAGCAGGAGGAGGAGGAGGAGTGGTAATGATGATATCCTCTTCATCATTCTCTTTGCTGATGTTCGTCTTTGCATCTTCCATGACGATATCGTCGTCGTTGTCGTCGTTATCGTGGTTATTTTGTTCGTGCTCCTCTTCGGACGACGTTGATATTTTATAGACGCGTTCAAAATCGCTCGCCTCTCTCGGAGCTGCGATGACGCAATACCGCCGCGTTGCGTCGCATTCGCCGATTATAGACGTTGGATGTGGCGAGAGCGAATGCAAAAGTTCCGCCGGAACGCATTCATCTGGCACTCGCCACCCTTGTACCTCTGAACGAAACTGCGCTTTTGTGAACGAGGATAAATCCGCGAGTTGATTGTGTCGATTAGGGGTTAAAAACGCCTCCTCCTCCTCCTCGGCGGTTGTCGTCTTGGCGGCAGTTGCTGCATTGAACTTTGCGAACCGAGGATCCTCGACTTCCCTCAAAACTTCGTCTTCGGCTTCGCTTTCAAACGCCGCATCATCTTTCAGCGCTCTCTCGTCGACTTCAGCAACCGCTTCCATCGCCTTTGTTTTCGCCTCGGCTAAAATGCCAAACGCGGCGGACGCTCTCTCGAGATCGTTTCGATTTTTGTCCGGGTGGCAGATTTTTGACAACGATTTAAATCGCCGCATGATCATCGCTGCCACGGCGCTTTTGTTTTCTTCGACATTGTCGTCGTCGGAATCATCCTCCGAGGAAAGGAGTAAAAGAACGCGCATGGCCTTCTTGCCGGCGGGTTTACCTAAATCTGTCCAGATCTTCCCGGCGGCGACGATTGAATCCATCGTTTCCGCGACGTTGTTTGCGAACGCGTCGTTTTGTAGAGAGAAAGGAGCAAGGGGCGCAGTATGTGATGGTTCTACATGCAGAGGAGACGCATCTTCTACCGATGCTGCTGTTGCTTCGGAAAAATCCTTCTCATTTTGCTGCTGGTGCTTCTGCGCTTTTGCACGCTCAACGAATTCTTCAACTGTGAGAACATCCGCCGCAAGATTATCAGACGATTCCGTAGGGCTGTTGAATCCATCTAGACTAGACGGTGATTCTATGCTCGAATTCGATGGAAACCGTTTTCCAATGACGTTGTTATTCGTCGCCGTTGGCGTCAACGGCATCTTCGGCGACGAACCCTCCGACGGCGACGCCAAGCCGATATCTTCGATATCTTCGATCGGTTGCGTTCTCGTTTGTTCCTTCGTAAGATCAATCGTTACTACTTCTTTCGGCGGCGTTGGAGGTTCTGCGTTGTTGACGTTCGGTGCAGGCGTGTATACTCCGACGTTGTTCATGTTATTATTCCTTCGTTTACCACCACACTTGGCGTATTCGCAGTCGGAGTTCATTGGACAACTCGCGCAATTCGGATCGCGCTTCGCGCAAAACACCTTCCCAAGCGTAATCATGTGATAATGCAGCTCGTACAACATCGTCACGTCGAACGTGTTCAATCTTTCGCTCAAAAATTCGTACACTGATTCTTCTGGGGCGTACTGCTCGAGAAGTTCGAGCTTGAAATCGTGTTCGAGCGGAACCCATCCTAGGCGCGCCATGATTCGTCCGACGTTGACGTCTACAGGGAAGTCTCTATTTTCCAACGAGAGTAAGTTTACGCACGCCGAAGTCTTTGCGCCCATGCCTTCTATCTCGTTGAGATACGCGTTTGCTTCTTCTGTGGAGGCTTCACGAAGGAATTCGAGCGACAAAACGCCGCGTTCGTCGAGCACACGCCGAAGAATTTTCTTGATTCTATGCGCGAGCATGGAGTGCATGCCGCGACATCGAATGCACTCGATGATATCGTCGATTGAGGCTTCGTGCAAAACGCGGTGCCAATCTACGCAGTCGCGCACTATAATTTCATTCTCGGTAGGATCGTTGTCGCAAATGAAGTCTTGACGATCTCGAGCAGCTTGCGCGAGCGCTTTCAATTTATCTGTCTTTGCTCGTCGCTCGCGTCGGTTCAATTCTGCCCTCGAGGCTGCTTGTTGCTTCGACGCTTCTCTCTCTTCTCTCAGTTTTGCTTTGTTTTCGCGCATTTTCTTTTCTTTTGCTTTCTGCTCTTCGTCTTCTTTGCGCAAAATTTCCGCTTCCCGGACGATTTCGTCGATATCGTCGTTCAACATCTCCTGCGGCTTATCGCACCCGTTGTGTCTTTTATCGAAACTTCGAGAGCAGGTCCAGTTCAAGTAATCCGCTGCTTCTACGTTCTCCGACGTCGTCTTGTGAGTAAGTAATGAATCTGCTAACGCTTTTGGTATCCGTCGCCACTTACCGCAATCCTCGTTCGAACATTCGATCCACGCCTCTTTCTCGCTAAATCTGCGCTTCGTCAACGGCGTTTTCGAAAAATCGTTCCACATTTGTCGCTCGCTGTAATACAGTTGCTCTAACGGAGACATGACAGGTAACTCGACAATAACTGAAGACTCGTGAAGGTCTGTATTTTCATCAAGTGATGTCCTATCGAGCTCAAACGAGGACGAGTCGATCTTCGGAACACCGCGACAAAGGAAGAAGGAAGGTTGCTCGATGTCATCTTTATCGTCAATCTGCATGCGCTCAATCACTTCCGCCACGGCTGCTGCTCCCATTTCAGTTTCTATATCTAAAGCATCTCGCATTTCTACATCCTCCTCCTGAGCAATATTATCTCTCCCGGTTTCTCTCGAAACAATGCGATCAATTGCATTTCGTACAACCTCGCTCGCCGCTTGCGCGCATTCCTTCTCGTACCTCTCCCTGTCTTTTTCAACTACCGAATTGATGACATTTTTCACCAAATCCTTCACTCTTACCGCTCTCTCGACGCGTTCTAAATGCTTGCTTTGCGTTTCCTCCGTCACTGGAAACTTGGCCATCAAATTTAACATCGCTGTTGATGATAAAACGTCCGTCACGTTTTGCGTTAAATTCGCGCCGATGACCGAATCGAGGACTGAACCGCCCCAGGAGACGTCCAAAGGTCTATGACCGAGAGTTTTACGCGATTTACGAAGAAACTCGCCGATTTTATCGCGCCACATCCGTTTCTCATCGTGACCAAACTTTTGAATGGCGAGTTGTCGCCCTTTCCAGATTTTCGGGATGACGTTTTTCTTCTTCGATTGCTGCTGCGCAAGAGGAGGCGGCGGAGCTCGCTTTCGCTGCACGTCGCGAAAGAAGATATCTTCCGAGTCCGATTCGCTGCTACTAGTGCTACTATCGGAGGAGAAATAATCGTCGTACGATTCGCGCGGTCGTGATTCTATCTCTGGATTCGGATGTCGCCATCTTTGCTGAGCATCTTGAGAACCGTTTTCGAAGGCGTTTCCGGATCGGAACCAGCCGCGTTCGCCCGGCGTTCGCGGACCGCTTCGCTTGGATTTCGCCAACCACGTGACTTTTGGTTTCACGACGACGGCAACCGCAGCAGTAGGGAAAGATGGCGAAAGCGACGTTCTCTTAGCGTAGCTTTCAAACGTGCTCGCATCCCAAATTAAATCTGAGGCATTCGTGGCGAGTTCTGTTCTTGGAAACGGTGTGATGCGATGGACGAGAGCTTCGCTCGACTCGACGACGCGTTCGATGGCTTCTTTAACGAGCGTACGAACGATGCACCTTTCGTGATCGTCGTCGTCATCTTCATCTTCGCATGGAAGAGTAACTTCTACTTGTTTTTGTTGTTGCACTCGACCACGACGCAAATTTGTGGCGCCCGTAAGAAACCACTCGTCTCGTACTTTCGTGTCCGAAACGAGATTTTGTACGCGACGTTTCGCATCGGCGAACAAGTTCTGATACATTTTTATAGTCCCGTGCGCGGGTACGACGGACACATCCAGAGATCTCAAAAAGTCTCTGTAAATGTCTTTTTGTGCACTGATGGCTTTGGGCATGTGCATGGTACTTATCGCGTCGATGTGATCCATAATGTGTTCCTGTTTCCTCGCGTTTATATTTTGACACGTCTCGCGAAGGTTCAGCAAATTCGAGCCTACCCAATCGTGAATGGTGTCGAGGACATCCGTGAACGAGTAAGAAGGAGACGATACGGCCTCCGCTTGCATTTGAACACCTTCTTCTTCTTCTTCTTCTTCTTCCTTTTCCTCGTTTGTATCTTTCTTCAAAAAGCGTATGGGATGCGTTCTCGCTTTCGGTTTTCGAAAATCCATCACCGCGGCCAACCGTCTCGGGACGATCGTTTTCGGCACAAAGTTACGCCTCTTCTCCTCCTTCCTTTTCTTTCTCTCCAACTCTTTCAGCCGTCTCTTCTTCTCCTTCCTCGATTTCTTCGTTTCGTAATACTGCGACAAATCGTAAAACTCTTTGGTAATCCTCACTTCCTCCTCGTCCTCGATGCCTTCGAATCCCCATCGAGCGACGTTAATCCCTTCGACTAGCCTCGTCAACCGCTTAAACCTCGATTCCGTTTTAATTCGCTTATAATCTTTGCTAATGATGGACTCCAAAATCACCGCCGGTCTCCTGTGACCATCGTTCGACCGTTTCTCCGTAAACCTCGTCACCGGTACTGGATACAATTTCAACCACTCGGCTTCGCGAAACTCCATCTCTTTCGCCTTCTGCGCGGTGATCGGCAACAGATCCTCGCCTCGATTGCGCAACCCCGGTCGGTAGGCGTTCGCGCTCGCTTCGGATTGTCTTCGTAACCGAGCTTGATGTTGCTGAGATTTCGTGAGGTGCTTTTCGTACGCGATGAACACGTCCGAGTGATTCTCATCATCGTTCGTGTTAGTAGTATTCACGTCTGAATCGTCGTCCTTCTTTTCAGCCTCTTTGCCTTTGTCTTCTTCTTCTTCTTCCTTCGTTGTTACCTTTTGCTCCCGCTGATGCTTTTTGTCCTTCTCCTCCTCACTGAGTAGGAGTTTACGAATACCATCAAACCCGCCGCGCTGCTCAAAAATTCTCGGTTTCCCTCCAAAAATAGGAACGTTAATGTCGTCTCGTTCCTTCTCCTTCTTCTCATTCTCCTCCTCCTCCTTTCGACGACGACGACGGTCCCGCAAAGATGACAATAAACCTCCTTTTTTCTGTCCCATCTTCTTTAACTGTATTTTTGTCTTCGATGATGATGATGATGATGATGATGATGATTCCTGTCGTCTCGCGCGCGTGTCGCGCAGCGAAAAACGTCCCACGACGAGAACACCGCGACCGTAACCACCACCATTTATAGTAGTATTCGTCGTCCTCGTCTTCAACTTTCTTTTCTTCTTCATTTTTATGGTAAAGCTTATGTGTGATGTTAAATGTGCGCTTTTTTTTATCCAGAGTGTTTTAGATATTTTTTTTCCTTGCAAACGAGCTCCTCGAAAAGATGCACAAATTAACCTCAGAAAAGGATATGCAGATATACTACTATAAATGAGCAATACGACGACGACTTTGATGAAAACGACGACGGTGCTTTTTTGCAGGAGGACGACGACGACGACGACTGGAGGAGGAGGAAAAGGAGGAAAAGGAAGAGGTGGAGTGGTATTGCCGTCGTCTCGGGAGAGAAGAAGAACATTACGAACGAGACGCAGAAAAAGGACGGCTGCATTTACGAAAGCAGCAAAAGCTGATGATGTCGATGATGATGGTAACAATAAAAGTAATAAAATAGGCCCAACTGCGGCAGAACCGACCGCGATGGACGCAGAAACGT
>Ga0209714_1001797_pt1 | contig 11311 bp, 11 predicted proteins | sample COGITO_mtgs_1104_5_FD_185517 | JGI IMG/M metagenome (GOLD analysis project Ga0209714, IMG submission 185517) | Pelagic marine microbial communities from North Sea - COGITO_mtgs_110414 (SPAdes) (version 2) | ecosystem: Environmental > Aquatic > Marine > Epipelagic ...
TTCTAAAAGAAAGAGTATGTACGATAATGCTGTTAAAGATGGAAAATTTAACGACCGAAATAAATTGCCTAAGACTGTAGAGCTTTGGGGTAAAAATATATTAATTGCTGGATTTGGTAGAATTGGTCAAGCTCTTATTAAAAGATGTTTAGGTTTTGAAATGAAAGTTTTTGTTTATGACCCTTTTGTCTCTAAAGATGTAATAGAAAATTTAGGTGGAATAAAAGTTGAGAGTATGGAAGATGCTTGTAAAGATATGGATGCAATTTCTCTTCATATTCCATTAAATGATAAAACTAAAAATATAATTAATTATGATTTACTCAAAACTATGAAAAAAAATTGTATTATAATTAATGCTGCTAGAGGTGGAATTGTTAATGAAATTGATTTAGATAAAGCTTTAAAAGAAGATTTAATTTTTGGTGCTGGTTTAGATGTTTTTGAAATTGAACCACCAGAGTCAAACAATCCTTTACTTAAAAACGATAAAGTTTTTCTAAGTCCACACACAGCAGCTTTTACAGAAGAGTGCATGACAAGAATGGGTAAAGAGACAATACAAAATATTATTGATTTTTTTGATGGAAAATTAGAAAAATCAAAAACAGTAAAATTATAATTTAAAAATTATTTTTGAAAGACTTCTAAGTTACTCTTATTAAGAGTTTCTGTTAAATATTTGTAGCCAATCTTTGCATATTCAAAAGGATTTGCTTTTGCAGGATCTTGTTCGGCCTCTACTACTAGCCATCCTGAATAATTTTTTTCTTTCAATACATCAAACAAAGGCTTGTAATCAATACATCCATCACCCGGAACTGTAAATGCACCCTCTAAAAAAGCACCTCTAAAACTTAAATCTTCTTTTAAAGATTTTTCTAAAACACTTTTTCTAATATCTTTACAGTGCATATGAATTAATCTTTCGCTAAAATCATTTAATAATTTTAAAGAGTCTCCTTGAGCAAACAACATGTGACCAGTGTCTAATGTAAGTTTTACGCTATCATCAGTATTTTCAAGCAATCTAACAGTATCTTCTTCAGTCTCTATTACAGTGCCCATATGATGATGGTAAGCAAGTGGCATCCCTTCATCTTCAAGATATTTTCCCATTTCTGAAATTTTTTCATAGTATTTTTTAGACTCTTCAAGATCCATTTGAGGTCTTGTAGATAATTTTCGATTTGGATCTCCTTGAATTGAACCAGAAACTTCAGCAAAAACCATGCAAGGTGAATTACAATCTTTAAAAAGTTTTAACTGATCTTGAATTAGATCTTTTTCTTCATTAACACTATTTGTTCTTAAATTAGCTCCATACCAACCTGAACATAAATTTAATTTAAACTCTTTTAATTTAGGTATTAATTCTTCAGATTTTTTGGGGAATTTTCCACCTGACTCTATTCCTATAAACCCTGCCTGACTAGCTTCAGACAAACATTGCTCTAAAGAAGTATCACCTCCTAATTCAGGCATATCATCATTACTCCATGCTATCGGTGCTATTCCTAGTTTAACTGTCATAAGGTTATATTTTATTAAAATTACATCTTATAAATAGAATATGATGTTTAAGTCATCAAGAAAATTATTCTTTAAAAAATGATGTTAAACTCATCATACAAATTCTTTCTTGATTTTATTTTTCAATTCTGTTCTATATTCTTATGATTAATTTTTCTCTCATGGGTGCAGGTAGAATTGGCAAGATGCATGCAGAGATAATTTCAGCCCACCCAAATGCAAAATTGAAATATGTTTACGATGTAAATAAAAAATTTGCAAATGATGTTGCAAAATCTACAAAATGTAAAATTGCAAGTAAGCCAGAAGAAGCAATAAATTCAAAAGATATTGATGCCGTTTTAATTGCTTCAGCCACTCCAACACATACTAAATTTATAACCATGGCAGCTAAAGCAGGAAAAGCAATTTTTTGTGAAAAGCCAATTGATCTAGATATTAAAAAAGTAAATAAATGTTTAAATCAAATTAAAAATACTAAAGTTCCAATTCAAATAGGATTTAATAGAAGGTTTGACTCTAGTCATTCGAAAGCCCAGCAAGCAAGAGTAAAAAAAGAAATTGGTGAGCTAGAAATGATTGTAATTACCAGTCGTGACCCAGAACCTCCTGGTATAGATTATTTAAAAGCAGCAGGTGGATTTTTTAGAGATACAACTATCCATGATTTTGATTTAGCTAGATTTATATTGGGTAACGACCCTGTAATGCAAATTTCAGCTTTTGGTGAAGCCTTATTTGATAAAAATGCAAAAAAGCAAAAAGATCACGATACAGCTATGTTTATTTTAAAATCAAAAAAAGGAGTTTTAATACATATAAATAATTCTAGAAGAGCTGTTTATGGTTATGATCAAAGAGTTGAAGTTTTTGGAAGTAAAGGAATGATTATTTCAAATAATCAAACTCCATCATCCGTAGAGAGATATACAAATAAGTCAACCTCGGTAAAAGATCCAATACATTTTTTCTTTATTGAAAGATATGAACAAGCCTACAGAGATCAATTCAATGAATTTGTAAAATGTGTTACTAAAAAAACTAAACCAAAAGTTACTTTTGAAGATGGTAAAAACGCACTGATAATTGCTAATGCAGCTTACGAGTCATATAAAAAAGGTAAAGTTGTAAATATAAAGTTTTAATATGAGTATTTTATCCCTAAATAATATTGCAATGAATTTTGGAGCAATCCAAGCACTTACAGGGGTAAGTTTTGACATTAATGATTCAGAAACAGTTGGTTTAATGGGAGATAACGGAGCTGGTAAATCTACTTTATTAAAAATTATTGCTGGTAATTTTAAACCTTCTTCTGGAGATATAATGTTTGATAATAACGAAGTTAACTTTGAAAAACCAATTGATGCTAGAAAATCAGGAATAGAAGTTGTTTATCAAGATTTAGCTCTGTGTAATCACTTAACAGCAGCTTCAAATGTTTTTCTTGGAAGAGAAATTCAAAAAGGTGTTTGGCCATTTAAATATTTAGATTATCCAGCAATGTTTAAGAAGTCTGCTGAACTTTTTGAAGAACTTAAATCCGAAACACGCCCAAAAGATTTAGTTATGCAAATGTCAGGAGGACAAAGACAGGCTGTAGCTATAGCTAGAACAAGACTTACAAACCCAAAATTAGTTTTAATGGACGAACCAACAGCAGCAATTAGTGTAAGACAAGTTGCAGAAGTACTTGATCTTATAAAAAGATTAAAAGATCAAGGTATAGCTGTATTATTAATTAGTCATAGAATGCCAGATATTTTTGAAGTTTGTGAAAAATTGGTAGTTTTAAGGCGAGGAGAAAAAGTTTGTGAAAAAATGATAAAAGATTCTTCAACAGAAGAAGCAACGGGATTAATTACAGGAGCAATAGATAGAGCATGAGTTCAGTAAAATTTAATCAAGAATTAATTTCTAAAACAGAAAAAACATTTTTACAAAAACTTGTTTCTGAACAATCTTTTTGGGTATCAGTTGCTTTGCTAGGTATTTGTTTTGTAATGTTTTTTGTTGAAGACGCATTTTCAAGCAAAGATAATTTATTTAATATTACAAGAAATTTTTCATTCATAGGCATTATGGCAATTGGAATGACTTTTGTAATAATTACCGCAGGTATTGATTTGTCAGTTGGATCAATTATGGGTGTTACAGGCGTTATATGTGGTTTATTTTTAGATGCACAATATTTGCCAGAATGGTATTCAAAAGCATCTTATTTTGAAGGAGTGTATGTTTGGGTTTCAATTTTTCTTGCACTATTAGCAGGCGCATTAATAGGTGCTGTTAATGGTTATTTGATAGCTTATCTTAAACTTTCTCCATTTGTAGTAACTCTAGGAATGATGGCAATCGCAAGAAGTCTAGCTTTAGTAGTTTCTAACAACAAAATGTTTTATGAATTTGGTCCTAAAGACGAAATGTTTTATGAAATTGGTGGAGGATCAATCTTTGGTGTGGCTAATGCCACTTGGTTATTGATTGTGTTAACAATTTTAATGGGGTTGGTCTTAAAATACACATCTTATGGAAAGCATGTTTATGCGGTTGGAAGTAATAAAAAAGCAGCTGAATTGTCAGGTATTAATACTAGATGGATTGAAATGTCTGTTTATATAATAAGTGGGTTATTTGCTGCTATTTCTGCTGTAATGATTGTTGGTTGGATGGGTTCAGTTACCAATGCTTTAGGTTATACATATGAATTAAGAGTAATTGCAGCGACTGTAATTGGTGGTGCAAATTTAATGGGTGGAGTTGGTGGAACATTCGGAGCATTCATTGGAGCTGCTTTAATGGAAACAATAAGAAATAGTTTGTTGATGGCAGGTATTGATCCTTATTGGCAAGGGACTTTCTTAGGATTATTTATTGTTGGTGCAGTTTGGTTAGAAAAAGTTAAAAACAAAAAAAATTAATTAAAAAACTATTTTATTCATACAGTTATATTTATTAAAAATTAATATATCAGAGTAATAGAAAGTCTTATTTTCCACTTCACTATTAAAATTTCCAATTTTCTCAAATGCACTTTCAATTTCTAATTCAACATCATGCCCTATTACAAAATCCATTTTATTATTTTCTAATAAATTTCTAGAATTTTTATTAAGCTCATGTCCAACAAAAATTATATCTTCTTTTAAATCCATTTCACTAATTGCTTTAGCAACACCTAGATTTCCTCCTGCAATATTATAAATGCCTAAAGGACATCCATTTTCTTTAATATATTTTTTAACATACTTATAACTTTCTTCAGGTGTATCTAAATTGAAAATACTTTCTTTGATAGTTAAGTTAGGAAATTCTGATCTTAATATTTTTCTAAAACCTAGTTCTCTTTCCTGTTGACATCTGTAAGGCATACTCATAACCATCAAAATTGATCCTGTTTTTTTTCCAACATGTTTTCCTATTATATGAGCTGCTGTTGAACCCGCATTAGATTGATTGCTTCCAATATAACAAGTTCTATTTGAATTAGGTAAATCAGTCGTAAGTGCTACAACTGGTTTTCCTTCATTTATAACTTTTGTAATTTCATTATTTATATTTTGATCTTCTTGTGAAACTATTATTACAGCGTCAAATTTTGAGGTATCGGTCAAAATTTTAGTAAAATAAGTTGGCTTAAAATCCTTTGCAGCTATAAATTTTTTAATTAAATTAAATTTATTATTATTTTTAGAATTAACCCTTTCTAAGGTTTCTTCTAAAGTTTTATTATAAGAAGGTCCTGATTGAGAACAAACTAAAATATTTTTTTTATTATTTTTTTGATTACCATTTTGTAAATTGTTTAAAGTTTTTAAAATCTTATCTTTAGTTCTTTTGCTTACACCAGGCCTATTATTCAGAACTCTATCAACTGTTGCTGTTCCATATCCTGAGTCTTCAGAAATTTTCTTTATTGATACATTTTTCCAGTAAGAAACCATTTTTTTATCGTAGCATTGTTTGATGTAAAATCAATCAAATTGATACATCAACTATAAGTTGAATTACATCATTTTGCTTGCAAGGAGATCTTAGAGTTATTAAGATTAAAATTATAAATAACTAACTAAGAGAGAGATCAAATATGAAAAAAACAATAATTGCGATGTTGGCATTTGTTTTCGTGTCAATTTCAGGAATTTCATATGCAGCAGATAAAGTTTTTGCATTAGTTCCAAAAGCGATGAACAACCCATTTTTCGATTTAGCTAGAGATGGATGTAAAGTTGCTGAAAAAGAAATTGGTGGAATTGAATGTTTATACATTGGACCAGGCGAACACACTGAACAAGAACAAGTTCAAATCGTTCAAGATTTAATTGCAAAAGGTGTTGATGGTATTGCAGTAGCTTCTTCTAACGCAGCAGCAATGGCTAAAGCAGTTAAAGGAACTAATATTCCAATAATTACTTGGGACTCAGATCTTTTAAATAAAGATGCTAGTTTAAGAAAAGCTTATGTTGGAACTAAAAACTATGACATTGGAGTATACTTAGCTCAAATCGTTATGATGTTAAAACCAGGCGGTGGAGAAATTTGTATTCAATCAGGTGGTGCTGCAGCTGCAAACCACAATGAAAGAATGTCAGGTATAAGAGATACAATTGCTGGACGTGCAGACAGTGGAAAATATCCAAGTGCTGAGCTAAAAGGTGAAAATGGATGGACTGAAGCAAGTGGATGTCCGTTGTACACAAATGATGATTTTCCTCTTTCAGTACAACAAATGGAAGATATCTTTGCTAAACACCCTAACCTAACTGCATTTGTACCAACTGGTGGGTTCCCTCAGTTCGTATCAAAAGCTTTCAGAAGAGTTACTGAAAAACACAAAGATAGAATCAGCTCTATGAAAACTGCGGTTGTAATTGCTGACACTCTTCCTATGCAAATGGAAGATTTAGCAGCTGGAAGAACACATGGTCAAGTAGGTCAACAACCTTTTATGATGGGTTACAAAGCTATGTATGTTCTAAAAGATATTGTTGATGGAAAAGCGTTGAAATTTGACAACACATCTAACAATGCAATTTATACAGGTCTTGATGTTTGTATGAAACCAAACATTGCAACTTGTATTGCAGGTTAATTATCTCCTTAATTATTTACTAAGCCCAATTTTATATTGGGCTTAGTTTTACATAATACAAAAAATTAATATGTCTAACAAATATATATCTGAACAAACTAACCAATTTAAAAATAAAATAATTATTGTAACGGGAAGTACTCAAGGAAGTGGAGCTGAGACTGCAAAATTACTAGCAAACAGAGGTGCTAAGGGAATAACTATCTGTGGAAGAAATAGCGTTAAAGGAAATAAGGTAAAATCTGAAATAGAAAGCATGGGCACAGAATGCTTGTACGTTCAAGCAGATTTAGAGAAACTTGCAGACTGTAAAAAAATAGTTTCTGAAACTGATAAAAAATTTAATACTGTAGATAGTTTTATCAATGTTGCTGCTTTCACAGAAAGAGGAACAATTTTAAGTACGACAGAAGAAAATTATGACAAAAACTTCAATGTAAATGTGAAAGCTCCCCTTTTTATGATGCAAGACGTTATAAAAATAATGATCAGAGATAAAAAAAAAGGAACTATAGCTCATATTTTATCAATGGCTGGATATAGTGGTATGCCTTTTTTAACTGCTTACAGCTCTTCTAAAGCTGCATTAGCAATAATGATCAAAAATGTTGCAAATTCAGTGTCTGGGCATCAAATAAGAGTGAACGGAGTAAATTTGGGATGGACAGATACGCCTGCTGAAACTGTAATCCAAAAAAAATTTCATAATGCAGATGATGATTGGCTAAAAAAAGCAGAGTCAAAAGTGCCATTTAAAAGATTAAACAAACCTATAGATGTTGCAAAAATTTTAGCATTTTTGTGTTCTGATGAATCTGGAATTATGACAGGCAGTATTGTGGACTTTGATCAAACAGTTGCTGGTTGGCACTCCTATTCAGCATATGACACAAAAATATTAGATGATAGTATTTTAGGGGAATAATTCCAACTATAATTCAACTAATGAAAATTATTGATTCACATCAACATTTTTGGGATCCTTCAAGAGGTGATTATCATTGGATGCCAAAAGATAATCCAATATTAAACCGAAAATATGAAGTTAAAGATTTATCTCAAGTTTCTGAGTCAATTGATTTACATAAAACTATTTTAGTTCAAGCTGCAGCAACTAATGCAGAAACTGAATATATGTTAAATATAGCTGAAAATTCTGATTTAGTTTGTGGAGTTGTAGGTTGGGTAAATTTTGAAGATAAGAATCAACTAGAACAGTTAAAAATTTTTGCTAAGCACCAAAAATTTCTTGGAGTAAGACCAATGATACAAGATATTCCAGATGAAAATTGGGTTTTAAATAAAAATTTTGATATTTTTTTTAAAAGTATAATTGATTTAGATTTAAGCTTTGATGCTCTAGGATTTCCAATACATCTAGAAAATTTTTATACAATTGCTTCTAGATATCCTTCCCTAAGATTTATTATTGATCATTTAATGAAACCAAAAATTTGCAATAATAATCAAGAGGAATTTATTCACTGGCAAAAGGGAATAAACAAGTTATCTAAATTAGAAAATGTATATTGTAAATTTTCTGGTATGGTTACTGAAGCTTGTGAAAAATGGACTGAGCAAGATCTCAAGCCATATGTAGATGAAATTTTAAATCTGTTTACTGATAAAAAAATTATGTGGGGATCTGATTGGCCTGTTTGTAACTTAAGAACAAACTATTTAGGATGGTATAATTCAGCAACAAATTTAACTAAAGAATTAAGTCTAGCTGAAAGACAAAATATCTTTTATAATAATGCAAAAAGGTTTTATAAACTTAAAATATAACTTATGAAAAAAAATAAAATTAAAGATACTGGTGTAGAAGTTACAGAATTAAGTTTTGGAACATCCTCTTTAGGGAGTATGCCAGATACTTATGGTTATGAAGTACCAGAACAAAGAGCCCAAGAAACACTAAAAAGATTTTTTCAAGGTCCTGTAAATATGCTTGATACTTCAAGAAATTATGCAATGGGAGAAAGTGAAAAAAGAATTGGTATTGCTATAAAGGAAAATGGTGGCTGGCCAGAGAATTTTATTTTATCAACAAAAATTGATAGGAATATGGATACTCTTGTTCTTGATAAAAAACGAACCAGGGAATCTATTGAAGAAAGTTTAAAAACTTTGAATGTAAATTCTGTTGATGTTTTATTTCTTCATGATCCAGAATATGTAAAAGATATAAATGATATCACTAAAAAAGATGGTGCAATAGATGAGTTATTTAAAATAAAAGAAGAAGGTTTAGCAAAAGCTGTTGGTTTAGCTATGGGAAAAGTAGACATAATGTTTCCTATGTTAAAAAATTGGGACTTTGATGTGATAATTAATCATAACAGATATACTTTGTTAAATAGAGAGGCAGATGAAATGTATAGTTATGCCCACAGTAAAAATATATCTATTTTTAATGCCGCTCCTTACGCTGGTGGTGTTTTAGCAAAAGGTCCAAGTAACTTTAAAAAAATAACTTATCAAGATGCTACAGAAGAAAAGCTTGCACCTGCTAGAGAAATAGAAAAAGTTTGTAAAAAGTACAATGTTGAAATGGGTGCAGCCGCTTTACAGTTTTCAATGAAAGATAAAAGAATAACCTCTACTCTTTGTGGAGTTACAAGTATTCAGAGTATTGAAAAAAACCTTTCTTGGGCTAAAACAATTATACCAGATGAATTTTGGAATGAAGTTTTAAAATTACCTTACTCAACTAAAGATCCGGAATCTGAAAGAGAATTTACACCTGGTTAAATTTTAAAAAAATTTAATAATTAATAGACTTAATAGTTAAGAAAAATACATAAATCTCAGGGCAAAAGTGATGCGTATATATGTCTATTGCAATAATTTTCTGTTTTTATTTTAATCAATTAAATTGAAAGGAGGTTTTAATGGCTAAGTTTTATATACTAGGAAGATATACAGATAAAGGTCTTGGGGGCTTTGTAAGCAATCCAGATACAGATCGAAAAGCTGCTACTACAGCTTTAGCTGAAGCAGGTGGTGCAAAACTTACTGGCTATGCTGGTCTAAGAGGAAAATATGATTTCATGGTTGAAGTTGAAGGTACTTTTGATCAAGCAGCAGCATCAGGAATGGTTGCAGTTTCAAGTGGGGCTGTAACTGATTTTACTGTATTAGAGTCTATTGACTTGAATGGCATTGCAAAAATTGCAAACAAAATGGTTGGTGGTTACAAAGAGCCAGGTAAGTAAAGATATAAACTCTTCCTCTATTTTTTGTTTAGTGGAAGAGTTAACTACTTTCATAAAGTGTTGGAAACATTTTACCAGATAAGTCATCTCCATTTTTATAACCATTTGCTTCCATAATTGCTCTTTCCTCTCTAGCCCAATCACCCCTATAGATAATTTTAGAATTTTCTTTAGCCATTCTTAGTGTAAATCTATTAATATCTGAACTTGGGCTTGTTTCGTAAAGTGCTCCATGCAAAGTTCTAATATCAAAGTAAACACAATCACCTACTTCTAAATCCCATTCAAGAAATTCATAATCATTTTTATTTTTTAAAATATCAGGAGTAATTTCATATTTTTTTCCATTAACAATTCCAGCTTCACCATCAACTTTATGACCATCATTAAATCTTGTTCTTAAAAATAATTTATTCCATAAGTGAGAGCCTTTAACCCAAGCAATACCATCCTGTTTTTTAACAGGTTCTAATGGTATCCATAAAACACACATTGAACCTTCAAAATCAAAATAAGAAATGTCATGATGAAAAGGTGGTTTTGATTTTGATCCAGCTTCTCTAAAAAACCAATTATCCATTACTAGATTAATTTTTTTAGCTCCAAGTAATTCTGAAGCAATTTTAGCTGTAGGAGAATTATAAACAAAGTTTCTGAATTCCTCATGTAAGTCCCAAGTCCAAAAATCCTCTAAATAACTTGGTAATTTTTCATCTTTAGTGTGATTGGTAAATCTTGGACTAGGATTGATTTTAGCTTTACCGATCCCAACTTTTAATTTTTCAATCCATTTTATATGAAACTTGTCTTTAAGAAGGATGGCACCATTCCTGTTAAATTCTTTGATTTCATTATCATTTAAAATTTGACTCATCGTTTATTTAATCAATAATGACACTTATAACATATGAATATTCTTAAAGATAGTTTCGGTAGAAAATTTCCCTATATAAGACTTTCAATTACTGACGTTTGTAATTTTAAATGTGGTTATTGTTTACCTGATGGGTACAAAATAGATAAAAGTGACAATAGAACTTTTATCAATACAGAAGAAATTGGAAGATTAGCCAAAGCACTATCTGAATTAGGTGTATCAAAGATTAGACTTACTGGTGGCGAACCAACTGTAAGAAAAGATTTTTTTGAAATAGTTAAAATTATTAAAGAAAACTCAGGAATAAAAAAAACTGTAATAACTACTAATGGCTATAGATTAGATAAGATAGCTAATGATATAAAGAATAGTGGCTTAGATGGAATTAATATTAGTATTGATAGTTTAAACGCCGATACTTTTAAAAAAATTACAGGTCATGACAGATTAGGAGAAATTCTAAAAGGTATTAAAAATTTACAAAAATTAAATTTCAAAAATATTAAAATTAATGCTGTCTTGTTAAAAGGTGTGAATGATACAGAGAAAGATTTTAATGATTGGGCTGAATTTATTAAAAATAATGAAATA
>Ga0209714_1001801_pt1 | contig 11306 bp, 9 predicted proteins | sample COGITO_mtgs_1104_5_FD_185517 | JGI IMG/M metagenome (GOLD analysis project Ga0209714, IMG submission 185517) | Pelagic marine microbial communities from North Sea - COGITO_mtgs_110414 (SPAdes) (version 2) | ecosystem: Environmental > Aquatic > Marine > Epipelagic ...
ATTTCTACCAATAAATACATCTCTTATAATTATTAACGACCATCGGTCGCCAACCAAGTCTAAGATATTAGATAAGGGACATGTAGATCTGAAAGTTAAATCTTGAAACATAAAATGTATTTTAGAAAATAAATATAGTTTTTTTACCAAGCTGCTCTCCATTGTCTTACAGTATGAATCTTACCATCTTCTCCGAAAATAAACTTTTCTAAAAAAAAGTCTTCCTCTACAGTACCGTCTTTTTTGTACTTGATTTCATTAGAACCAACCTCAACAATGCTTCTAACGCCGTCTAATTCATAGGGTAAAAAGTAAATAGGATCAGAAATTATTGAATCATATTGAGAAAACATTTCTTTCACATCATTAGACGTCATCATCACTGGTTCTTCCGAGTTAAATGGGAAAAACCTCAGTGAATCTCGTGTGTTTGCAAAAACTGCTTCTGCATCCATGGCGGCATAATTAGAAATTAAACTTCTAACCATTTCAACCTGTTCATCAGAACCCATCAGAAACTTGGTTCCAGAACTCACCCATTCACCAGCTTTTTTATCTACTTGCACTTCTTTAACTTGATTTTTACAAGATAGCACTGATATCATTACCATTAATAAAACTATTCCTTTTTTCATTTTAAATATGTTTTAATTTTTAATTTGACTTGAAATATTTACTGAGGGCTACCTAAAAGTTCAATTAATTCCCAAATATCAGTATATCTAAATCCATCTGGGTCATATTTACTCATTTTAGATTTTGATATAAGCGCATCAATTTCTTTACTTGAAACAACGTCCATTGGAGATAAAGATCTTAGGGCACTTGACAAATCTTTGTAGTGATCATATGTAATAACACTTGACTCATCCATACCTTTTGGATGCAGTCTTGCTAAAATTCCCCAACCCGATCTTGCGCCGTCTTTTCCTAAATTCTTTTTAAAATAGGGCATCCATAAATTTAAATTTTCATTCACAAATCCATTAAAATCCTTTGGTTTAGCCAAATTCCAGACCGCATATTTAAATTCTCCCATTGGAAGCTCAGCTATGAGCTTATATGTATTGTTGTAGAGTGTTTTAGATATATGGTTTGTAGAGGCTAGTGCTGGATCAAACCCTAAAATTTGTTCCGCATTACCCCATATTTTCATTTGATCTTCATATTGCTCAAAACTTTCATAAACTTGAACAAAAGCATGGGTTGGTTGTGATTCGTCATCTGTTCTTCCATAAAGTCTGAAAAATGCGGATGCTAACATATTTCCGTTATCAATAGCATTTTTCTTTATTTTAGACCAATGATCCGTTTCCAAAGATTCAAATTCTGCTACATTCTCAGAAGCAACATACCTATATTGTATGTGAACAATATTTTGAGCAAACATTGACGTAGTAAAAACAAGTGCCAATAACATTAATAATTTTTTCATTTTAAGTATCTTTAATTGGTTAATTAAGCTAAATATACTAATAAATATTTAATTGCAATCTCATATTTAAAAACACAATGCATCTATTTGTACTATAATGAAAAAATGCTGTTTATATTCATGATCCCCTTTTAGTTTTGTTTATCTAAGAAGACTTGAGATTATCGAATTATAGGAAAACAATATACCTATGGCATATAAAAAGCATCCTACTTCAGTACTTTTTTAATTATTTTATGAGGTACTTAAAAAACAGTTTAGTACATTGTGTTTAAGGGTTATAAAAATTGAATACATCCATGAAAATTTTAGTTTTTTTAAGTTTTTTGATTTGTTTATTTGGGTGTAATTCAGTGGTGAAGAAACCTCTTTCTGATTTAGACTCAATACAGATTAAAACATCATTTGTAGACCTAAATAATAACAAAGTAGACTTGACAGCATTTAAAGGAAAAAGAATTGTTGTTAATTACTGGGCTACATGGTGTGGCCCGTGCTTAAAAGAGATGCCGGGACTAAAAAGAGCTGAAGAAGTGCTTAAAAAACATAACTATACCTTCATTTTAGTTTCTGACGAAACAATATCTAAAATAGCTACTTTTAAAAAAGTCAAGAATTATGACTTCAACTTTTTGAAATCGATTGAATCAAATGAAACGCTTGGAATATACTCTTTGCCAACATCTTATATTTTTGATGAAAAAGGAAATAAACTTGAAACTATCATTGGAACAATTGCTTGGGATTCTGAAGAAACAATAAATAAGCTAAAAACATTATAAGATGAAAAAAATCTTTGCTCTTTTCACTATTATAACGATCATTTCCTGTTCATCCAAGGAGGTTACTATTGAAGAAATCTCTTTTTTATTTGATAATAACAATGCCCAGCCAAATTTGGTAAGCAATGATGGTGCTTTGTCTTTATCTTGGATTTCCTCTAATGATGAAGATAATACTTCGTTGCATATAAGTCAATTTATTGATGAGAAATGGACTAAACCCCAAACAATCGCTAAGGGTTCAAACTGGTTTGTTAATTGGGCTGACTTTCCTGCTCATGCAATTAATGGAGATTTAATATTAACAAATTACCTTAAGAAATCAGATTCTGGGACTTATACTTATGATATTGTTTTAAGTCTCCACAAATTATCTGGAGAGAAAATAAAGGAAGACTTCATTTTACACAGTGATGGCATTAAAGCAGAGCATGGTTTTGTGAGTATAATTTCAAATGAAAACCAAGGTTTTTATATTACTTGGTTGGACGGAAGAAATACCTTAGAAAAAGAAATGGATGGACACCATAAACCAATGACCATTCGATTTGCTGAAATAACAGCGGTTGGAGATGTTGTAAATGAAACTGAACTAGATTCATCAACCTGCGATTGTTGTCAGACGTCTATAGCAGTCTCAGAAAAAGGCCCTGCTGTTGTTTACAGGGACAGAAGTATGAAAGAGGTCAGAGATATTTATATTACTAGAAGAATAAATGATGTTTGGGAATCACCAAGACCCGTTCATAATGATGGCTGGATAATAAATGGATGCCCAGTAAATGGCCCCAAAGTTGCCGTTAATTCAAATAATTTTGCAGTGAGTTGGTTTACGGTATCAAATGGAAAACCAACCGTCAACCTTTCGTTTTCAAAATCTAATGGCAACTCTTTTGGAAGCCCCCTAAAAATAAACGACCATAATGCTATAGGCAGAGTAGATGTTGCTTTCTTGAACGACCAGGAAGTAATAGTGAGTTATATAGAAGTGGACGATATTGGCACATATCTAAGAATAAAAAAAGTATCAATTGATGGAACTATTTCAGCTCCAATAACAATTTCTAAAATTGACGGAGGAAGAAACACCGGAGTACCTCAATTAGAAATATTCAATAACGAGATTTTTATAGTTTGGACTGTTTTAATAAATGAAAAGAACCAACTAAAGTCTGTTAAATTAAACTCTGAAAACATATAGCACCTATAAACTAAATGTTAAAGACTATGGGGCACTCTTCTTTAGCAGTTGCATAAACTATCTAAGAAGGCTTCAAGTAAATGAGTTAGAGGAAGAAGATATCCTTGTTATTTAAAAAGCCCCCTCCTAAAAGGAGGCTTTTTAATAATTCTATGGACGCAATTACCACTTTCCAATCATTACTCTAGTCTGAGTCCTTACAATTTTTACAATACCTTCAACCTCATCCATAAAAACTTCCCAAGCGGCTTGAGCTGCCTTATTCCCATTATTACTAATACCCGGATTGAAAGCGGTTTTAAAATCATTAACACCTGTTAGACCATAATGAGTTTCTCCTAAAGGACTTCTACCTAACCTAAATTTACCAAGAGTTTTTCTTTGATCTTTTGGCGCAAATTTTTCAAAATATTTTTTCCAAGCAGCTCCAAATTTTGCTTCATTTTCAACATCAAACCAAACTATATTTTGAATTGGGTGGCTACCAGGTTCACCAATTGAAATTAGACTATTACCTCCAGCAGATGAGAAAGCTTCTGTATATTGACTTAGTTTAGTTAAAAATAGATCCCAATTTAAATTTTCTCCTTGAGCGTATTGATTGCCCATTGCATCTAATGTTCCAGTAAATGCAATTTGATGACTTGAATTTATATCATTATCTTTAAAATGATTTTCAAATAAGTAAACTGTAACTCCATCAGCTTTTGAATTTGGAGAACTAAAATAATCATTAACAAGCTTAGTTACTATTTCTTCATCTTCAGGATCCACATTAAAACTATAAGTAGTCCAGTAGTATTCTTGAGCAAACATTGATGTAGTAAAAACAAGTGCCAATAACATTAATAATTTTTTCATTTTGAGTTTGTTTTTTAGGTTAAGTTTATATTTAATTTGATGTGAAATGAAGCCCCCCAGAAGGAAGGCTTCAACCACCAACTAACAAAAGAGACTTCTCTCTTTCATATTTTATTAATTTACCAATTGGAGGACTTCATCAGAAAAGCCATCACTAAATTCTGAAAGAACATCCCATACATCTCTTCTAAATGAACCAAGCCCATTTACTTTTTCATATTCAGATTGAAAATTTGCAGGCAATCCATTTCCATCATTAAATCTTGTAAATGACTTGAATGGATAAACTAATGTTATGTTTTCACCATTTTCATTAGCAAAAATACTTTCATATACCCTTCTAGGATTAGGGGCATTGATTTGAGCCAATACTTTTCCAATTTTAGTTACAGCCTCAAGAACTTTCCCATAGCTACCATATTTGTGGTTAATTTTAATGGTGCGATGTAACAAGTATTTAGGACTTCCCCAAGAAGGAGGAGAATAACTTGCTTCCCAATTTAATTTGCCCAATTGTACAGATTCAGAGGAAACATTATTTCTGATGTTTTTTTGCCAATCTAACATATGAACTTCATCTGGCATAGCATCATAATCAGAAAGCTCCATTGGGCCAAGCAGCCAAACATACTGTCCTGAACGACGCCCTATTAACACATTATAGAGAGAAGCAGTTGTTCTTCCTTCACTGTGAAACTTATCATTGTGCTTTTTAACACCTTCAATAAGTTTCATTTCATTTGCTTTTTCAGGAATTAAATAAATACTTTCATATACAACTTCTTGGTTTTGAGCAAACGCTGACGCAGTAAAAACTACAGCCAAAAACATTAGTAATTTTTTCATTTTTGATTTATTTTAATTGGTTAATACTTAAATATAATAAATATATAATTGCAATACAATATTGTTGAAATTTATCCTCGCAAACTGAAAGAACTTTAGGACATTCTTCTTTGACAATTAGCCTTAAATATCTAAGAAGGCTTGAAATAAGTGATACAGGATAATAGGAAACAAAAAAGCCGACTCATAAATGAATCGGCTTTGGCTTCTGCGGTCTGGACGAGACTCGAACTCGCGACCCCCTGCGTGACAGGCAGGTATTCTAACCAACTGAACTACCAGACCTCGCGTTAGCGGTTGCAAATATACACCGCTTATTTAATTGTGCAAACAAAAAATACTAAAAAAAATAAAATATTTTCTCTCTAAGATCAAGGACATAAAAAAAGACCCTAGCATTGGCCAGGGTCTTTTTTTATACAGGTTTCAAAACCAGTGTATTACATAGCTGCGTCAATCGCGTCTGTGTAAACCTGCTTTGGAGACACCCCTACTTGTCTGCTCACAATCTCTCCGTTTTTAAATACTAAAACGGTTGGAATGTTACGCACGCCGTACTTAGCTGCAAATTCTTGGTTGGCGTCTACGTCTACCTTTCCTACGACAGCTTTTCCTTCGTAATCATTACTTACCTCATCAATGATAGGACCTACCATTCTACAAGGACCACACCAAGCTGCCCAAAAATCCACAACTACTGGCTTGTCACTTTTTAAAACTACTTCTTCGAAAGTAGCGTCTGTTATTTCTAATGCCATGATTCTATGTTTTTAATTGTTTACAAATTTACATATTTATTTTACCATTTTTCCCTCTGGCCTATGCCTTTTCTTATCTAACTATAAAGAAGCCTTATAGCTAGTTTAGACTGAAATGTACATCTGCAGCCTCTAGGGCTTCTAAAAGTGCCGTAGTTACCCCTATTTTTTGACTGCGAGAAACAAAATCTAACTTAATACTCTCTTCCATCTCATAAAGGCTAAAATGCAGTGGTAAATCTCCAGGATGGCTTTGAATAAGTTCCTTAATTCCTTTAATCTGCGCTTCCTCTAGGTGGTCTACCCGCAACTTTAAGGTGAGCTTTTTAGTGAAATTCTCAAGTATTTCTTGCAACATATAAAAACCGTTGTATTGCAGGCGAGGCTCTCCTTGTTTACCGGTATCTTTATTGGTCCAACCCTCTTTCACAAGGGCCTTACAGAATATAAATGAGTTGGGAATTAAAAAGTGCCTGAACTTCAAATAGTCCTCACCAAAGATCCTAAACTCATAAGAGTCTGCGTAGTCTTCTACCGTAAAGGCCGCCCAGCCTTTACCGTTTTTAGATACCCTATGTTGCACCTCAGACACCACACCAGCAAAAGCCAGCTCCCTGTTTACATAAGAGGGAAGGTCATTAAAGAAAGACACATTGGCATTGGTGTAAGTGTTTATTTCTGTTTTATAGTCGTCTAAAGGATGTCCAGAAATGTATATCCCCACCACTTCCTTCTCTTGCTTTAACTTCTCCATAGTCCCCCACTCTGGACAAGGAGGCACTTCAGGTTCCGGAATTTGAATATCACTAGACTCCCCAAACAAACTCACTTGGGCAGAGTTTTCATTTTCCTGGTATCTGGCACCGTAACGAATGACTTTTTCAAGAAAAGTACCGGCATCGCCCAGAGGGTGAAAATACTGCGCCCTGTGAACCCCTCCAAAAGAATCGAATCCTCCGGCAAGTGCTAAGTTTTCAAAAGCTTTTTTATTGGCTGCCCTTAAATCTATACGCTTGGCCAAATCAAAAACAGACCTGTAAGGCCCACTTTCTTTTCGCTCCGCCACAATGGTCTCTACCGCCCCGCGACCCACGCCTTTGATTGCGCCCATGCCAAAACGAACGGCTCCTGCATTGTTTACGGCAAATTTGTAAAAGGATTCATTCACATCTGGCCCCAAAACCTGTAAACCCATACGCTTACATTCTTCCATAAAGAAAGTCACTTGCTTAATGTCATTCATATTATTAGAGAGTACCGCCGCCATATATTCTGCTGGGTAGTGGGCTTTAAGGTAAGCTGTCTGATAAGCAATATAGGCATAGCAAGTAGAGTGACTCTTGTTAAAGGCATAAGATGCAAAGGCTTCCCAGTCTTTCCATATTTTCTCGAGTATCTCTTTAGGGTGACCCAGCTTTTCTCCACCCCCTAAAAACTGGGGTTTCAATTTTTCTAGTAGGGCAAATATTTTCTTACCCATGGCTTTTCTCAGTACGTCTGCTTCCCCCTTAGAGAAACCGGCAAGCTTCTGAGACAAGAGCATTACCTGCTCTTGATAGACTGTAATCCCGTAGGTTTCCTTAAGGTATTCTTCCATTTCAGGAAGGTCATAGGTAATTTGTTCGTCGCCGTGTTTACGACCAATAAAACTAGGAATATACTCCATTGGTCCTGGTCTGTAGAGCGCGTTCATGGCAATAAGGTCGTCAAAAACAGTAGGCTTTAAATCCTTGAGGTGCTTTTGCATGCCCACAGATTCGTATTGGAATACCCCAACGGTGTCTCCGCGCTGGAAGAGCTCGTAGGTCTTGGTGTCGTCCAAAGGAAAATCATCCGGCACCAATTGAATGTCGTGCTTGGCCTTGACAATTTTAACCGTATCCTTAATTAAGGTCAGGGTCTTCAGACCCAAAAAGTCCATTTTTAACAATCCAGCGTCTTCTACCACGGAGTTGTCGAACTGGGTCACATACAAATCAGAATCTTTGGCCGTAGCCACTGGCACATAATTGGTAATATCTCCAGGGGTAATAATTACCCCACAGGCATGAATACCTGTATTCCTAAGTGATCCCTCTAATATACGTGCCATATTCAAGGTCTGAGCTTCCAGGTCTGGACCGTCTGCAATATTGAGTAGCTCGTTGACCTTATCTAAGTCTTCTGCCCTAAAGTTTTTCTTGAGTTCCGCCTCAGTATAGCTAAAAATCTTAGCGAGTTTAGACATATTGGGCAGTAATTTAGCAATCCTGTCTGCCTCGTTGAGGGGTAAATCCAATACCCTGGCCGTATCTCTAATAGAAGACTTGGCCGCCATGGTACCATAGGTAATGATCTGAGCCACCTGGTTAGAACCGTATTTTTTAATTACATAATCCATGACACGACCGCGACCCTCGTCGTCAAAATCAATATCAATATCTGGCATAGAAACCCTGTCTGGATTTAAGAAACGCTCAAAAAGCAAATCGTACTTCAAAGGATCTATATTGGTAATCCACAAGCAGTAGGCCACTACAGATCCAGCCGCAGAACCCCTTCCAGGACCAACAGAAACGTCCATATTACGCGCTTCTCTAATAAAATCTTCCACAATCAGGAAGTAACCCGGGTACCCAGAATTTCTAATGGTGTCCAATTCAAAATCCAAACGCTCTTCAATTTCAGGCGTAATTTCAGTGTACCGCTTTAGTGCGCCTTTATAGGCAATGTCTCTGAGGTAAGCATTTTCTCCTCGTTTGCCACCGTCTTCTAAATCTTCTGCCACCTTAAACTCCGCTGGAATCTCAAAAGCAGGCAGCAGTACTTCTCTCGCTAGTTCAAAAGCTTCAATTTGGCTGGAAATCTTATGGGTATTTTCAATGGCCTCTGGTATATCCGAGAACAGCGACTTCATTTCCGCTGCAGTCTTGAAAAAATACTCTTGGTTGGGCAATCCATACCTGTACCCCCTACCCCTTCCAATAGGCGTGGCTTGTTTTTCTCCATCTTTTACACAGAGTAAAATATCGTGGGCCTCTGCGTCTTTCTGGTCTGCATAATAGGTGTTGTTTGTAGCCACTAAAGAGACCCCATGCTTCTGAGCCATAGGCACCAACACCTGATTAACCCGGTCCTCATCTTCCTGACTGTGGCGCATTAACTCCACATAAAAGTCTGCTCCAAAGGTCTCTTTCCACCAAATTAGGGCTTCTTCTGCTTGCTGCTCTCCCGTATTTAGGATTTTAGCTGCCACCTCGCCATACATATTTCCAGAGAGTACAATTAAGTCTTCTTTATACTGTTCAACAAGCGCCTTGTCTATTCTAGGCACATAATAAAATCCTTTGGTATAGGCAATAGAAGACAGTTTGGCCAAATTGTGATAGCCGTTTTTGTTCTTTGCCAAAAACACCATCTGATACCCGTAATCTTTTACATGCTTATTTGTATGGTCCTCACAAACATAAAATTCACAACCAATAATTGGCGTCATTTCTTTGCCTTCTTCAGGGGTCCCCGCTGCTTCCGCTTCTTTATGGGCCTGTTTAACCCTAGCATTGTGCGCTTTGACCTCTTTCACAAAATGAAAGGCCCCCATTAAATTGGCGTGGTCTGTAAGGGCCACCGCAGGCATATTTTGCTTGGCCGCTTGAGCCACCAAATCCTTTACACTCATGGTGGATTGGAGCACAGAAAACTGGGAATGGTTGTGCAGGTGAACAAAAGCAGTGTCTTCTAACTGGGCTAAATTTTCTTTAATATCCTGTTTGGTGGGCGCAGCAGTTACTGGTTGGGCTTGCGCTTGCAGCGCCGCCGATGCCTTTTTTAAATTCACATGCTTCAATCCAATACCGGCTACAGCCTCAGAATTCGCTGCCTGATACTGGTTGTAATAGTCTGCAGGAGCGCCTAACTTCTCAAGCGGATAGTGCTTTAAGCGGAGTAGCTCCAAAAAGCAACGTGTGGTAGCCTCTACGTCTGCCGTAGCGTTGTGGGCTTCGTTAAAAGGCGCGCCAAATAAATGTTGGTGCAGTTCCGTCAGGGTAGGCAGCTTAAATTTACCTCCCCTACCTCCAGGAATTTGACACATCATAGCGGTCTGTTCCGTACAAGTATCTAACACAGGCTTTTGAGCTAGGGTGTTTTCTATCCCAGCCCTGTGAAATTCTGCCCCCATAATGTTGAGGTCAAAACCCACATTCTGGCCCACCACAAAATGACATTTTTCTACAGCCGCTGTAAAACGCTCCAATACTTCTAACAAAGGAAGTCCTTGGTCCTGAGCAAGCGCGGTAGAAATACCGTGTATTTGTTCTGCCTCAAAAGGTACGTCAAAGCCATCTGGCGAAACCAAATAATCTTGGTGTTCCAAGAGGTTTCCCATAGCGTCGTGCAATTGCCAGGCAATCTGAATACAGCGCGGCCAATTGTCGGTATCCGTTACGGGGGCATTCCATCTCTTGGGTAAGCCGGTGGTTTCAGTGTCAAAAATTAAATACATCTGGGTGATTTTCTTTGGGTGCTTATTTGCCTGGGAACGGTAAAAATAACCAAAAGGAATCGTATAGAAAAAGAGGGTTTTAAGAAGTTATTAACCCTTTATTGTGGGGCAACGCCAACCTAGCCTAATTATTTAAAAGCAGATAGTTTGCAAATCACAAAAAAAGGGTATATTTGCACCCTCTTAATGGAGAAAACTAAAAAGAATTAATAACCAAGGGTCGGGCACCCTACAAATTAATGTGATATGCCAGTAAAAATTAGATTACAAAGACACGGTAAAAAAGGAAAACCATTTTATTGGATCGTTGCTGCAGATGCAAGGTCAAAAAGAGATGGTAAATTTTTAGAGAAATTAGGAATCTACAATCCTAACACCAACCCAGCCACTATTGACTTAAATGTAGATGGTGCTGTAAAATGGTTGACTAATGGAGCACAGCCTTCTGACACTGCAAAACGTTTGTTGTCTTACAAAGGCGCTTTATTAAAGCACCACCTTTTAGGAGGACTTAGAAAAGGTGCTTTAACTGAAGAGCAAGTAGCAGAAAAATTCAACGCATGGGTGGCTGAAAAAGATGCTGCTGTTGCTGCAAAAGTTTCTGGTCTTACTCAAGAGCAAGAAGTAGAAAAAGCAAAAGCATTGGCTGCTGAAAAAGCTGTTAATGAAAAGCGTGTTTCTGACGCACAAGCACTAGAAGCTGAAGCTGCTGCTGAAGTTGCTGCTGCTGAAGCTGCAGAAATTGCCGCTACTGAAGCCGCTGCTGCTGCTGAAGTTGCTGCTACAGAAGAAGTTGTTGCTGAAGAAGCGGTTGCTGAAGAAGTTGTTGCTACTGAAGAAGCGCCTGCTGAAGAAGCGCCTGCTGAAGAAGCAGCTGGTGAAGAAACCAAAGAAGCTTAATATAAAACAAGGATGCGTAAGGAAGATTGTTTCTACTTAG
>Ga0209714_1001811_pt1 | contig 11261 bp, 7 predicted proteins | sample COGITO_mtgs_1104_5_FD_185517 | JGI IMG/M metagenome (GOLD analysis project Ga0209714, IMG submission 185517) | Pelagic marine microbial communities from North Sea - COGITO_mtgs_110414 (SPAdes) (version 2) | ecosystem: Environmental > Aquatic > Marine > Epipelagic ...
CTCAAGAAATAAAGATTTAAATAAAATTAAACTTTTCTGTCATTCTTATAATGATGCTATCAAAAAAAGCGATATATTGGCAAGATTTTTGGGTCGTATGAATGAGGAGCAAGATTATTTTGTAAATAAATATAATTTACAGCAAATTACATCGCGAACATTAGAACCTTTTTATGTTATGAAAGATAACATAATACCATGGTCTCATTTATTAAAAAGTAAAAAAGTTTTAATTGTCAATCCATTTGTTGAATCATTTAAAAAACAAATTAATAATAATTTTAAATTTAAAGTAAATGGTATGCCAATATTTTTAGATGACCAAGAATTTGTTTTTTACAAGTCATATCAAACGATTGCAGGAAATCATATACATAATGATTGGTTTGAAACATTTACCCTGATGTGTAACGATATAAAAAAATTAGATTTTGATATAGCCCTATTATCTTGCGGTGGGTATGGATTACCCCTATGTAATTTTATTAAACATAATTTAAATAAGAGTGCTATATATGTTGGAGGGGGATTACAATTATTTTTTGGAGTAATGGGAAACAGATGGAAAAATCATGATCAAATATTAAATATTATTGGTAAAAATATAGATAATTTTATATATCCATCAGAAGAAGAAAGATGTCCTAATATGAAAACAATTGAAGGTGGCTGTTTTTGGTAATTATATATTTACTTCTTCAACATCTTCAATAACGTCCCATAAGATATATCTATACTATGTTCATTATTTAGTTTAGATAGCAAATATTTTTTATTAGTGACATCTTCACCTAACTTTTTAATAAGGCTTATTTGTTCATCAGAATATTTACCTTTCTTTTGAACAACCTCAACTTTTTCGTCATAGTAATAATCTAACTTTTTCCCCTCACTCGTATCTAAATATCCATTAATAACAAGGTTACCATTATGAACTTTATCGTGACAAATTTTGCATAAACCAACTAAGTTAGAGGCATTATTTTTATGCATATTACCAATCATACCATGTTCATCTGCCTCACTCTGAAATTTAATATGATGTGTATCAATTGCTTTTTCTCCACAAATACCACAATCATCAACAAAAACTTTTGTATTATAATTAGAACCCTTAGAGGCAACAAATTCAGGCTCAATACCCATAACTTCTTTACGAATATCATTAGCCAGTTCAATAAATTCATCGGGTAAATTCATAGCCTTACAAACTTCCAGTCCATAAATCGGATTACCACTTCCAGTTTCTAGTTTACGGTCATATGTAAGAACTTTTGTTTTCTCATCATACAAAACACGTAAATGATAGAAATCAACATTTTCAAGCTGTTTAATACGGTTCATTTTAGAGAGATGATGCAAATGAGTTGCAAAAATAAAACTACTATTTAGTTTAGCGAGTGTCATTACTCCTGCGGCAACAATTGATTGAGCTGAGATAGATTCTGTTCCAGAACATAACTCATCACCAAGAATTAGACTATTAGTATTTGCTCGTTTAAGAATATTTCGCATTTCAGTCATTTCTACAGCAAATGATGATAGGCCTTTAAAAATGTTATCATTATTAAGAATGCGAGTAAATACATATTCATATGGAGTATACTTCATATAACTACAAGGAACATACATCCCTGCTTGAGCCATAATTACAGCAATACCCACCGATTTCATAAGAGATGATTTACCTACAGCATTTACACCAAACAATAACATCCCATTTTTATTATCTTTGCCTAAAGTAATATCATTTGGAACATATGCTGACTGAGAAATTTGCTCAATAATTGGATGACGAAGGTCTTTAATTTCACAAAAACTATGGTTAGATTCGTCAATAACTGGACGGTTATAATTAAACTTAACCGCACATTTAGCATTACTTTTACAAATATCACATTGTTTAATAAATTGTACCATACTATTTAATAATTCCTTGTTCTCAATATATATTTTATCTAAAAGTTGGGCATATTTTTGATTAACCATATTTTTAATAATATCTGTTTGGTTACAAAGAATTGTAGATTTTTGTTTAATATCATATGAAAATATCTTAACAGCTGCGGTTTTATCCTTAATCTCTAAATCATCAACTCCGATTTCATATGTTTTATCACCAATTGTAAATTTGCATTTATTTTTCGAAAGCTTATCTTTTAATAACTTACACCTCGTCTTTGTAGTAGTTAAAAAATATCCATCATTTTCATTATTTTCTAATTTAACAAAAGGTCCATTTTTAGCATTATCGCCCTCAATTAATGACGATAAATTATTAGATAATGTTGTAAAAAAGTTATTACAAGAATCAATCATAGTTTGGACTTTATCAATTTCGGGATATATGCCCTTCTTAAAAAATGAACATTTAATATCATCCTTATAAACTTTACTCATTAAATCTATATCAATAATTTGGTGATATGAATCTATAAAATTTTCAACATCAGTATACATTATATTTTCGATACTTAGAGTATCTTCATTTACTAGATTGATTAATTTAAGTAAATATGAATATGATAAATCTAAACTAACAAAATAATATGGTGTTAGTTTTTTAAGATAAAGCTTACGATGTAAACGCTCAATATCGCTTATATATTTAAGATTTTTTTCATAATCTTCATATCTATAACTAATTGTTTTATTAATTAGTTTACTAATATTATCATATCTTTTAGATAATTCATCTTTATTTGTAATAGGATTTAATAAAACGTGTCTAAGATATCTCTTACCAATAGATGTTGAAGTATAATTAAGTAAACCAATAACAGAATCATTTTTGGTTTTTAATGTACTATTCTTATCAGCAACAAGATTAAGTTGATGTATAGCGTCATTTGTTAATATAAGCTCATCACTTCCACCACAAATTTTAGGGATTTGAATTTTTTGAACAATCTGTTCATCATGGTCATACAAGAAGTTTAATGTTAGAATGTAACTATTTAAACCAAATGGATATCTATCTAAACCAATATATGCAATTGAGGATAGTTGCGTATTTGGTCTAAATATTTTTTTAATATACTCTTCTTGATATTCTGGTTTTAGATAGTTATGATTTACATCTCTTACAACATGAGTAATTGAATTACCTGTTTCTAAATATTGTAGTAAATATTCAAGATTATCAACATATTTATAAATAAATAAAACTATTTCTTTAGGATTATGTATTTGTATAAAACGATATATTTCATCTAAACCAAAATTTTTATCATCTAACTGTGAATAGCTTTCAAACACTGTATTTTCACCTGTAGAAACATCAAAGGCTGATGTACCAAAATATACAGTATTTTCAGAAACTTGTTCAATAAATATCCCTAAAGTATACGAACCTTCATCTGAAGACGTATAATCAATATTAGTTCCTGGACTAATAATTCGACTGATTGCCCTTTTTGGACTCTTTATTCCCATGGCATCTTGGTCAATAATTACAACAGTATAATTATTATCTACTAAAATACGAATATATTTTTCATCAGCGTGTATCGGAAATCCCATCATAAGATGTTTTTTTTCCTTGCCTTTATTGGTTGTATATGATTTTCCAGATACATGCATAAATGTCATTCTGGCAAGGTCACGAACGTTTCCCCATCCACTAACATCATCATCTGATTCGACACCGTAACATTCATAAAATCCACCAACTTGCATTAATATAGCTATATTATCACCATATTTTTTACAATTATCATTATAATAATCCTGATATTCAAAAAGAATTTTTTTTTCTGATTTTTTATCAGTCATACTAAGGTTTCTCTTTAGTATAACGTATATTATTTTTAAATATTTAGTCATTTATGTATATTTAGGTCACCATTTAAACATAAAGTATATAAGTTTGACATGATTGTGTCTGGTGCTAAAGATTTATCATTTATAATATTATTGGAAACTAAGTTATTTTTTATGTCATTAATTGAACTATTTGAAATACGCATATTTGGAAAAAGATTATTTTTATGTATTCTTATTGTTTTCTGATATCCACCACCCCTTTTTTGTGATTTTTTAGTCATATTTACTGTTTTTTCCTTAATTAATTTCATGTTTCTTTTATCTAATACACTACTATTATTACCTGAACGTTTTTTAGAATTTTTTGATTTTGACTTTCTTATATTTTTATCATTATCTTTACGATTAAAATAACTATCTATACTTTTTTGTTTTTTAGAAGAGTCATTCTTAAATGATATTTTTTTAGGAGATTTATTTAATGATGATTTTTTGGAAGATTTATTTAATGGTTTAGGTTTAGGTGAGCTTAAAGGGCTTCTATAATGAACTCTATTTTGTGATTTATGATTACTCTTTTTTAAAATACTTTTAATTTTTGGAGTGTTTTTTTCAAAATAATTTTTTTTTGATTTTTTAGTTATATATGAATCCATTTTCTTTTCTTTAGCTACTTTTTTATTATTATTTGAGTTTGTTATATTCGTATCTATATTAGTTTCCATTGTCTTATCACCTACCTTATTATCATTAGTTATTATTGTAGTTTGTTTCTTTAATATTATATTATAACTTGTGTCTGTATTAACATTATTATTTACTATTGGTTTATTATAATAAGGTTTATTTACTTTTTTAGTTTTTAAAACATCGTTATCTATTTTAACCTTAGGTGATTTATTTTTAGATGAACGTTTTTCTAAAATTTTTTGAATATTTTCCTTTATTTTAGGCTGAACTATTTTAGTAGGCGTTTTACTTCTTGAACCTCTTTTTGATCTTTGTTTGCCTTCTTTACTTTTTTTTAATTTTACAGTTTTTGTGTCCATAAACTAATATATATATAGATAATTTATAGAAACAATTAGACAAAAATTAAGTATATAATGTATATTGCAACATTTCTTCAAAGTTTTTATTACGTGATTTAACTTCATCATCATTTAAAAACATTTCCAAACCCTTTTTAAGGTCATCTAGATTAATATATTTACGTTCTTCTTCCGATAAATTGATTGACCGTAAACTATGGGCTAATTTAGTTTTATGGAATAATATTTCCATATCTCCTCCATTATTTTTAAAATAATCTCTATTTTTTTTAAAAAATTCAACATCTACTGTATCATTAAAATTCCATTCATTTTCATTAACAATTTTAAGATATATATTCATTAGCTCTTCATCACTGTAATCTTCGATTGTAAATCTCCAAGGAAAACGTCTTTCAAGACCAGGATTATAATTAAAGAAACAACTCTTAAGCTGTTTTTTATACCCTGCTATTATACAAATAAAATCCTGTTTATTTTCACTAAGATGTGCAGTTAGAGCATCAATACATTCTTTAGAATAACTATCTTTACCTTCTTCATTACCAAGAGAATAAGCTTCATCAATAAATAATACACCACCTTTACACTCATCTAATAATTTTTGTGTTTTTAATGTTGTTTGTCCTAAATAGCTTCCAATTAAATCACCTCTTTTAGCAATTACAAATTTATCAGAAGATAATATTCCTAAATTTGTATATATTGAACCTATAATTTTAGATAGTTCAGTTTTACCCACACCAGGATTACCTTCAATAACGGTATGTAACATATCCTTATTTTTATTATCTAAGCCTTGTAAAAAGAACATTAATTGGCAGAATAATTGTTCTTTTACTTTTTCAAGACCTATCATAGTTTCTAATTTTTCTAAAGGTTCAACAATTTTGGGTACTGCGTTAATATTAATATTCCATCTATATTCTTCACTTTCATCATATTTAGATAAATCACTTTTACCTAAATCAATAAGGTCTTTAATTGAAACAATTTTTTCATCAATAAATTTTATTTTACGTTCGTCTTTTTTTTCTATAACTGGTTCTTCAGGTTTTTTTTCTTTTAATGCTTCTAATTCATTTCCAGAAACTAATTTTTTAAAAATTAGGTCTAATAACCCAGTATCACCACCTTCTGGTTTCTCCATTTTTATATTATTATTTTGAGGAATATCACCTGACAGCAACATACCTAAGTTATCATTACCGTTTAAAGGTATAAATATTTGAGCACTATTCTCATCAATTTGCATAATATCAATATTATTTGGATTTTTAAATAAATTATTATCTATTTGGGTACTTTCTACAACCATACTAACATTACGAGATTCATCATTTTTAGATTTATTTTTTTTTCTCATATCAATTAATTTAGGGTTTCCATTTTTAGGCCTGTAGTTACTTATAAAGTTAGTATAATCGTTGGTTTTTTTATTATTATTATTTATTGATTTACCACTAACATTATTTCTGTTACTCTTAATATTTTTTTGTTTAGCCATTATATCTTTAATAATAAAATAATTATTTATTCTTAAATACTAAAAATATTATTTTTTTAAAATTTGATTATATTTAAATATGAAAAAGCTGTTATTTATTATGTCAGATACATTTAATTGGAATTTTGATACCTGGGAAGTAATTAAAAACTTCCTAAATCATCAAAATGGTGGTCATTGTGTAGCACACCAAATAGAATCGTATAATACTTTTATAGATAGTTATTTACCAGAATGTGTAAAACAAAATAATCCAATCACTCTAAGTTATTTGGATAAAGATAAAAAATACGAAATTGGGGTTACATTTGATGAAATTTATCTTATGCCCGCAATTATCCATGAAAATGATGGTAGTACTAAAAAGATGCAACCCGAAGAAGCAAGACTTAGAAACTTTACATATTCATCTGACTTATACACAGATATTACTATCCGATGCAAAGTTGATGGTAATGAAACTAAAAAAAAGTTAAGTAAAATATCTTTAGGTAAAATCCCAGTTATGTTAAAATCTAAACTATGTATTCTAAATAATATTAATACTGTTGAAAAACAGTATGAGTGTAAATTTGACCTTGGTGGTTATTTCATTATTAATGGGAGTGAAAAAGCAGTAGTTTCACAGGAAAGAAGAGCTGAAAATAGAATTTATGTTTGTAAGAATGTCAAAAGTCAGGCTAAGTATTCATGTGTTGCTGAATGTCATTCAGTTCCAACGGGACGGATTCTTACACCTAAAAGTGTTCAAGTCAAAATCATGTCTAAAGGAACATTGAGAGGAAAACAAATTAAAGTTTCTATTCCACATATTAGACAAGATATTCCATTATCAGTAATTTTTAAATGTCTGGGTGTTGTTAAAGACAAGCAAATTTTAGAATATATTGTAAATGACATTAATAATCCAGCAAATATTGAATATATTAATATTATAAGAACTTCTCTTGAAGATGAAAATGAGATTAAGACACAAGATGAAGCTTATGAATACATCTCCAAATATGTAATTTTAACTGGATATTATTCGTATTATAAAGACAAGGATAAGATTGATATTGCTAAAAAGATTAGTATTGTAAAAGAAATTATCAAAAATGATTTATTACCTCATATTGGACAAAATATTAATCGTAAATGCATATTCTTAGGTATTATTACATTTAAAATGTTAAAAGTATATCTAGGTTATCGTGGCTATGATGATAGAGATTCAATGCTTAATAAGCGTATTGATACTCCAGGTGTATTAATGGCAAATTTGTTTCGTGTTAATTTTAATAAATTAATAAAAGATATGAAAATTCAGATTAATAAAGAATTTATTAATGGTTCTTGGAAAGCTATGGATACTTTTGGTGAGATTATTAATGATACTAATATTTATAAATTGATTAAATCGTCAACAATTACCACAGGTCTTAAGTATGCTCTTGCTACAGGTAATTGGGGATTAAAAAATATTGTTAATAAACAAGGTATTGCTCAAGTTCTAAATAGATTAACATATAATAGTTCGCTATCACATCTAAGGAGAGTTAATACTCCCATTGAAAAAACAGGTAAACTGATTGGTCCCCGTAAATTACATAATACCCAATGGATGTGTATGTGTCCTCATGAAACACCAGAAGGAGGATCTGTTGGTATTGTAAAAAATATGGCCCTTACAACATATATTACCAATTATAGTAACCCTCAACCAATTATTAGAATTTTAGGTGAAACAGACCATGTTAAAAATATTGATGATTGTTCTCCAACAGAATTATTTAATGTAACGAAAATTTTTGTAAATGGTGATATTAACTTTATTACAAATGAACCTGAAAAAATAATTAACTATTATAAATCAAACCGTAGGAAAGGTATTATTAATATTTACTCGTCAATTTCGTGGCTTATTGATGATAATGTTATTGAAATATATACTGATGCAGGTAGATGTACAAGACCACTATATATTCTTGATAATAATTCATTACGTATAACTAAAAATGAATTTAACATGCTTAAAAATGGCGAAATTAATTGGAATCATTTATTATTACCTGACTTAAATCCCAGTCATTATGTTAATAATTATGATAATGAGAGTTGTATTGAATTTATTGATTCAAATGAGCAAAATAATTGCATGATTGCTATTGATAATTCCAAGCTTAAAAATTTAGATGAAAAAGTAATTAAATATAAATATACTCATCTTGAATTACATCCTTCACTAATGTTAGGTGTTCTTGCATCATGTATTCCATTCTCAGATAGAAATCAAGCACCTAGAAATCTGTTCCAATGTGCAATGGGTAAACAAGCAATGGGTGTTTATGCAACAAATTTCAGATTTCGTATGGACACACTTGCACACATTTTAAGTTATCCCCAACAACCAATTGTTAATAGTAGACTTGTTAATTATCTACCGAGTAGTGATTTACCCAGTGGCATTAATGCTATTGTAGCTATTGCATCTCATTCAGGATATAATCAAGAAGATTCACTTATCTTTAATAAAAGTGCTGTACAACGAGGTTTCTTTAATTCAACATTTTATAGGTGTTATAAAGATGAAGAACGTAAAAGTCAATCTTCTGGTGATGAAGAAAAGTTTTGTTACCCAGATATGACGACTACTCGTGGAACAAAAATGGGCAATTATACTAAGTTAGGTGAAAACGGATTTATTATTAAAGATGAATTTGTTCAAGAAAATGATATTATTATTGGTAAAGTAATCCCTATTAAAAATAAAAAAACTGGAGAAGCATTTTATAAGGACAGTAGTACAAGTATTAGACCTAATGAAGCAGGGTATGTTGATGGTGTTAAAATCTCTAGAAATGGTGATGGTTATAGGTTTGGTAAAATTAAAATTAGAACTTCTAGATATCCTACTATTGGTGATAAACATTCAAGTCGTCATGGACAAAAAGGAACTATTGGTATGATATACAATCAGGAGGATATGCCATTTACAAAAGAAGGTATTTGTCCTGATATTATTGTTAATCCACATGCTATTCCTAGTCGTATGACAATTGGACAACTTATAGAGTGTATAACTGCTAAATCAGGAGCTATTACAGGGAGATTTGCAGATGCGACTCCTTTTAAAGAATTTAATCGCGAAGAAATTGAAAATGTACTAAAGAATAATGGATATGATAAACATGGTAATGAAATCCTATATAATCCTAGAACAGGTGAACAACTAAAAGTTAATATATTTATTGGACCAACTCAATATCAACGTCTTAGACACATGGTTCTTGATAAAATTCACTCAAGAGCAACTGGTCCATATGTTACACTTACAAGACAACCTCTTGAGGGTAGGTCACGTGATGGTGGTCTTCGTTTTGGAGAAATGGAAAGAGATTGTATGTTATCTCATGGAGCAAGCCTCTTTCTAAAAGAAACATTACTGGATAGGTCTGATAACTTTAGAATTTATGTGTGTAAGAAATGTGGTATGATACCAATTGCTAATCCAGATAAAAATATTTATATGTGCAATAATTGTAATAGTTTTACTAACTTTAGTGAATTAAGAATACCGTATGCTATGAAATTATTCTTACAAGAAATTCAATGTATGTCAATTGCTCCAAGGATGATTACTTAAATTAAGGAAAATTTAAATAAATTAAGTTGATTATTTCTGTTTAGATAGTATACAGATGGCTAAAGATAAAATTTCTGATACGAACCAATCTATTCCGTGCTTTATAAATATTATTTTTAAATTGATTAATGATATTAATGATGAAATTTATAATATTTATGACATGAGAGCTTATAATTCATTTCAGAAATTTATGGGTTATGTCATAGATGATTACCTAAAAGATTTAACTGATTCAGATATAGTTTGTTTATGTAATATTGAAAATGTTAATCAATTTTTTTACAAAAACTGTTTAAAACCCATAGATTGTAAAAAAATCATATTTTGGAATAACATTACTGATTTACAATTAATATTTACTAAATATGGGATAAAGCACTACAAAATCCTATTAGATGAAATATATGATATTCTCATAAAAAAAGATTATATATTAAAATCAAGTGATATTGAAAATAAAAATTATATTTATTATACAAACCTTTGTAAATTAAAAAAAAAGGATAGACTTATGACCAATAAACAAGAATTATGTAAAGCATATAGAATATTATATAACATAAGATGTAAAAATTAATTTTATTTTTATATTAGATGAATACTACATTAAATGTGCATGATTATGATATATATTGGCGATATTTATCATAATTTGAAAGAAATTGATAATAAAAATCTTTTTAAAGATACATTGGATGATATTGAATTGCAAATCGAATCCCTAAAACCATTCGAATCCTATATTTATGTAAAAATGTGTTAATATTATTGCGATATGATATTAGTAATAATTATGATAGTTTAAATAATATAAGTGTAGAAGATATTCTTCCAAGAACTTTGAGATTTGTTAAAAATTATGATAATAGTGGTAAACATATTTTTTTATGAACAATTGGCTGATATATGGAATGGACCCTGTCCTCAAGGCCGATTTTCCAGAATATTTCAATTTTATATAAAACCATATTAATGAGAGAGTGACGCATTATTTTAAAATCTAAAAATAAGCTAATATCATATTTAATATACCACCCCATAATGTGTCGATTAATGCAGGTATTAATTTATAATCGCTAAATATTGTTAAATTTGTAAAATCAAAAATACCGTATGTTATTACACCTAATAAAAATGCATATGTATAATATTTATCTTTTCTATATACTGATCTAATTGGTTCAATAAACAAATATTGACCTAATAAAATTAAAATATAAGTTATTAATGCATAATAAATATTTATATTAATTGGTTTACCCTGTATATTTTCGACCATCTTTACAAATAATTTTCCAATAACAAATTT
>Ga0209714_1001835_pt1 | contig 11153 bp, 9 predicted proteins | sample COGITO_mtgs_1104_5_FD_185517 | JGI IMG/M metagenome (GOLD analysis project Ga0209714, IMG submission 185517) | Pelagic marine microbial communities from North Sea - COGITO_mtgs_110414 (SPAdes) (version 2) | ecosystem: Environmental > Aquatic > Marine > Epipelagic ...
CAGCGCGAATTGATCATTGGTGACCGTCAGACCGGTAAGACAGCCGTTATTCTGGATACGATTTTGAATCAAAAATCAGTGAACGATAACACTGATGATGATTCTAAGAAGCTCTTCTGCATCTATGTTGCTGTTGGCCAGAAGCGTTCTACTGTTGCTCAGCTGGTTAAGACGCTCGAAGATTACGGCGCACTTGAGTATTCAATTATTGTCGCTGCTACGGCATCTGATCCGGCACCGCTTCAGTTCTTGGCTCCATACACTGGTTGTGCGATGGGCGAGTATTTCCGTGATAATGGTCAACATGCAGTTATCTTCTATGATGACTTGTCAAAGCAGGCTGTTGCTTATCGTCAGATGTCTCTGTTGCTTCGTCGTCCTCCTGGTCGTGAAGCTTATCCTGGTGACGTTTTCTATCTTCACTCCCGCCTTCTTGAGCGTGCAGCGAAAATGGGTGATGAAGCTGGTAACGGTTCATTGACAGCATTGCCGGTTATTGAAACGCAAGCTGGTGACGTGTCTGCATATATCCCTACCAACGTGATTTCGATTACTGATGGTCAGATCTTCCTCGAGACGGACTTGTTCTTTAAAGGCATCCGTCCTGCCGTGAACGTCGGTTTGTCAGTGTCTCGTGTTGGATCTGCGGCCCAGATCAAGGCGATGAAGCAGGTTTCGGGTTCTATTAAACTTGAACTTGCTCAGTACCGTGAAATGGAAGCCTTTGCGCAGTTTGCATCTGATTTGGATGCATCTACACAGCAGCTCCTTGCTCGCGGCGCACGTCTCACAGAGCTTTTGAAGCAGCGTCAGTATCAGCCACTTCCCGTTGAACAGCAGGTTGTGGTTATTTTCGCAGGTGTTGAAGGTTTTCTCGATGGTATCGCTCTTAATAAAGTAACGGAATTCGAACGCCGTTGGCTGGACGAAGCAAAAGATAAAGGTGCCGACGTTCTGACTGCAATCCGCGAAGAGGGTGCAATGTCAGACGACACCAAGGAAAAGCTCACTAAATTGCTTGAAGAATTCACGAAGAATTTTTCTTAAGCCTAGGAACACGGACCAGGAAGACGCCATATGGCCAATCTGAAGGACCTGAAAAGCAGGATCGCTAGCGTCAAGAAGACGCAAAAGATCACCAGCGCCATGAAGATGGTTGCAGCTGCGAAATTGCGTCGTGCCCAAGAAGGGGCTGAAGAAGCTCGTCCTTACGCAGTACGTATGGAGCGGATGCTAACATCTATTGCAAAAAGTGTCGGTGACACTGAAGGCGCGCCTAAAATGCTGACCGGTACAGGCGGTAATCGTCAATTGTTCTTGGTTTGCTCGTCAGACCGCGGACTATGTGGCGGTTTCAATGGTACGATCGTTCGCGAGACGCGTAAGCGTTTACGTGAGTGTGCATCAAACGGCACCGAATTCATGATCATCACGATCGGACGTAAAAGTCGTGATCTTTTGAAACGTGAATTTAACGACAAGATCGTTGCAAGCTTTACCGATATCGGTCGACGCGGTGTTGAATTTGATGAAGCAGCGGAAGTTGCTGATAAAATCACGGATATGTTCGAAGCAGGCGAATTTGATGTCTGCACTGTGATTTATAATAAATTCCAGTCTGCAATCTCACAGATTGTTACACCACGGCAGCTTATTCCATTTAATCTAGCAAATGCTGATGATGGTGAAGACGAAACGGCAGAAAAGACGGATAGTCCTCGGGCAGTCTTTATTTTTGAGCCGGACGAAGAAGAAATTCTTGAAGATTTGCTGCCGCGAAACATTGCGACACAAATTTTTCAAGCACTACTCGAAAGTTCAGCGTCTGAGCACGGTGCACGGATGACTGCAATGGACAATGCAACCCGTAATGCGGGGGACATGATCGACGGATTGACGATGACCTATAACCGGACACGTCAGGCTGTGATCACTAAAGAATTGATTGAAATCATCTCGGGCGCGGAAGCGCTTTGACAACTAAGACGCCGTAAGGCAACGGAGCACAACGATGGCAAATAACGTCGGTAAGATTATTCAGATCATGGGCGCAGTTGTTGACGTTCAGTTCGAAGGAGAATTGCCTTCGATTTTGAACGCACTTCATGCCGATAACCACGGCAAACTCTTAGTTCTTGAGGTTGCACAACACTTGGGCGAAAGCATGGTTCGTACCATCGCGATGGACTCCACTGAAGGTGTTCAGCGCGGTCTCGAAGCGACCGACACTGGTGAGCCTATTTCGGTTCCTGTGGGTCCTGAGACACTCGGACGTATTATTAACGTGATCGGTGATCCGATTGACGAACGTGGTCCGGTAAAAACGAAAAAGCGTGCACCTATTCACGCTGTTGCACCTCCATTCGTTGACCAATCAACGGAAACAGAAATTCTTACCACGGGTATTAAGGTTGTTGATCTGATCGCACCTTACGCTAAGGGTGGTAAAATTGGTCTGTTCGGTGGTGCCGGTGTTGGTAAGACCGTTCTGATTATGGAATTGATCAACAACGTAGCTAAAGGCCACGGCGGTTATTCTGTCTTTGCGGGTGTCGGCGAGCGTACACGTGAAGGTAACGACCTTTACCATGAGATGATTGAATCTGGCGTTATCGACCTTGAAGGCGATAACTCTAAGGCAGCTCTCGTATATGGCCAGATGAACGAGCCTCCAGGAGCGCGTGCACGTGTTGCTTTGACAGGTTTGACGCAGGCTGAGTATTTCCGCGATGAAGAAGGCCAGGACGTGTTGTTCTTCGTGGATAACATTTTCCGCTTCACGCAAGCAGGTTCTGAGGTGTCAGCGCTTCTTGGTCGTATCCCATCTGCTGTGGGTTACCAGCCAACGTTGGCAACTGACATGGGCAACATGCAAGAGCGCATTACGTCGACAAACAAAGGTTCTATTACGTCAGTGCAGGCTATTTACGTGCCTGCCGATGACTTGACTGACCCAGCGCCAGCGACGTCGTTTGCTCACTTGGATGCAACGACGGTTCTAAGTCGTCAGATTGCTGAACTTGGTATTTATCCTGCTGTGGATCCACTCGATAGTAACTCTCGTATCTTGGATCCGCGGATCATTGGTGACGAGCATTATAATGTTGCGACTGAGGTTCAGCAGACTTTGCAGTCTTATAAGAACTTGCAGGACATTATCGCGATTTTGGGTATGGACGAGCTTTCAGAAGAAGATAAGCAAACAGTGTCTCGTGCTCGTAAAATTCAGCGCTTTATGTCTCAGCCGTTCCACGTTGCTGAAGTCTTCACAGGTACACCAGGTGTTCTCGTGTCTCTCGAAGATACGATTAAAGGCTTTAAGGGTATTATTGATGGCGAATATGACCATCTCCCAGAAGCAGCATTTTATATGGTTGGCACGATCGAAGATGTAGTCGAGAAAGCCAAAAAGATGGCTGCGGAAGCCGCGTAATTAGGTTCTGAAGGGGACTGAAATGGCCGATATGGTCGAATTTGAACTGGTTTCACCGTCGCGGCTCTTGAAATCTGAGCCGGTAGAGATGGTTATTGTGCCGGGTGCCGAAGGTGATATCGGTGTCCTGCCTAACCACTCGCCATTGATTTGCACGGTTCGTCCAGGCGTTATCAAGATGTATGAAGGCGGTAAGGTTTCTGAAGAAATCTTTGTTGCTGGTGGTTTCTGCGAAGTATCTACCGAGCGCTGCACAGTATTGTCTGAAGAAGCGATGATGATTGCTGATATTGACGCGAGTGAAGCGCAAGCGCGTCTTACAGAAGCAGAAAAGGCTGTTGCCGCTGCTGATGAAGGCGATAAAGATAAAGCTGAAGGCGAGCGACGAGTTGCTGAAGCAATGGTGGCCGCCGCCGCGATGGCCTAACTCTTTCCTTTTGAGATTTAAGAACGCGGTACTTCGGTGCCGCGTTTTTTTTTGGATTTTTTATGATTAATATTGAAACAAATAGATTGCTTATAAAGCCCTATATCGATGCAGATGCACAGTTGATGGCATTATTGCATTCGAATCCTAAAGTTATGGCGTTTATGAAAGATCGGAAGCCATTAAGTGCGGATGAGGCGGCAGCAACGTTCGCGCGCTATCTAGAGTGCTGGGAGATTGATGGGTTTGGTATTTTCTCAGTTCGTATAAAAGAAACAGATACGTTTATAGGAGAGGCGGGATTTTGGCATCGACAGGATAAGCCAGGTGTCTCAATGCGCTATTTGCTTGATAGTCCTTACTGGGGCCAAGGATACGGCTCCGAGATGAACGTAGCGATAACTGCATGGTTGTTTAATGAAACCGACGTGAAGTCATTTTGGGCAGTAACGCAGGCCCGGAATAAAGGGTCTATCGCTATTCTCCGACGATTAGGTGGCGTCATCAGTGAAGCTGCGCATATGGGTGTCGAAGGCCTGTTGCGTATCGATGTAACGCGATCAGCTTGGAAAGTTTCTCAAGCGCACACCTAAGGCAAAAGACAATGGACCAGAATTTGGTAACAGACCGGCTACTTCTACGGCCGTACATCGAGAGTGATTTCGAAGCATTTGTGAAAATGCATAGTGATCCAATTTTAAAAGCAAATACGCATGGTAAAGCCATGAATAGACTTCAGGCGCGTGATTTGTTTGACGGCTATAAGGATGCATTCGCAAAAGATAATTTTGGTATGATGAACATCCGTAGCCTAGAAGACGACGCGGATATAGGGGAATGCGGGCTCTGGTTTCGCAAGGATGCCGGGGGCTATACGCTCCGATATACGGTCCTAAAAGATCACTGGGCCCAAGGTTATAGTCTTGAGGCTGTTGATGCAGTTCTAGAGAATGCGTTTAAAGTGCATGACTTAAAGCACATGCAAGCAATTGCGATGAACCATAACGTTCGATCAATAAAAGTTTTGGAACGCGCCGGGTTTGTTCAAACTGGAAATAGTTTCAGGGATATTCATGGATTTATGCGGTTTGTGTTAACGCAGTCTCACTGGCAGAAACGTAATGAATAAAGCTATTCATCACGAAGACGGTCCGTGTCTCGCCTCTCCCTTTTAGTCGGGCGACCTGCACCAGGGTCCCGGTGCGCAGTGGGTGCTGGGACGTCTGGGTCTTCTTTGGCAGTTGGCGCTGCTGGAGGGGACAGGTCATTGTAAAGAGCCTGTGCCTCAGGGGCCGGGCCTCGCCTCGACGCAATAGCAACAATTTCAATGACGGAAAGTTGTTTCCCTCGAGCAAAAGTAAGAACGTCCCCAGGTTTTACGCTTTGGTTTGATTTTGAGATTCGTTCAGAATTAACACGGACTTTTCCGCTGGTGACAAACGTTTGAGCGATAGTGCGGGTTTTAAAAAACCGAGCGTGCCACAACCATTTATCGATCCGAATGGATGGCGCGCTCAACGTCGACCTCCAAATGATAATTCACTTAATTTCGCAAAGGGTGAATCTGGATCAACAACTTCCATTTTAGTTGGCTTCGTTTTCTCTTTTGAGTTTTTGTACTTCTTATTGAATTTATTTCGATTTGGCGCGTAGCGGTTCTCTGGTGTTCCATCGGATGACTTGCGCTGGGTTCGACGAAACCCTAATGCCGTCATTACTTGGGGAAATTGCTCAAGGTTCGACCCAACAAGGGAAATAAGATCTGAAGGTGCCACGAATGGGCCTGATTTGGACAATACCCAAGCTTTGGAAGAAAGGCGCTCGGCCATATCTATACGCACTGCAATGGGTCCCAATGCCCTATAACCAGAGGCTTCAAGAAATTCAACATCATCATCTTTATGGAGTGGGATTGATACGCGCCCCGGGGTAGGTAGAATTGGTATGCATTCGTAATTACGAGAGAGTGCCCATAACATAGCACGCCATTTGACAGCTTCTGGTTTTAACAAGGCAGGCATATAGGCCATATCTCGACCGATCTTTACCCCGAATGCTTTAAGCTGGCGCCGGTCTTCTCTGGTAAGTGCATCTATTTGCATGGCTGCATCGCCACGCTTCAGCGATCCGAGTCCTTCATGAAGTTGGAAGCATAGTCCTCTAGCAGCACCCTTAAGTTCGTTGTTGTCCAATTTCATAAGATCAGCAAAAACACGTTCTATCGTACCTGTAAGCCAAGATTGCAGGCGCTGTTCAATCAAAATTCTGTCGTGCGGTTCAAGAATGTCGTCAGCAATCACGGAAATGCCGGGGCGAAGGGGGGCTGTACCAGATATGATTCTGGCAATGTCGACACCATTCCATTGGAGGTTAGGGATACTTGTGCCTTTAGGCACACTCAAAACAAATTCTTTATCCGTCGTATCTGAAATCTGTCGCGTCTTTCGTGACATCTCAACACGTAATGCACGTAATGCAGCATTTGCGACAGCCCGAGCTGCGTCTCCATCAATAGCGTCGTCAAACTCGAATTTCAAACCATTCAGTCGGCCAACGGGCTCGCCTTCGATTAGCACATCACCATTTTTGCGAATGGCTGCGATAAGGTCAGGGTTATCTTTAAGTTTGGATATTAGAGCTGAGGTCTTTCGGTTTACAAACCGTTGCGTCAACCGGTCGTGCAACGCATCTGAAAGCCTATCTTCAATAGCGCGTGTTTGATTTTGCCAATGCTCAGAGTCTACGAGCCAGTCGTTTCTGAATGATACATAGGTCCAGGTTCTAATGCCCGAAATTCGCCCGATGAGTGTTTCAATATCTCCATCAATGCGATCAAGACGCTTAACATTCGCAGCAATCCAATCTGTCGGTAACCGTTCAGTCTTATTTGTTAAATGGCGATAGATGGACATCACAAGATTGGCATGGGCATCACTCATCACGCCGCGGAAATCTGGAATCTGACAGACATCCCATAACAACTGGATGCGCTCAGGCCCTTTGGCTGTTTCCGCGATATCGGTCTCTTTATGAAGTCGATCAAGAATAAGCTCGTCATCTGCAGTACGCGCGCGGTGTAACCCAGGTAGCGAAGGGCGTCTGCTAAGACTTTTACGGAGTGCCGCGAGTGATGAAAGATCTAGGTCTGTATTACGCCAATATATTTGTTCAAGACTTTCAAACCGATGCTCTTCGATGCGTTCTGCGGTGTCGTCATCAAGGGTGCCTGCATCGATGGTGGTGCCGAATGTTCCATCGTTCATATGGCGACCAGCGCGTCCCGCTGCTTGGGCGAGCTCTGATGGTGTGAGCTTACGCACCCGTCGGCCATCAAATTTCTCTAGGGCCGCAAAGGCGACGTGATCAACATCCATATTGAGGCCCATGCCGATCGCATCTGTAGCAACCAGATAGTCGACTTCGCCTGCTTGATACATGCCAACTTGCGCATTTCGTGTGCGTGGACTGAGCGCGCCTAGAACAACGGCTGCACCACCTCTTTGTCGCCGTATAAGTTCGGCAATTGCATATACGTTAGATGCGCTGAACGCGACGATTGCCGAGCGAGTTGGAAGCTTGTTTACCTTGCAAGGCCCGACGTGGGTCAAAACTGAGAACCTAGGGCGCGTTATAATTTCGGCATCTGGGACCAGCTGGATGAGCAGGTTTCGTATACTTTCTGCACCCATAAACATCGTTTCGGCTGAGCCGCGTGAATGTAAAAGACGGTCAGTGAAGATATGACCTCGATCAGGATCAGCACACATTTGAATTTCATCAATGCCAACAAATGCGACATCAAGATCAACGGGCATAGATTCAACGGTGCAAAGAAACCAGCGCGCAGTTTTTGGTAAGATTTTTTCCTCACCAGTAATTAAAGCAACCTGATCTTTGCCTTTGAGAGCGATTGCTCTGTCATAGTTTTCGCGTGCTAAAAGTCTTAATGGGAAACCAATAATACCAGACGAATGCGCAAGCATTCTGTCCATTGCATAATGGGTTTTGCCAGTATTTGTGGGGCCTAGAACTGCGGTAATCCGCCCCGGTTCGTTAAGGTCTTGAGACATGTCCAGAGACTGGCCGGATGCGGCCCCGATATCAAGGGGATAAAAAGGTATTATTTTTTACCTAAGGTTGATTGTAGCCCTCCTCGAATACGTTACTATAATCATGCTAATAGAGGACTTTGAATGCGTATTCTTATTGTTGATGATGATCATTTCACACTTTTGGCAATGGCCAGGCCGCTCAGAAAGGCAGGCTACGAAGTGGTGGAGGCTATGCGTGCCGAGCAAGTAATGACGGCAGCCGAGCATGGAGAATTCACTATCGCTGTCATTGATATCTTTATGTCAGGCATGGGGGCATTGAGGCGATCCAGCGTATTCATGCGGGAAGCCCAGAATGTAAGATTTATGCAGTCACATCAGGCATGGGTGATTTGTCTGCGAAAGACACGATTAAAGCAGCGGTTAAGATCGGCGCTGAAGGCGGTTTCGAGAAGCCAGTTAATATTGATGCATTGCTGGATACTATACGTAAAATTGGCCCGCCGACCGAGGAAACAGCCTCTTAAGGGTAAATTCTGCCTATTCAGGGGTTGCAGTACCAACATTTTCGGCACATATCGGGCAAATAAGTTTACCTGCTAATTCATTGGCAGGGCGAATAAATATGTATTCACGGGGGTGAAAATTACGATGACTAAAGAAACATATTCCTTTCAGGCCGAAGTCGGGAAGATTCTCGATATTGTGGCGCATTCTTTATATAGCCAAAAAGAAGTGTTTCTGCGCGAGCTTATCTCTAATGCATCTGATGCTTGTGACAAATTACGCTATCATTCGCTAACAGAACCGGAACTCCTCAGTGGCAATGGTGATTTCGCCATTACATTGGCCGTTGATCCCAAAGCAAAGACTTTGACCATATCGGATAACGGTATCGGAATGAGTAAGGACGACATGATTGATGCGCTGGGCACGATTGCAAAGTCTGGCACGCAAGCCTTTATGGATGGCCTTAAAGACGCACAATCTGACGGAGAAGATGCAAAGTTGGCTTTGATTGGTCAATTTGGTGTTGGTTTCTACAGCAGCTTCATGATTGCGGATAAAGTCGAAGTTGTTAGCCGGAAAGCTGGCGATACCGATGCATGGCGTTGGACATCAAATGGCCAGGGTGCATTCGATATTGAAAGCGCAACACGTGAAGAGCGTGGCACTGACGTCATTGTCCACGTGAAAAAAGACGCAAAAGAATTCTTGGAAGTGCTTCGCATCGAGAATGTTGTCAAAACGTACTCCGATCACATTGCGCAACCGGTTATCTTGAAAGCCTCTAAAGATAGCGAAGAAGATAAGACACTGAATAGTGCGTCGGCGCTCTGGACACGTGAGAAAAAAGACATCACTGCTGATCAGTACAATGAATTTTATCATCATGTGGGAATGGCTTTTGATGAGCCTTGGCTGACACTCCATAACAAAGTGGAAGGCGCCATTAGTTACACGAACTTGTTGTTCGTCCCTTCTAGCCGCCCATTCGACCTGTTCCATCCTGAGCGCAAAGGTAGCCTCAAACTCTATGTGAACAGAGTATTCATTACGGATGATTGTGAAGCCTTAATCCCCGGTTATATGCGCTTCTTGAAGGGTGTTGTTGATAGCGAAGACATTGATCTCAATGTTAGTCGCGAGATGCTGCAACATAACCCAGCCGTTGCTAAAATCCGTAAAGCCTTGATGAAACGCGTGCTGAACGAACTTAAAAAGAAGGCAGAAAAAGCGCCAGAAGAGTACGCAACTTTCTGGGAAACGTTTGGAATGGTTTTGAAGGAAGGAATCCACGAGGACATTGAGAACCGAGACCGCCTCATGGAACTTGTTCGCTTCAAGTCATCATCAGTCGAAGGATGGACATCCCTTAAAGATTACGTCTCACGGATGAAGGCAAGCCAAGACGCAATCTATTATATCTCTGGCGCTGATGCCGAAGCGGCGGCCCGGAGCCCACAACTTGAAGGGTTCCGTGCCAAAGGGATCGAAGTCTTATTCATGACCGATCCTGTCGATGAGTTCTGGATGCCAGCTGTTGGTATGTATGATGAGAAGCAGTTTAAATCTGCGACCCGAGGCGATGTCGATCTATCTAAAATAGATGGTGATAGTGATGACAAAGATGGCGATGATAAAGATAAAGCCAAAGAAGATATGCCTGCAGGTATGGATGCGCTTACCGCTGCTTTTAAAATCGCACTTGGCGATAAAGTTAAAGACGTACGAACATCAAGCCGCCTGACAGACAGTCCTGTATGCCTTGTTGCCGAAGAAGGAGACATGGACATGCATCTGGAGCGTTTGCTTAAACAACATCAGCAAATTGATCAAGGTTCGCCGCGTGTTTTGGAAGTTAATCCAAAGCATTTGCTGATTATGAACTTGGCGGGTGTTGCGGAAAAACAGAAGGGCAAAGATGCGTTGCTTGATGACGCCGCATTTCTTTTGCTGGATCAGGCCTTGATCATTGAGGGGGAGCCAGTGCTCGACCCGCAAGCATTTATTCGACGTATGACCGAAGTGATGCAGAAAAGTATGCCGACTTAATACAAATCTGTTTTAGGGTCACAAAAAGAAAACCCCCAGTTTTAGGCTGGGGGTTTTCTGTTGATAAATTATGAGGTGATTAGCTTAGCGAACCGCAGAATCTTTGAATACGCTGACATGCGTCTTCTAAGACATCTGTTGCCGTTGCGTAAGAGATCCTGAAGTGTGGGCTCAACCCAAATGCTTCGCCATGGACCGCAGCAACACCTTCAGCTTCGAGAAGCTCTGTCACAAAGTCTTCATCATTTTCAATAACCTTACCAGAAGGTGCCTTTTTCCCGATCAGTCCTTCGCAAGATGGATAGACGTAGAATGCCCCTTCTGGGGTTGCGCACGATAAACCGCTTGCTTGATTAAGCATGCTGACAACCAAGTCACGACGCTCTTTGAAAACAGCATTATTTGATGCAATGAAATCATGGGAGCCATTCAATGCCGCAATTGATGCAGCTTGTGAAACTGCAGCCGTATGCGTGATCGACTGGGACTGTACCATCGTCATTGCCTTGATCATTTCTTTTGGACCGCCAGCAAAGCCGACACGCCAACCTGTCATGCAATAGGCTTTAGACATGCCATTCATGGTCAATGTACGTGATTTTAGTTCAGGGTTTACTTGCGCAATTGTTTTGAATTTGAAGTCGTCATAGACGAGGTGCTCGTAGATGTCATCTGTGAAGATCCA
>Ga0209714_1001853_pt1 | contig 11101 bp, 3 predicted proteins | sample COGITO_mtgs_1104_5_FD_185517 | JGI IMG/M metagenome (GOLD analysis project Ga0209714, IMG submission 185517) | Pelagic marine microbial communities from North Sea - COGITO_mtgs_110414 (SPAdes) (version 2) | ecosystem: Environmental > Aquatic > Marine > Epipelagic ...
GGATCATCGTTGAACTCCTCCGTGCCTGCAAGTACCATATTCTTCTTGTCCCCAAATCCGGTCTTACTAAGCCCAGCTTTCCTCCCTTCCCCGGCCCCGGCTGCAAGCTGCCTACTTCTCGGCCTCCCACCCCAACCAACGGCGCTATTATGCTTCCCTTTATTGACGGGAACAAAGTTGCGCAGGTCCCATCTGAATGCGAGATCAAGAGGAGTGTCGTTTGCGATCTCTACAATCCGCTCTCTGGTCCCTTTAAGTGTGACTGTATCAAAGTCAACAAAATTGGGGGGTAAACTCAGCTCGTCTGTCTTCGTATCCGCAATATCAACTCCGTTGAGGCTCGAAATATTCAAACTAACTAGCTCGCTGCTACCCGCCAGCGTATACTTGATGACGTGACAATTATCGCAAATAATTACGAAGTTCCGAGAATGATTCCCAAGAGACAAGGGCACGTAGTCAACATGGATGGTGACAGCCTCTCCATGGTCAAGATCAAACGCAGTAGGATACAGCGTGAAAGGCGGCATAGAAAGTGAAGGTATCTTATCTTGGCTCATCTGAGGCATCGGGTAGTCCTCCTCCAGCATCAACCTAAACCTAGCCTTCCCCCCCAAATTCTTACAATGAAAAGTCTTACCCTTGGCGTCCCCAACCAGACAAGCCCCAACATTTAGAGTAGTGGGAATACTCAGTTTCGGGGGGGGCCTGTGCGCCCAAATTTTGACTTGGAATCTCCCTCCCTCGCAAATGGCAGTTACCACATCTTCATAGTTACCCAGGCTGTCGGGGGTGAACTTGATGGTGATTTTGGCCGCCATTCCTGGAGCCATCTGCCCAGTCATCTTGCTGGGGTATTTAATCTCTGTGAAGCTGAAAAATTGCGTCGCCGGGGGTAAGACAGTAATTCCTCTGGCTACAGCGGTCGAATTGCGCAGGTATAGAGTCTTTTCGTAGACGCCCCCAACAGCATAGTCCAGAAATTCCACGACGCTCGGTTGGGCCACGAAATAGTTGTGATCGCCATTGGGAAAGGGATGCTTGGCCTTCCCCGCGAAGGCGTCTTCCTGCAGATCTGCTTCTGTTGCCAGGGGTCGGGTAAGCACCCTAGTATTGTTGATAGCGCGCTTATCGAACCTTGGGTTCTTCAAGTAGTGCAGTTTCTCCCCCATCTTGTCAAGAACTTGCATGTCTAGGTCCCACTGCTCACCCTCTCTTCTAACTTCGGCTTGAACTTTAGGAGGCGGATCAGTCCCCGTTCCCATCAGTCGATTCGCTCCTCTGGTAACCTCGCTTCCACTCCTAGGAGCGACAAACTCTAGCTCAGGTGGTTTCTCATACTTGGTCTTGTACTCCACTTTGGGCTGCATGTCCTCGTAGGTACGTTTCGGTGCTTGGGTGGCGTTGAAGCTTTTGGTGTTTTTTGTGCCTTCAGAAAATGTGACTTGTTTCAATTTCTGGGCTTCCTTCGTGTTGGGGTCAAACTTAAGCCCGTGAGGGGCGTGGCTCATGGACATGAGCAGCTCGGAACGCTTCTCATTAGTGGCTGTCTGTTTCAAGTACCCGGGTAGCTTGCTAACGTACTTGATTTTGCGCGCCGTTCGACTTGTTACCGCGCTCATAGGTAGTGTACCTGATACTCTCAAAAGACGATCGTGATTATCCTGAACGAGCTGCCTCGCCCCGACTAGATGAGTTGCAAATGCTCCAAAAGCATTCTCTTCGTCAGCAAACATTTTGTTGACATCCAGGGTTGAGTACTTCATCGGGATGTGGGCATTTTGAATCAAACCCACTTGTTTCAACTCATGGTCGGACTTCATATCGTCTTGCTCGGACTTGGCGTGGGAAGCGGTTAAATAGGTTAGGAGATTGTCAGCCTGTTCATGCTGCATGGAGAGGCGCTCACTGATCTCCTTGAATCGTACGAGGTGCCAGGGGGTTTCCTCTTCTTCGTTTTCACCGCCTTGTAACTTGCTGGCGTTCGAAGGAGCAGGAGAGGGGGGGGAATCGTTGTCGTGTTCTTTGTCGTTGTCAATATTGTTGGCATTGTCCCCGTCATCTCTGGGGGAAGCATTGTCATCCTTCTTCTCTTCTGTAAAGGTGTTTTCATTGTTGTCATTGTCTTCATCGCCCTTGTTGCTATTCTCGCCATCGTCGATATTGTCATTTTCATCAGACTTTACAGGTTTCTCCACTAAAGGGGGGGTTGGAGGTGGAGGGGGGGCTGGCTCCTCAATGTCGGTTCGAGAATAAATCTCCTTAAAGGTGGTGGACAATAAGTGGACGATGCTGCCCACGGCAGCCTTAGCTTCCATCCCGGTGTTAACGTCTACCTCTTCTGACTCGGAGGACGAAGTAGAGGGTGCAGGGGACTGAGGGGTGCCATCGGAGTTGTCCCCGTCGTTGGAAGCGTTATCACCATTTTCAAGGGCTTGCTGTTCGGCAAGCTGCTGCGCCTCCATTTCAGCCTGATGTTGCTGCTCTTTCAGCTGAGCAGCTGCAGATTTTTTGGCCTTAGCCATGGTGGCTATTGGGGTATGAGGAGTTGGTTTGGAGGAGTAAGTTGAAAATCAAGCAAACTAAAAAAGAAAAGAAGGAGGGATAAAGGCGGATTTAACTGCGCTAAAGATGGCCCCAGGCGGTGGAGACTCTGACACTGTTGATAATGGCGGTGTAAAAGGCCCACTCTTATCCTCCATCAATACCTCCGATGATCTACGAGACAACCCCTCCGACAACAACAGTGTTGGTGACAATAACAATGGAGATGATACCGGAAACCTTCATGACAACGCACCCTCGAGCTCAGGCAATAACATAGTAGCGGCGGCAATGACGAAACTTCCTGCCGACCAACTTGCCATGCTTCGGTTGGATTTTCAGAAGGTGCCACAAGGTCTATCACTGTATCAGTTTGTCAGTGTGATGATGAAATACAGCGAGCGACAAAGAAATGACGCCATAGCTGCCCAAAAGAGATTTGCACTGGGCAGTAGGGGGGGCAGTAGAGGTGGTAACCGGCGCAAGATTCAGGACGAAGCCGCCCGTCAGGCCAAGGAGAAGATGGCCCGGGAGGACTCGGCAGACTTGGTCAACGCTGTGTTGCCCCCCCAGGAGGTCGCGACCGTCGCCGATCTCGTCGAGCTCTTCCACCAGGTTGATGTTAATGGCGACAATGCCATGGAGTGGGACGAGTTCACGGGCTTCATCATCAACATGGCCATGGCTGCCAGGAGTGATGTGCACTTCCACGACCACTGGAAGATCAGGGACGAGACGCCAATCACCAGCCAACCGCTTGCAAAGGACAGGAGTCCAATTCAACAGGTCTTATTCGTACCAGCAATCAACCGGGTTCTCGTTTGCACCGGGCCTATGATACAAATTTACGACATCTATCATGATGGGGATGGGACAGCTTCAAGAGGGTCTGGGGAAGCAACGGGGAGTGCAGAGTCTGGAAAAGGCCACAAAAAAAGGAACACCTCTTCATCGCCTTCCCCCAAAAGCGGGGGCTCTGAAAGCAGAAGCAGAAGCAGCGGCAACGAAAACTCGAACAAGGGTCTCCACTTGCAGGCTCAGGTCTTCCCCTGGGACACGGAGGAGAATTTTGCCTACCGGCGGCGGCTCCAGCGTGGGGAGGACGCACTCAAGACGCTCCGATGCGAGTACCTACCCAGTCTGAACTGCATCTGCGTCCTAACGAGTGATCTCAGGATTAACTTTCACGAGGTCGTCAACACACACAACATCAATAGTGACAACGTCAAGCCCCTAGGGAGGATACAAACCAGCTCGCAGCAGTACGTATTGGCTTGGGATGACACACACGGGCAACTTTTCACCGCCGGCTGCTCCCACGAGATCGTGGTATGGAAAGTTAGCAAAGTCAAGCAGAAGAAAGAGAACAACACCGGCGTTGGTATTGGGGGTATGGGGGGTAAGCACAAGATTCTGGCCACGAAGAAGACTGTCATCGCACATCACAGTGACGCCATCCAAGACCTCTTGGTCGTCGTGGATCCGGACTACGAGCTCAGCTGCCTCCTCTCCGCATCCCTCGACAAGGAGATACACTGCTATGACCTCTCACTTCTGAGACACATGCGCACTCTCGTGGGACACAAAAGCGGCATATCTTCTCTTTGTTACGATGGCATGGGGGCGCTCTACTCTGGCGGATTCGAGTACTGTGTTTACGTCTGGGACCTGGAGAGCGGACAAACGTTCCCGCACAACAAGCTAGTGAAGGGACACTCGGACAGCATCGTTTGCGTTTCGTGCCCGGTGAAGGGACTAGGCGCCGGGCGTTTGTGCAGTTTGGACAGGTCCGGCAAAATGTGCTGGTGGGATGTGCGTCGCAACGTGGCCCTAGAGAACCATGAGCGCTGCATCCACCAGTTCAATCCCCTCCCCCAGGTCTGCACGACCCTCTGCGTGGTCCACGGAGTGGAGAACTCCTTCCAGTACAGCACCAACGGCATGACAATCATGGCGGCCAGCAAGAAGCTGGTGGTCTTCGATAGCGTCGACGTTAGGCCCACTGAGCTCCCTCCCGCCGCTTGCATCTACAACCCCGTGGGACATAACATACTCACGGTGCACGACAGGGATGTCAAAGTTTGGGACCCCGACACGGGCCGGCTTACCAGGGAGGTCTGCGGCTTGGTCCCGAGCGAGATTACAAATGTGATCCTGGACGCCAAGGGCCGAAAGGCGATCGTGGCCTCCCAAGACGGTTCCATCGTAATATTCAACAACAGCAACTTCAGCCCTATCGCCCGCCTGCCCTCCCACTCAGCCGAGGTGACCTGTCTGGTGTACGGCGACGCCGACAAATGCATTCTCACCGCGAGCTGGGACCGCAGCATCCGCGTCTACGACGACAGCACCGACCACTCCTCCTCCCCAGCCTCCGCCCTCCTCCGCTCCATAACCGACGCCCACGACGCGGACATATCGCAGCTGGCGTACTTCCGGGACCTGTCTCTGATCGCGTCCGGGGGGGTGGACGGAACCGTAAAGATCTGGGACTTCCAGTTCCTCACCCTCGACGCTGACGTTACCCCGGACCTGGAGACGAAGGCGGAGGTTACAGCCATGAAGTTCGTCGAGCCGTACCCTCTGCTCGTCGTTGCAGATAGCGACGGTGGCATCACCCTTGTACCCGTGAGACCTTATCTCGGCAGCCAGAGGTACAAAAGCGTCCTCAGGTTCGACAATGGAGGGAGTGGCGGTTGGAAGGGTTGGGGTAGCGGGACTGGTAGCGGGACTGCCTGCTCCAGTAGTTCCGGCTCCAACACAAAAGAGGAGAAGGAGAAGGACAAAAACAAGGACAAGTCTGGAGAAGAGCATGATGCTGCTGCATCTGACATCGCCGCTTCGAACGCTCATGACCTGAAGGCCATGGCATTGGCGGAGGAGAAGTGCTGCGCCTGCGTCATGGAGGTCGTTTGGGAAGAGGGGGGAGGGGGAGAGATTGGAAACACCGGGGTGAGGAAGGGGAGGCACTTGCTCTACACAGGAGACGATCGAGGTTGGGTAAGGGTTTGGGACCTCACCAAGGCCATTGAGAAGATGCAGATGGAGGTCCCCAGGGATAATCAGATGCCAATAAATAATCTTAGTTATAATCCGTACCGTCGCTGCACAAGAGATGGTTTGATGTATAAGGAGACAGACCCTGAAAAGGAGAAGGAGAAGGAGAAGGAAGAGGAGATTGACAAGGAACCCAAGAACAGCACCGATAAAAAAAATAGCGGTAAAAAAATTAACAAACGGTCGCGTGTGCGCCGCACGGTCCCTCAGTTTCAGTCCTCTCAGCTGTTCCCGTCTGATGTGCCATTGATCGCAGCGTTTCCTGCCCACGGTTCCTCTGTACGATCGCTGCAGATTATCAAGTCCCCCCCGTCTCTTATTACCAGTAGTTCCGACAGGTGCGTCCATGTGTGGGACCCTAGGGGACGGGAGTGTAAGGGGGTTCTCACCAGAGGAAGGGATGTTGACGTACACTTGAAGAGGTTGTGGGACTTCCGGGTCGACAAAGACGAGATGGCGGAGCAGAGGACGAGGGAAGCAGAGGAAGTGCTCCGACGTGTGAAGGTTATGGAAAGGGACGATAGGATGCACAGCAAGAAGCAAGCCAGGATGGCCGAAGAGATGGCGATTATCAGGAGTAGGACGCCTGCTAGTAGGAAGAAGAGGGCCAGGGAAGCCAGCCGGGAAGGCGGGAAAAAAAGACTGGACGAAGAAGATGCTTTGGGCGTTGGCGAAAGTGAAGGGAAACCTTGGGTCAGCCCACGTGTGAGCCCTCCTCATACTCCCTCCCGTGCCCCTTCTGCCAAGATGGAGACCCTCGATGGCACATCTCCAACCCCTGGTCAATCAAGCAGCTTTCCTTCCGAAAGTCCAAGTCCTACGGGACTGAGTCCCACCGGATTCACTCAAACAGGCCAAGAAAGCGAAGGAAATTTAGAAGAAGGCGATTCTTACGATGACGAGGAAAGCTACTCTGAACTCGTATTTCATGGACATGGTCCAAAAGGTCTCATCGGCGCACAATGGGAGGAGGAAAAGAACCTCCTCTTTAACCAGCTCCTAGGGATGGAAACGTGGCAGAAAACACCGAAGGAGTTGCTCAGGGAGAAAGTCATGAAGGAGAGGACGAGAAAGCAAGAGAGGGAGATGAGGAAGTTGAGGGAGAGGGAAAAGAGGAAGGAGAAAGATCTGGAAGGAGGTGTAGGGTATGGTGTTGGAAGGAAGAAGAGGAAGAAAAAAAGGAAGAAGAAGGACGACCCGGCATCGGAAACCTCTAAAGTGGCATCAGGTGGCTCGAGGACGGTTATAACGTCCCCTTTCCGCAAGAACCTCCCCCCGCCTGAGCCTGACGCGATGTCAGCCCTCGACAGTATTCAGAACCTCGGGCCGTCTGACATAAAGGGGGACAGAAGAGACAACTCCAAAGATGAATTGGGGCCTCGTAAAGGAGGCAGGACTAATACCAGTAAAATAGTCCTCGATCTCGACGCTGATGACCCGGATAACTGGGGCATAACGTCTGTCAACCGTCAGAAGAGGCTCTATGCCAACCTCTATGTCGAGAAGGGAAAGATCGCCGCCGCGGCTGGACGATCGAGCATCGCCAAGGAAAATCTTGCGAGGGAGCTCAGCGTAGAGAGCGAATTTATGAAAGAGAAATTGGGGGAGATAAGGAGCTGGAGGGGGAAAGGAGGGAATGCAGGGAAAAGGTCACGGAGAAGGAGTGAAGAAGAAAGGGCTGATGGCGAGGAGAGCTTTGATGGTGCGCAGACTTATGAGAATGCTGAGGGTGCTGGGAGTGGAGAGGAAAGAAGCGGAGAAGAGGCAAAAGGAGACGATGTCGCGGGAGGGGAAACTGCTGGGGAAGGAGACAAAAACGACGAGGATGACTACCTCATCAGAACATCACCTTCTCCCCTTTCGTCTGCAAAGGGCAAAAGTGACCGACCAAGTATGAACCGAGACCACCGCATCGACCTTCACACCTCTTCAGTAGTTGGTCATTACATCGGTCCTGGTTCTGCCAAAACAGGCATGGGGGGAATGTCAAACCTTGTCAATCTCAACGAGTTGGCAGAGCAGAGCGCTAGGAACAGAGAGGCATGGAAAAAGAGGGTCGAGAGATTTGCAGAGCGCGTGTTTAGTATAGAAAATGGGGACCAAAAGAAGACGGGAGGGGTAGAAAGGAGGCCACCAAAGGAAGGGGACACAAAGATGAGGGGGAGCACGAAGAAGACTAAATTACTTCTGTCTCCTATTCCGAACAAAAAGGATCCACCAAAGGGGGCGCTGGGCGACGGTCTTGGTCTCGTCGCGAACAACGTGTTGACACTCCACAAAAAAGACCTCACTACGGCCAAGAAGTTTGCCATTCAGCGCCACCGCCTCCAGGCTTCGTCCACAGCCAATGGAGAGACTACTAGTGAGCGCCATCAACGGCTCCACTCCAAGAAATTCTTCGGACCATATAGCGTCAAGGAAGTGCTTATCGTCAGCGATGTCTTTTGCAGGGTTAACGAGGCAAAATATAATCAGGGGAAGAAGCTTGGTGAGAAGCATGATTCAGAACATGTCGATTATCTCAAGGGTAAAATCAGCCTGCATAGCCTTTTCGAGGAGGAGGACATCTATGCCCGCCCCCACTTTGCCAAGAGCTTACAGCAGATGACCCGAAACTCTGGGCATAAAAACAGGGGCATGGTCGACTTGGACACGGTATTCGCGGCGCTCTTTCCCTACATGAAGAGGTCGGAAATGACTGAAGCCCTTGACTACATCAGGTTGCCAGAGCTTCCTTCCGTCGATATTTACCGGCAAGAGGCGGAAGGAGCTCGGAGGATCAATCTCACCAACGAGAAAATCGAACAGCTGAAGCAGCTCTTCGAGCTCTACGACGCGGACGACAGCGGCACCGTTAGCACCCTGGAGATAAAGGATGCACTCATTGCTAACAGGGAACTGTACAGTCAGACCAAAAAGAACCTTGGGGGTACGCATTCACCGACTCTCTTCGGGGACGACGATGACACGGACGACGGCGGACTTTCTAGTATACTCGCGGAAGTCAACAGAAACAAGAGCGGTGAACTCAACTTTGAGGAGTTCTGCAACATGTTCAAGGATTTGTTCTAAGTGATGCTTTGTATTGCAATAACTAAATGTAGATTGAGGTGTTTGCTAAGCTAATTATCATTTTACAACAATATATGGACCGCATACTGGTCGCAACGCGTTCGAACCGCACGGTACTGTTAATATCCGGACTTGGAATTCTCAGAGGAGCAAAATGTGTATCTGTAGGAAACCTCTCCCAATAAGCAGGTATATATTTTTTAAAGCCTATCAACACGTCCGTATCATAAATAAAAAACACTGACCAAGATAAAAATTTCTAAAAGATACAAAAAGCTTTGATGATAAAAAATGCTTGTCGTTTTGAGTTGTGGACCACCATTATCGATTTCAAGTCTATAATACATTCCCCAAACTTTAAAACATGAGAGGTGAGCAAACCTATGGCAACAGCGTGCGCGCGAGTGGATTAATTTTACCCTGAGTGTCTCAGAATGTCTTCGTCCTGATTCAAAATTTGGCTTCGTTACCGTTTTATAAAACGAACGCCTATGATTTGACTCAGGGTGGTTGTAAGCTCCCCCTGTCCTTGATTTGGGCTGTTCATGTGTTCAGACGACGACACTGCCGTGTTTACTCTCACTGAAATCGTGTGAACCTGCTGTTCTGTGGGTTCATTATTATTTCCGTTTTCAAAACTCTGACTCCCCACCTCCCTCTCCCCCCCACCTCCCACAGAATGCATCAGTATCCACATGGGCCAGGCCGGTATCCAGACCGGTAACGGCTGCTGGGAGCTTTACTGCCTCGAGCACGGAATCCAGCCTGACGGCCAGATGCCTTCCGACAAGACCGTCGGTGGAGGTGATGACGCTTTCAACACCTTCTTCTCCGAGACTGGAGCTGGAAAGCACGTCCCCCGTGCCGTCTACGTTGACTTGGAGCCCACCGTCTGTGACGAGGTCCGCTCTGGAACCTACAGGCAGCTCTACCACCCTGAGCAGATCATCTCCGGAAAGGAGGATGCCGCCAACAACTACGCCCGTGGACACTACACCATCGGAAAGGAGATTGTTGACCTTGTCCTTGACCGCATCAGGAAGCTCGCCGATAACTGCACCGGCCTTCAGGGATTCCTTGTCTTCCACGCCACCGGAGGAGGAACCGGATCTGGTCTTGGAAGTCTCCTTCTTGAGAGGCTTTCTGTCGACTACGGACGCAAGTCCAAGTTGAGTTTCGCCATCTCTCCTTCCCCCCAGGTGTCTACCGCCGTCGTTGAGCCCTACAACAGTGTGCTCTCCACCCACAGTCTCCTCGAGCACACCGACTGCACCTTCTGCATGGATAACGAGGCCCTGTACGACGTCTGCCGTCGCAACCTTGACATTGAGAGGCCCACCTACACCAACCTTAACAGGTTGATTGCCCAGGTCATCTCCTCTTTGACTGCCAGTCTCCGTTTCGATGGTGCCTTGAACGTCGATATCACTGAGTTCCAGACCAACCTGGTGCCCTACCCCCGTATCCACTTCATGCTTACCAGTTATGCTCCCGTCATCTCTGCCGAGAAGGCCTACCACGAGCAGCTGTCCGTGAGTGAGATCACCAACAGTGTCTTCGAGCCCGCCGGTATGATGACCAAGTGCGACCCCCGCCACGGAAAGTACATGGCCTGCTGCCTCATGTACCGTGGAGATGTCGTCCCCAAGGATGTCAACGCCGCCGTTGCCACCATCAAGACCAAGAGGACCATCCAGTTCGTCGACTGGTGCCCCACTGGATTCAAGTGCGGCATCAACTACCAGCCCCCCACCGTCGTCCCCGGAGGAGATCTTGCCCGCGTCCAGCGTGCCGTCTGCATGGTTGCCAACACCACCGCCATCGCTGAGGCCTTGTCCCGCATTGACCACAAGTTCGATCTTATGTACGCCAAGCGTGCCTTCGTCCACTGGTATGTCGGAGAGGGTATGGAGGAGGGAGAGTTCTCCGAGGCCCGTGAGGATCTTGCCGCCCTCGAGAAGGATTACGAGGAGGTCGGAGCCGAGTCCGCCGAGGGAGAGGGCGAGGAGGAGGACTTCGGAGAGGAGTACTAAATTAATTAGTATCCTTCCAAGGATCTTACTTGCACCCCTTCGTCTTGTGCTCCTTCGGGAGATACACTGACACTTAAAATAATATGCGATGTTTAGGCAGCGTAAAATCCACGTGTACTTGTTACTTATATTCAATCTCCATTAACACTTACTTTGATAGCGTGGCGTGGCTTTAGTGTGGCTTTTGATTCATCGTGTGTTGAACCAAAGATGTAAGCACTCAGGTGGAGCACTCCCCTTTTATTCACGTCATCATAAATGAGTGAAACGGCAATACATTCGTTATGACCAGGGGTTAGCGGGCGTTTTTGTTTTCATTAAGAATCGTAAATTTGTTGAAGCAATAACTAAATAAAGTGAGTTGGTTGTTTTTGTTTTTTTTGGATTCTTAAGCC
>Ga0209714_1001872_pt1 | contig 11045 bp, 3 predicted proteins | sample COGITO_mtgs_1104_5_FD_185517 | JGI IMG/M metagenome (GOLD analysis project Ga0209714, IMG submission 185517) | Pelagic marine microbial communities from North Sea - COGITO_mtgs_110414 (SPAdes) (version 2) | ecosystem: Environmental > Aquatic > Marine > Epipelagic ...
CGCCGAGTTCGCGGATGTAATCTGACATGAATTTAGCTGATGCTGAGGTGTAGGGAAGGGAAGAACTTGGCGTGGGGCCGGAAGTGGGGAAGGGCCGGTGGTGGGGAGTGTTGTTGTTGTTGTTGTCAAGTGAATTAGGATTGTTGTTACTACTGCCGTTACCTACATCAGCAGGGAGGTGAATAGTCATGCCATACGTCCTCCTAGTATCAGCATTAGTGTCTTCGTTTCTTTGCTGTCTTGTGAAACGTTTTATACCGTAATTTTCATCATTGTCAGACAATAATTGATGTGACGGTGAAGTCACAGGATTGGACGGGGTGTTTTTCAACGTACGGTTCAGGGGAACGTTTGGAGCAGCGGGGCTGCCATTAGACTGATCCTTCGGAACAGAAGACGGCTTTACCGTAGAAAGCGTCGGTGAACTTAGTGAAATTCGTTGCATGGGCGATGAGGGGGGTGAACATTCACTGGCGGGATTGGGATTTAGCCCTCTGGCGACATTCCTAGATCCTCTTGCGATCTTGTCAGGAGACTTAATAGAAGATGGTATAGGAGGTTTGGATGGACGGTAAGATACGATTGGAGAAGTTTGGCGGTTTTGTCGGCACATTAGTGTGATGTGACGTTGGGAATTTGGTGTTAAGGGCTTTGATGGGGAAGTTGGTGGAACATGTGGATATGAATCTCTAAGATCCGTATGTGGCGGTGTCAAGGGTTTTGAGGACGGGCGTGAACCATTCAAACCTGAGCCAGGTAATGACGTCGGCAGAGATATGAAGTTATTACTGTTGATGTTGTTATCCTCATTGTTGTTGTATCTTGGCGACTTTGGGCTTCTTGAGGATGTGGAGATTGGAGAGCGGATGGATGATGTAGGGGAGCGAAAGGAGGGGGCAGGAGATGCGTCAGAGGTATTGTGATTGAGGTGGGAAGGACGCCACGGTGATTTCCGACCGCTGAGATTCTCGGGATTGGGAGAGGGGGAATCCATTGTCAACTTGCTTTTCAGACACTGCACACGCACGCCACAATTTTATTGCGTACGACAACTGTACATATATCAATGATAAACGGGATTACCGTCTGGTGGTAGCGTGCTCGATTTCGGCTTCACTGACTGAAAAGGAACCAATTTCCACCAGCAAAGAAAAGAAAGAACGCCCAGCCAACTGGTGCAAAAGATGAGGGGAAATGGGGGGAAGAGAAGATATCGACTCGATCCTGTATTAGAGGAATTGCAGAGATGGGGTTTGGGGGTTTATTCTCTTCTATAATCCCTGTGTAGAGAGAGAGGTGGCAGTTTTGTCCAAGGAGGAAGGATGTAAATATCGGGCCGGTTTGCCGGTTTCGGCGTTTCGCGTTTCGGCCGAAAGGCTTTTTTTCGAATATCAAGAGAGATGACATTCTTAAGAATATCTATAAAATGATCGCCGTGCGATTGTGTGCGGAAGATTTATTGTCGTGAGCTGGCGGACTAATTCATTAAAACGGAGAAGCTGTGGTTGGATTGTTACACTCTCGTACAAAGTGAAATAACAACATCCCGTCTTTGGGAGACACGTTAAAATAGGTTGAAATATGACTTCTCTTGCTCATAACATCGACAAGGCTGTAGGGAATTGGTATCGGGCGTTAACATTCTGGGAGAATTCTCTGAGGTCAAGGTGTCTTAGAGCTTTTAAGGAGAACTTGGTTTACAGCAAGAAGACAAAATCGGATGCAGGTGCACTTGTTGTAGAGCGGTTAGCTTCGGAGACGCTGTTGGATTCCGGGACAGGAATATCATCACCTTCAGGAAGAAGAGATGTAAAACCTTATGATTTTGATGTCTTCGGCAGCACCAACGAACTTCTCGCACAATACCTCAGCAGGCACGAGTCAAACCAGAAATTGGATACGATACGATCAACGCTAACGAGAGTGAAGAGGGACCGTAATGACCGGTTGAACTACCCTCATTCGGAACCCTCCGATGTTGTTCAGAGGGTGCCGCCGGGTGGTGATAAAGAGGTTGTTGTTTGCGATCCTTTTCCGGACGGCTGGAAGAAAAGATTGGGAGGGAAAGAATTAGATTGGAACATACGTAGTCGGGAGGGTCGAAGAACGTTGATGGCTGTGATTTTTAACGCACTTAAACGGAACACTTGGTCGAGCAGGGTTGAAGGCATGAGAGAGGCAGCAAGAAGGGAGGCGAATAGGAGGCAGTCGAAAAGAAGGATAAACGAAGAACTTGCGAGCCCCCTGTTTGGTAATCCCGACAGTTTGGCCGAGGCACTACCGTATTACCCCCCAAATCCACCGACAGATGAAGCAAACGATTTCCTATCCTCCCGTCTGCGATCCAAGATGACCTCGAAGATGTGCTTCGCCATTGCTGCCTTCAGATGGATTTCCTTGACCCTTCCCCCCTCTCATACCTTCTCGTTCTCTACTTCGACCGGGTTCTCTGCTGCGATCGGGGGTGAAGTATCGACGGAGAAATCAGAGGGGTCGCGGTGTACCAAGTCACAGTACCTGCAAGCCGTTATGAAGGTGCCACCGGGAATCCTGCGGTCTATGAGGGTAAAAGAAACCGGTGGCGTTGCCTTGTTGCTACACGCTCAGGGTCTCTGCGATGGACACCTTATGCGGGAGGCACTCTTGGACTGGCGAGAGGGGGCGATACGGAGTAGGGTGGCAAGAAAATACCGGAAAGAGGCGCTTATGAGGCGGGCATTTTCTTCCCTGGCGCTGCACGTCACACTGGAAAGGTTTCGAAGGGTCAGAAGGGTTGCGGTGGCCAGAGTTATGCTGCGCTTTTATTTCAATCAACTGCACACAAACGCGATCTTGAGAACTTTCGAGATTAAATTGCGCTTCTTCAACAAGCTTCGCCGCTTTACTGAGCTAGCGGTCACCGGAGCCCTCAACGCTCAATCTCTGGCGGACGACACATTCAATACAAACACCATTTCTAAGAATTTTTATCGCTGGAAAGCCTATGTCGGCGCGCGTTGCACTCTTTACTCGGCCCTTTACCTCAGGTTCAACTTCAGCAAATTCAGAAAGCGTATCGAGTCGTCTGTTCGACACCGGTGCAACCTCCGTCTTGCGACGAAACACTACATCAACCGACGGTATTTTTGCCTCTGGCGCAACAAGGCTCTCCTGAAGCAGAACTTCGCCGCGTACCGTATCGCCAAGGAGAGGCGGTACATTCATCTCGTCTTCCACGTGTTCCGTGCCGCAGCCAAGTTCAGCAAGAGGTTGTCCGTTATGAAGGCAAGAAACCGTCAGAGTCGCGAGGAAGCTCTGAAGAGACGAGTTTTCGCCGCCATGTTGTCCTATGCCTCCCTTCACAAGACCGCGATGAAGGTTGGCATCGAGCACTACCGTCGCCTCCTTGGGAAAGTCCTTCGAGAATGGTCCTGGGCGGCAGAATTTCTGAAGCATGAAAGGAACCTCGATAGTTTTGCCGACCTTGCGCATAGAAGGAGAAAGCTAGGAAGAGCTTTCAGGCGCGTCCAGGAGCACGCCGTAAGGGAGCGAGGAAGAAAGCGCCATCTCCTCATACGCTCTCTCGGATACCTCCGTGAGAACGCCCGCCAAAGGCGACTACTCTCGAAGCACCTGCTCAACTTTACAATACGAGTGAAGGTTCTCCCTCGGTGGAGACACTACGTCCTCACGAACCAAAAAGTCGCGGTCCTAGGGAGGCGATTTCACTGCCGATATTTCTTCAACACATTGCGTCGCTTCGCTGTAAAATGCAAACACAGCAGGATCACTCAATTTGCGGTTAATGCCTACCGAGACTACGACATATTGTTTCGGTACTTTGGCCTATTTTTCACTACCACAAAAAGGCGGCGCCGGCTCCGCATGTGTGGGGGGAAAGTGGTTGCGAACCGAGAGCGCATCGCCCATCAGAAATACTTTTCTTTGTGGTGGCACCGCACCGCCCGCTTGGTGAATGCTCGGCACGCCGCAGACCAAGTTGAGTCAAAGCATGACCTCCTCCTTGCCCGCGGTGTTCTAACAATCTGGCGTTCCAAGTACGTATTTCTCAGGAACACCCGTCTTGACGTACTACAGGAAATATTTGACACCTTCGTGGAAAACATTCGTGAATGCAGGCGTGAAAGCCTTTCTAATATTCGAGCGGATCGTCTCTACCGCCGACACCTGTCGCGCACGGGAGTCAAGTCCCTAATCTTACATTCGCGCAACAGTCGCTACCAGAAAATGTGCGAGAAAGCGTCCTCCGCCCTCCACTATAAATTGGCGTGTCAAGGTGTGCTGAGAAGACTTGTGAAAAACACCGACGATCGTCGCAAGATCCGCAACGCGGGTCGCCGCGCTGTGCTTTTCAAAGGTTTCAAACACTTTCGATCTGGGTCTCTTTTCATCAAACAAAAGAAAGACAAAGGGAGGAAAATGTCCGTCATCGAGCAGTTGAAATTAATCGTCCGAGAAAATGTGCACAAGACACTTGTTGCGGATGTCCATTTTCGCCGAAAAATGCGCTCGACGTACTTCGTATTTTTCAAGATCTTCTTATCGAACGAAAAAAAAGTACGAGCTTTCCTCACCGCGAACGATAAACTCATTCTCAAGCGCTTTTTCCAATTACTAAAAGCCTACAGAGAAACGCGGTCGCTGGAGCGTGCAACCGATGCGGCCAAGACTTTCCAGGTCGCACTCTTACGGAATTCTTCAACCTTCCTCATTTGGTGGCGATCCTACAAACTAGCGAAATTCCTCGTACGGGGTTTGTCGGCTTCTAGCAACAAAATCCTTGTGACGAAGCTGATGGCCACGTGGAGAGCAAACGCGAGATTCTACCGTAGCTTACGGCGCTCTGAAGCCCTTCAGCGAAGACTTCGAAATAAATACATTTTGATCATCCTCAAAAATTGGCGAGAATTTGTAGTTTATGCCGCAGAGACTCGCACAAAGATCAAGAAGCAGAGAATGTTCGAGGCAAGTTTTAGTTCTCTCCTTAACCGCAGCAAGAAGCACCATATGAAGAGACTTTTTTCAATCTGGGTGGATTGGACTAGCGAAGCCGTGAAGAAAAATGCAATGAATGACGATTTCGATTATTTTTCGGAGCGCATTCGAGCTCGCTCCGCTTTACGCCACCTCCACCGGTACTATCGCAAAAGGAGGTTGTGCCGTCTAGCCGCCAGTCACTACTACTCGAAGTTGAACAAGAATGCTGTTCTTGTTGTACGAAGCTGGCACGCTTTAGCAGAGCGCAGCACCGTCCAATTCAATTGCTCGCTTTACCGAAGAGTTCTTCGCCGTTTGAAAAATGGTGTTATTCAACAGCACCAAAGAGAGCGTGAAATTTCTCGTCTTCTTTCTGTCCGGTCAAATTCATTCTTGAAGATAATTCTGGTGCGCTGGCGTAATTCTGTTGTCGCTACTAAGGTCGCAATTGTCAAATTTGCACACTCTGCCCAACTTCTCCAACTTCGGCTTGCTCTTGAGGCTCTTCGAAAAAGCCCTGATGTCCGGGCGATGCGCGCCAGTTTGATTTGGCGGGAGAAAATAGAACGAAGGCTTGATATTTCGACCGCGTTCGCTGCCCTGCGTCGCCGGTCCATTCTCGTTTCGGGATTTCTTGGCATGGAGAACTTGATCACCTTATCCCTCCTCTCTTCGGCCAAGAATTGTTGGTCTTCAAATGTTGATGAACTGCTATCCTTGGATGCGCGATGCTTAGTCTATCTCCGTCGGTGGAGGAAAGTTTCTCGAGAGCGAGCGATCGCCGAGTCGAAAGCTTTAAACTTCGTGAAACTACGCCGGAGTGTGAAAATCTGGATAAACTTTGTCCTGAGCAGGAATAAAATCAAGAATCGGAGGATCTACAGGCAACAACTTCACGATAGCCATATCCTCCACTGCCGCGAAAGACTAATGAAGAAAACGCTTGTTGCGTGGGTAGCGTGGGTAATTGTCCGTTTCTCGAAACGGGCCAAGATTAGCATGGTCATCCAGCATCGTGCTGACTTCTGCATCACGTCTGGCTTCAAGCGCTGGCGGACATGGAGCAGTTCCGTCAAAAGGGAGAGGTGGGCCAAAAAAAACGGAATCTATTTCTACCACAACATGTTGCTCAGGAAAGCATTTGATAGCTTATACATCGAGATGGGCGGAGACAGGAATGCTACGACGGCGGTAGTCACCGCCGTGGACACGGATCGTTCAGATAACAACCATACTCCGTTTATTATACGAACTCCATTTACCCCAATGCAGGTGAATGATTTATGATTTACAAGTAAGTATACAAAGTAGCCTACAAAGAAATGGAAGTAGTTTAACCTCCTTATCCCGCTATAGCGACCTTCTTTCTGCCCTTTCCGGGAGAATCTCCGGACAAAGTCCGGGCCTTAGCGTTTTTTCCTCCCTTTGAGCCCTTCATAGTCCTCCCTTTTTTCTTTCCCGCCTCCGCCAAACATATTGAAGCTCCTTGCCCGGGATTTACCTTTGCCGCTTAGCTCCTCGTCGTATTCGTCTTCGTCACCTAAATCATCGTTAAACAGGCCGCCTTCGTCCCTCCCTGGTGACCCGGCACTCGGGTGGTAAATGGGGCTTGCTCCGCTTTCAATTCGTGAATTGTCCTCGATTGTCAACAACGCAAGATTCGTTCCCTCTTTTTCCTTCTTTTCTTCCTCAAATTGAGCCTTACAATCTTCCAATATCCCTGTAATCTGTGGGTGACCAGGTTGGAGCTTTAAGCATTCCTCGAATTGCTCACAAGCATCTCCAAATTGCTTATTGTTCCTGAGTGCCATCGCCAAATTCGCCCTCACGACCACGTTTTTCGGCTCTTCCTTGACTTTTTCCCAGCCGTCCTTCACTTCAACCTTCAGTTGTTCTTCCAACCTGAGCTCTGCCTGGCATTGCTCTAAGTACTCGCTTATCTCCAAGTCATTTGGCGACAATTTTAAGATTGCCCTCAGCTCCTCAATCCCTTCAACGAGCTCCCCATTCTCTATCAAGGTGAAAGCTAGATTCCTGAGGATTATTGCCGACGTCCCGTCTAGCTCCTTGGCCTGCTTATAGCTATTTATGGCACCTTTACTGTCGCCTAGTGCTTCCAGTGAGTTCCCCAAGTTCAAATGACTCATTGGCCGGTCCGGGTCGATCTCAATTGACTTGGTAAATTCTTCCCTAGACTCTTCGTTCATCTGCAGCTCAGAATACGCCACTCCTATGTTATAATGGAGGGTGGCATCTGTCTTCGAGATCTCGGGAAAGTTTTCTGCAAACTCTGTGTACAGGTCAACCACTTCTTTGTAGCGTTTTGCTTCCATCAGGGCGATTCCGAGGTTATATACAGTGTCCTCGTGCTCGCTGTTCAATATCCGCGCCTCCTCAAATTGCGTGATTGCCTCGTCGAGCCTCTTCAAATCAAACAAACTATTGGCCATGTTGAAGTGAATTCCAAAATCCCCGGGCTGCAACATAATAACTGTTGAGAACTCGTCGACGGCTTCCGTGTAGCGACCAAGAGCATGGTATGTTATCCCAAGGTTTGTACGGCAATCGACATCGTCGGAATTCAGTTCGAGGGCAATGACGTACTGTTCCACAGCCCTTTCTAAGTCTCCCTCATTCTTGCGCGAGAAAAGAGCGTTTGCAAGGTTGTAATGTGCGTTGAAATCCCTGTCGTCACCATCTTCTACAGCGATTGCGATGGCCTTCTCCATGAAATTGATAGCCTCATCCAAAAGCCCCCCTGCCTTCAGCGCCGTCCCCAAGTTCATGCAAGTCAACCGGTGGCGGGGATCTAGCTCGAGGGCAGATTTGTAGTGACTTATGGCGGTGCCATTGTGGTTAGCTCCAAGCTTCATGAAGGTGTTGCCCAAATTGTAGTGCTCGTTTGCATTGGGCCGTAAATCAAGAGACTTTTGGAAGTATACTACAGCCTTGTCGAATTGACCGAGGTGTTTGTATGCGATCCCTAAATTCATGTTTACAGCTGGGTCGTTTTCATCAATTGCAAGCGCCGCTTGGTAAGCACTAATTGATTTCAAAATATTGCCCATGCCCATGTATGTAAGTCCCAGATTGTTATGCACTGCCTGAGGATTCTCGATTGACGGATCGAGCAGCTTTTCTTCCAGTTGTTTGATCTCTAAACTTCTCTTTTCTGTCTCGGGGCTCAAAACCAAATCACCGAACAGAGACCCTGCATGCATGGTAGTGGTGTTTCGGGGACAGGGTTAGTTTGACTTTGACAGACTTTTTTTGACAGTACTGACTGAAGGGATGAAATATGACTATTGAGAGAAATATATGTGTGATACATTGTCAACGCACTGCAATCAGACTACAACCAGCACTTCCTAAAAGCCTGGAAAGAAAAGCGAAGAACAAGTCAAAACAGTAGTAGGAAGGTGACGACTCACCCCGTCGGTCACGTTTCTGTGACCCATGGCGCCTCATCTTCTATTTTTAATTAGGTCGTGTCCAAGTGTATCTATATCTTTCTGTTCCTCGAAAACGATGTTTCATGGGTGAGAGAATTCTCTTCCTGAGAAGTTCAGAAGTAGTTGGAGTGGTGTTTTTTCTTTTCTTATGCAAATTTTGAATGCACTAGAAACGTGTTTTTTCCTCTGATTTTGGCAGTTATGGCATCATAGGTCACATCATGACGAGTTGACGTCCTCTTATTCTCCTAAATTTTTGTCTCCTCTCTCCATCTCCAACCCCGGTTTTGCCTTCAAACTCACTAACTTGCTGCGATCATCATGTCAATATCCGGCGAAGAAGAAGATCACGGTGCCTTGGAGTTGTCAGCAGTAGCAAAAAATGAAGTGGAGGTAAACGCTACAGCTGATGCGAGCAATGCCGGCGATGGTAATGGTAATGATGAAAACAACAGTGACAACAAAAATAATGGCAGTGAAAAGAATGACACCAACGGTGACAACCCCACCACCGATACAACCGAAGATAACGACAATTCTACCCCCTCTCCTGACCTCCCCCCATCGTCTGAAGTATCAGCCTCGAAAAAGGACCTTACTGATGCTGAGCGAATTGAGCTTGAGCTAACAACTTCATGCGCGATAATGTTCCAGTGCGCGTGGCGTTGTCGTGTGGCTGTCAAGAAGACTACAGCAATTGCACTGGACATTATCGAAAAAATCTACGACCCTCGAACAGAGACGTACTATTACTATAACAAGAGGCTAGACAAATCTCGATGGGAGGTGCCTTTATATTTCAAGCTGGCTAAAGGGGGGGAAAAGTTGCTAGAGGTTTCGCCCACGTATACTGATCTTCAGGCGACTATGATGATTCAAACATGCCTTCGTCGTCGCATTGCAAGAAAGGTTATCCGCAAGCTTCTCGTCGAGACAACTGATAAGGTCTACGACGAGAACACCAACCAATATTACTATTTCAATCGTACGTCTGGGGAGACTTCATGGGAGAAACCCAAGATCTGGGGAATGGAAGACGTGGAGGACTACGACGGAACAAGGGAGAGAGAGAGAAAGAGGGCGCTGAGCTTGTCAAGAAAAGATTCCAAGAGGGGGAGCAGGAGGGGTACGAGGAGGGGGAGCACGAGGGGAAGCGTGAGAAGCGAGGCTGAGTTCAGCGAGTACAGGCCCATGACGGCGGACAGTGGTTGGACTGGGGACACAAAAACTGAGTATAGTGAGACGGAAGGAGCGGAAACAGAAAGAACTGGCTTTACTGGGACGGATGTGGATGAAGGAGAGGAGGATGATATTGGGGAAACTGATGACGTTCAGGAATATAAGGATTCCGACGAAGAGAAGGAAAGGGGCGATGATGAAGATGAAAGCGGCGATGGAAAAAGCGATGACGACTTTGATAGTAGTGACGCTGATGGTGACGATGACGGTGACGACAGCGACGCCCGGAAGTCGGACGCCGTGTCCCTTGCACCCCGCAGATATCCTCGTAGCAAGATGCAGCTTCTGATCGACCAGGCTGAGGATGAAAATTTCGGTCAGCCGGCTTTGGGTGCCAAGCCGGAATACGATGTCGACGCCGTCGCCCCCTCCCCTCTGCCTGACGAAGACGAGTTTCAAGAGGAAAAGAAGGATGGGAAAGACGGGACACTTGGCGGCGATCAGGATGACGAGGCTGATCAAGGCATAAAGCCAAAATCTCTGACTTTAAACCTTTCCCACCTTGCTGCGCCCCGTGTATCAGGTCGTATCTATGATCTTGAAGAATCTCTGACAGCATTGGACCTATCCCACAACAAACTAACTCGAATTTCCCCTGATATGGGAGAGCTCCGCCGGCTGGTTACCCTAAATATTTCTCACAACCGCATCTCCAAACTACCTGCTGAACTGGACGACCTCCAGTCCCTCCAAATTTTGGACATGTCACACAACAAGTTGATGGAATATCCTGCTACGCTCTACAAACTCAAATTGAGTGAGTGGGACGTATCATACAACAAACTGACTGAAATTCCCGTCTCGGTGGGGGACCTAGACCTTCTCAAGGAGACAAAAGAATGGGAAGTGGGTCTTGGACTACTGGCAAAGACACTAAAAACTTACCGATGTGGGGGTAACAAGCTATCTAAGTTTCCCGCGCAACTCGAGCGGTGCTCTTTAATACAAGAAATCGACATACATAGGAATCAGATTGATTCCCTTCCTGACGATTGCAAGCATTTGGTTCATCTTGAGAAGTTGCTTGAGCGTTTAGAGATAAACGGGATTGATGAAGATGTAGGGATAAATGAGGAAATACTAAGCATCATTCACAGCACAGGGACAAACGGGGCAACAAGTCGGGATATTGTGCGTAGGCATCGCGGGTTTAAGCGACTAGATGCGATACAAAAAATGGAGTTATTAGAAAAGCTTTTAGCAAATGCTCAAATTATTGAGCAAAAGGAAGGGAAAGCAGTAAGATTTTTTATGCCTGTTTTCTTTAAAAAGGATTGCAAGGCAACATCTAAATAAAGTAATGTTGAGTGATTGAAGGGATTCAATCACTTGCTTTTTCGACCTGTAGACGTTACTCAAAAAACGGCTACACCCCCG
>Ga0209714_1001885_pt1 | contig 10973 bp, 10 predicted proteins | sample COGITO_mtgs_1104_5_FD_185517 | JGI IMG/M metagenome (GOLD analysis project Ga0209714, IMG submission 185517) | Pelagic marine microbial communities from North Sea - COGITO_mtgs_110414 (SPAdes) (version 2) | ecosystem: Environmental > Aquatic > Marine > Epipelagic ...
TGTAGATACCCCATTTAATAGGACAGCTTTGATTGATATTTAGGTTAATACTCATGCAGCTTTTCGGTATATGTCAGATGGTATTTGATCATCCAAAGATTGATGCCTTCTTTCAAAGTTGTAATAGTTGAAGTACTCAGCTAACTTCTTATACAGATCCAGTCCATCTTTTGGTGGATTGAGATATATTTTTTCATATTTCACATTCCTCCAAAGTCTTTCGATAAAAGCATTGTCTTTCGCTCTTCCTTTCCCATCCATGCTAAGACGGATTCCTTGTTGTAGAACACAGTTTGAGAACTCTTCAGAAGTAAACTGACTACCTTGATCGGTGTTGATGATCTCCGGCGCTCCATGGAGCTTAATAGCCTCTTCCAAGGCTTCTGCGCACCAAGTAGCGTCCATGCTGTTGGACACGCTCCAGTTGACCACATATCTACTCTTCAGATCAATAATCGCCACCAGATACATGTAACCCTTAGCCATGGGGATATAAGTGATGTCCGTTGCCCAGACTTGGTTCACCTTTGTAACCTCAAGGTTGCGAAGTAAGTAGGGATAGACCTTGTGTTGCTTATAACGCCTTGAAGTATGCCGCCCGGGTAAGATTGCCCTTAAGCCCATTACTTTGTAATACAGCCGTTCAATGCGGTTTTTACTCACCGTGTATCCTCGGTCTTTTGTCAACCATACATGCATCCTTCTGGCTCCTTTGAATGGATGATGGATGTAATGCTCGTCCATCTCTCGCATAAGTTTGAGGTTGAGCTCACTTTCGGGCTTGGGCCTGTAATACAAGCCAGAGCGATGAACCTTTAACAGATCACATTGCTTTACAATACTCAATTTAGAATGACCCTTGCTTATCATTTTGCGTCGTTTCGATAGTGGTTCTACCGCAAGACTTCTTTTAAAAAATCATTCTCGATCTTCAGCTGACCGATCGTTTTTAGCAAACGCTCTTTCTCCAACTCAGCTTCGCTCTTTACGGATTTTTTCCCTGGACCAAAAACTTGTTCCGCGCCATCCAAAAACTCTCTCTTCCAGGCACTTATTTGGGAAGGTTGAAGCTCATACTTCTGAGCCAGCTCTGCTGTACTCATGCGCTCCTTTAAACAATCCAATACCACCTGGGTCTTGAACTTGGTCGTAAACTTTCTTCGTGTCATAAACAGTAAATTTATTATTTAAACTTACTGTCCTAAATATTGGGGTATCTACACTCTTTATGGTAAGCCAGTTCAATGGAAATTCAAGAAACACATGAAGAAAGCTCAAGAAGAAAAGAAGGGCGAAACCAGTTTTGTAGTCGTAAGCATAGAGGGAGACAGCCATGAGCCAAATACCTCCTATCAAAAGGGCACTTCTTTTCGTTAGAGTATTTTTCCAGCCGATTATGGAAGTTTTCGAGAACCAGTTTAAGTAGTGGTAGGTGTAAGCGAAGGCGATGAAGACTTGAAATTTCCGTAAAGCAGATGCTGAGGGAAACTCACCAGAAAGTGAATTCCAAATGCTGGCCATGATGTAATTGACCGCAGGCATTTCACTCTCGTTGTAGAGTGCTCCGGCCTCTTCCGACAAGCCTTCAAGTTCAAGGAAATAAATGGCAACGGGACTTAGGAGTAAAAGGGCCACAGCCAACCAGCCGATTCTTGACGGGGACTTCAACAAGCCATATATCATGAAGAGCAAAGTGAAGAGATAGACATGGATAAGGGTAGGAAGAAGGATCCCTAAGGCCATAAAGTGGAGTGGTATCCATTTCATAAGGGCGAAGGCAATAGCTATGGAGATTGGGGCGCTCAATAGGACGCCAATTCTGTTTCGGACAAAGAGGAGGATAGCGGCGAAGATGAATGCGGCAAAGACCAAGCTTCCGCTGTAGAAGCCCGTTTCATTGTTCTTCTCCAAAACGCCAAAAGAAAGTCCAAGAAGTTTCGAGATTGGAAAAACGGTCGCCAAGAGAGCTATCCCAATGAAGATCCAATGCCAATTTCCTGGAAGTTCGATGAAGTAATTGCGTTTTCGCAACCAATGAATTTCTGTCAAATAATGCAGAGGTCCTAAAACAGCATAACTGAACAGGAAGAGTTCGAACGGTAAGAAGATGGCCAAGCTTAAAGCCAAGACCATGAATGCAATGTTCAGTAAGTCACTGGAAACTTTCATTTGCTTAAGGACTTCTCACAAAGTAGCGACAATTATCATAATTACATGATATTCATCAGTGTCAATAGTTCATTCAGTTCAACTTCTTAGATTCGTCGGATGAGTTCACCTTCCGCCATTGAAGCTGCCAAAATCGGCATCCACATTCCAAAGATTCTTCTACCAAATTCCGATACCAACTTGACGAAATGGTCTGTCATCGCCTGCGACCAATATACTTCGCAGCCCAACTATTGGGATGAAGTCGAAGTTCTGGTTTCAGAAAACCCTTCATGCCTGCGCTTGGTGGCTCCTGAGGTGCTTGGGCGTACCATCGACAGACCTCTTCGAAATCGAAAGATTTGGACTTCTATGAAGGACTATTTGGCGACGGTTCTTGAAGAGAAAACGGAGGGGTTCGTACTGATTGAACGCACTCTTCCAAATGGGAAAATCAGAAAAGGACTTTTAATCGCTCTTGATTTAGAACACTACGATTACGAGGGTGCTAAGACGATGATTCGAACTACAGAAGGCACCATCGTGGACAGGCTGCCGGAGCGGGTTACCATTAGACGAGAGGCGGCCATTGAGCTTCCACACATTATGGTTTTGATAGACGATCCAAAGAAGACGGTCATAGATCCTTTGTTTCAAAAAGACTTGCGAAAGCTCTATGATTTCAAACTCATGCAGGCTGCCGGAAAAATTAGAGGCTTTGCTGTTGAAGGGGAAGATATTGATCATGTGATTCGAGCTTTCAAAGGACTCATTAAACCCGATCATTTTTCCGAGAAATATGGACTCGAAGGAGAAAAGCCATTTCTATTTGCAATGGGCGATGGCAATCACTCTTTCGCTGCAGCAAAAGTTGTGTGGGAAGAGGTGAAGGCGGCGGCTCCAAACTGGGAATCGGTAAAGGACCATCCTTCTCGATATGGCTTGGCAGAAATAGTCAACCTACACGATGAAAGCTTGGAGTTCGAAGGAATACATCGTTTGCTTTTGGGCATCGACGTAAGCGATTTCTTAACATATATGGAGAACTCATTGCGTGGAATAGCTTACACTTTTGAGCATATGGAGGTACAGGAATTAGAAAAGCTATTGAAGTCATTGAAAGGGGAGGAGCCGCAGCGCCTGCCCATCGTATCTTCTATACAAACAGGTTTGTTGACTCTGACTGAGCCTACTCATACTGGGACGGCAGCAAGTCTTCACAGTTTCTTGGATGCTTATCTGGATGAACATCCTTCCATTGAGATGGATTATGTTCATGATTCCAAACTTGTGTTGGACCGCGGGCAGTTGGAAGGTAATTTGGGGATTTTCATCCCTGCTTTAAGGAAGGATGAATTTTTTGGAACCATAATTCAAGACGGTCCATACCCTAGAAAGACCTTCTCAATGGGCGAAGCAGACGATAAGCGTTTCTATTTGGAAGCGCGAAAAATCCGTCGATAGGACGCTAGTTATTTTTCACTATCCTCGGTGACCTCCTCAGTCATTTCGTCCTCAATTTCTGGGCTCTCCTCTTCTTGTTTTGGACGAACTGCTTTCGGTGCTGCAGGAATGATGCTCGCCTGAGCGCTAATATTTATTGGTTCTTTCCAAGTTCCTTTTTCTACCACAACTACCCATCGGGAGTCTTTCGGAGAGATGAATTCATAGCTACCTTCTTTAATCCCTCCAAAGTAGGTAAAGGTTCTAGGCTTTTGGTATTGTTTGAACTCCCTCTGACTCATGATCATTACACGCGTCTTTGCTGAAACCTCGACCTTGATGGTCTCACCTTTCCGTGTTTTAACTTCTTGATGCAAGTATCTCATTCAACAGGTTTTATTACAAATTCAAAAATCACAGTTCAATAAAAGTAGAGAATTGAACTTGAATAAATCGTGCATTCAAAGCAGAAATTTAGTTGTCTCGTTTTTCAAATTTCTCCTCGGCCCGAATGCGAAGTCTTCGGAAGATTAAGTAGACGATGACAACCAGAGCTACCGCGAATCCAAAGCCTTGAAGAAGCATCATGCTTTTAGTTAGCCAATCCATCAAGAAAGTTTTACGGCGGTTCCATAGGCTAGAATCTCGGAACAACCTTGCATCACCATAGAAGTAGTGAGGCGAACGTTTACAATGGCATCGGCATTCAAGCGGTGTCCATCGGCAATCATACGCTCCAGCGCCTGCTCACGCGATTGAGCTTGCAGCTTCGTATACTCTTCAATCTCTCCCCCTATGATGTTCTTTAGACCAGCAAAAATGTCTCGACCTATGTTTCTGGCCCGTACAGTACTTCCCCGTGCGATATCAATGATTTCGACAATTTCTCTGTTGGGTATGGTCTCGGTGGTAGAAAGAATCATGGTTTGTAGCTTTTGAACAAGTTACAACCAATGTATGAATAAGGGGAGAAATTAAAGTTTCAGAATGCGGCTAAATGTGTTGAAGCTGGCTCCCTGAGTCCCCGAGTCGGCTATATTTGACCCAAAGAATAAACAATGAATTCAGTGGCGATGGATCGAGCTAAATCTTGGCTCGAAGGTGCGTACGATGAGGAGAGTAAGAATCAAATTCGAACTTGGCTTGAAGCCAAAGATGAGGAGCTCATAGATGCATTCTATAAAGATCTCGAGTTTGGGACCGGAGGAATGAGAGGTGTTATGGGCGTTGGAACCAACCGAATCAACCGCTACACTTTGGGTGCTGCAACACAAGGTCTCAGCAATCACCTCATAAATTCTTTTCCAGGCGAATCGCTGAAAGTTGCCATTGCTTACGATTGCCGAAACAACTCTAAGGAGTTTGCCCGCCTCGTTGCTGAGGTCTTTTCGGCAAACGGCATTCAAGTTTTTCTCTTCGAAGACCTTCGACCCACGCCCGAACTCTCTTTTGTGGTTAGACATTTGGGCTGTCATGCCGGAGTAGTGCTCACGGCCTCACACAACCCTCCGAAATACAACGGATACAAAGTTTATTGGAACGACGGCGCTCAGATTGTTGATCCTCACGATCGTTTGATCATTCAGGAGGTTCAGGCGATTTCAGGCTTAGCGGAGATTCGATTTGAGTCTAGAGAAGAGCTGATTCAAGAAATTGGATCTGCCGAGGATGAAGCCTTCTGGGAGGCGGTGTTGAAATATGCCAATCACAATCCGGCGAACGCAGATTTGAATCTGGTATTCACCAGCATTCACGGAACTTCCATTATGTCGGTTCCCGAAGTTCTCAAGAGAGCAGGCTTCAGTGGCACTCAAATAGTCGAAGAGCAAGCAAAGCCAGATGGCAATTTCCCAACGGTAAAATCTCCAAATCCCGAGGAGGCGGCTGCCTTAGACATGGCTTTGAAGCAAGCCGATCGAACAGGAGCTGACCTCGTTATCGGAACCGACCCCGACGCCGACCGAATTGGCATCGCCTTTCGGAATCCAAATGGTGAGATGGAACTCCTCAACGGGAATCAGACAGGAGCTCTTTTGACAGAGTATTTACTGTCGAAGGAGAAGAACCCCAGCGAAAAGGACTTCATTGCTTATACCATTGTGAGCTCCGATATTTTCAAAGAAATTGCAGATGCCTATGGGGTTGGCTGCGAGGTTTGCTTGACTGGTTTCAAACACATCGCCAAACTGATCAGTGACAATGAGGGGAGTCGTCGATTTATTGGTGGGGGAGAAGAGAGCTACGGTTATATGATCGGCGATTTTGTGCGCGACAAGGATTCGGTTACCAGCAGTTTGATTGTTTGCCAGATGGTGGCAGAGGCGAAAGCAGAAGGAAAGAATGTGGAAGATTTACTCATTGATATGTACTTGAAGTGCGGATTGTATCGCGAGGATCTCATCTCGATTGTAAAGGAAGGAATGGACGGCGCTGCTGTGATTTCACAGATGATGGAAGACTACAGAAATGAGCCTCCAAACCTGTTAGGTGGAGAGCATGTTGTTGGACTTGCCGACTACGAAAAGGGCAACTATACAGACCTAGTCTCAGGAAAGTCTAAGGCGATTGATTTACCTAAATCGAACGTTTTGCAATTTTTCACTGAAGGTGGATCCAAAATTTCTGTTCGTCCGAGTGGAACCGAGCCCAAGATTAAATTCTATTTCTCGGCGAAAACTAAATTGAATTCTTCAGCAGAATATTCGAATGAATGGACGAAGCTTGGTGAAAGAATTGAGTCTTTCAAGAAGGAGCTCGGGCTATAGTACTCGGAGCAGTAGAGAGCTACAATGCCTTTTGGATTAGCTGTTCAGCTTGCGTTTAGAAATGCTTGCATAGATCAATGCAGTTGCCAGCATTGAGAAAAACCCTAGGATTAAGCCTCCCAGAAGTTCGCTTGAGAAATTGAGAGAATAGCCTGTGCTGAAAACATCGATGCTGAAGTAGGAGGCAAGGAGAAAGCCAATTACAAAAAGCGATAAAACGGGTAAGACCAGAAGGTCATATACTGCAATGTTGGGGGAATCGGAGCGTTTTTCATAAAGCATTAACCTTGACACATCAAAAGTGCTCCGTATTTTCACTTGGAAGGCGCCCAATGGGTAAGCGGCAATAAAACTGATCACCCAGCCTGCATCAAAAGCTGAACCTCTCTATGCATGGTTTTAATTTTGTTCGCGCTCAATCCAATATTCATAAGAGCACCTTTGTGCTTTTCAAGATCGCGACAAAGAAGAATTCCTTGATCAATCAAGAGCTTTTTCTGTTTTGAATTCAGGCTACTCAATGAGGTAATGGGATGCAAGCCGCTTTTTTCAACGAGGTCTTTTAAATTGCCAACTTCGGGATGGTCCCATGAAATCATCACAATGCCCACACACATGCCATATTTAATTGCGTCTTGAGTGAATCTTGTATTGGTTACAAGTACTGATCTGTGAAGCTTCGCACTTTTATTTCCTGCTTGAATGTCGTCGAAGCGCGACTTTAAATAGAGCGGGGTTCGAACGTCTGTTTTAGCTCCCGCACTGTTGTGGAACTTGCATTCGATGTATTGTATTTCATCATCGTTTTCGACAACAACATCCATCTCATGCTGAATGCATTTACCGTTTAAATAGAGGTTGGTTCTGGCTTCGTAGCCTTGGTTCCTATAGACTTCAGCCAAGAATTTTTCAAAGGCATATCCTGCGGGACCCAATTCGAAGAGGGCTTTTTTAATCTTGTAGCGAGCTGCAATCCCTTTCGATTTGACTCGGAGTAAGTCAAAGGCTTTGCGGTAAATCTTTTGGGTCTTAAGTCCTTCAACGAGTTCGGTCTGAATCTGGTCAACAATCTCAGTTATTTGACTTTGATTGGCACCAGCTCGGCGCATCGATTGTTCCAGTTTTTTTGGATCAAAAGGAACACGATCACCATTCGCTTTGGTGATGAGAACAGTAGCTCTCCCATCTTCATTCATGGCTCAAGTGTAGCGAAAGTTATTATGGTTGCAGATGACCTCTGTCAGGACTGATGTCCTTCTTTTAAGAGGTCATTCACGCTCTTAACTGGGTTGAAAGTCTCGATTGGAACCTCGATGAAGGAGGTTAGCCAATGGGCCATTGCGCCGTTCCACAATCCAGGAAGCTCAAAAGCACGGATGTTCTTTCCTTCATGGGATTTTTGAGAGACGAAAAAGCTTTGTGGATCTACAAAATCTAATAGACGAAACTTTCGCCCTTCATAATTCCTGAGAGAGCAGACAAGGTCTACAGGATTGAAGTGTGTGGAGTTTTTTAGTTTTTCCATTGCTTCCTCGTCGCTTGCATCTACTTGTGATTTCTCAACGATTTGCAACGAAACTATTCCATCTTTTCCGCGAACCCAGAACGGTCCACCACCAGGTTCACCCTCGTTTTTCACCATTCCGCATACGCGAATTGGCCGGTTCAAAAGGGTTTTTATGTCATCAACGGACTCAGGACATTTCAAACCAAACTCTTCCAATAAGAAGGTGTCCATCCCATATGGCATCCTTCCCTCGTCAAGAGCGATTAGATATTGAAAGACTTTGATTCTTAGGTCAAACAATTTTCCACCAAGAATTTTCTTCCAGCGAATGCTGGGTTTCAGTTTTTCCTTCGGAACAACATTGTCGATGTTCTTGATAAACGCAATGTCCGCCACCATTGCATACAAGTTGTGTATGAGGGCTCCATGCCCACCAGGCCTAAGAAGGAGTTCTCCGTTTTCCTGCACTACTTCACCTGTCTCGTCGATGGCAATGGACTGAGTTGCGCTCGATTGTTCGCTGTATTCGAGGATGAAATTCAACTCTCCCTTTGTGCCGTATTTCTCAGCAAGTTTTTGCGCTTCTGCTCTGAACAGTTCCAAATGCTCAGGTGAAACGGTGAAGTGTAAGATCAAATTCTCTTGAAAATCACCAAGAAGTTCAACCATTTCCTCAAAGTGCTCTTCAAGGGCTGTATGCGATCCTTCGGGGCTCCAATGAAATTTGATGAGGGCCTTAGGGAGCTTTTGCAATTGAAGATCATTCAACACATAATCCACTTTGGTATCACCTTCTCCCGATAAAATCTCTTTTGGAATGTCTTCTGAGATGGCCATTTTGTCTAGACCTTCCAGGAAAACACTTTGTGCAGGTTCATCCTTTGCGATGAGGTGTTTGAACATTCTGGTTGCGGCGCCACTTGCAGGAACGAAGCGGATTATTTTCCATTCAGGAGCGGTGGCTTCAAAAAGCTGAATCATCACCTCTTGCTCTCGTTCAGAGAGTGCATGGATTCCGTCCCCAATGCTGGCGGCACGGTCCAATTCAATACCTCTTGCGCCCTTCAGCAGCATGTGCTTTTGTGCGGAGAGATAGTCCTTTGAAATGCCAGCTTTTTGCAGCTGCGCAATTTGCTTTTGATTCAATTCCATTGTAAGGCGGCGAAGATAGAAAGCTTGGTGCACAAAGCCCTCCAAATATTGGATGAAGTCTCTTGAAAACAGGTCTTGCGACCATGCAGTTTAATTTTAATTTTAGCGGATGAAGCAAAGCCTTAGATATTTTTTGTTCATCTTTTCCTTTTTGACCTTGTTGTCATGTGAGAACAGCCAAACCTCTAAACCCATCCCTATGTCGGAAGTTGCTCAAGACCCTCACTCGTTTGCGAATCATCATGAAGTAGCAGTCAAGCACTTGGCTTGGGAAGCTGAGATCGATTTTGAGAAGAACATCATTCGAGCGACGGCCGGTTTGAGTCTCGATCGTAAGCTAAAAAGCGACAAACTGATTTTAGATACGCGTTCGCTTCTCATCGAATCGGTGCGAGATGAGTCGGGGACTGAATTGAATTACTCCTTAAGCGAGGAGAAGAAGTTCTTAGGGCAAGCGCTGGAAATTGATTTGCTTGAATCTACCGATACGGTCTATGTGGAATACAAAACCACGCAGGGTGCGGAAGCTTTACAATGGCTTGAAATACAGCAAACAGCAGACAAAACACATCCATTTCTATTTACTCAAAGTCAGGCTATTTTAGCACGGACTTGGATTCCAATTCAGGATGGCCCTGGAATGCGTTTTACTTATAGTGCTCAAGTAACAGTGCCTCAAGGCATGATGGCACTGATGAGTGCAGAGAATCCAACGGAACTTGCTGAGGATGGCGTTTATCGTTTTAAAATGAAACAAGCCATTCCTGCCTACTTAATGGCTCTGGCTGTAGGGAACATTCAATTTGAGAGCATTGGTGATCGCACTGGGGTTTATGCCGAACCATCGGTCTTGAAAAAGGCAGTATATGAGTTTGGTGAAATGGATGAAATGTTGGTAGCGGCTGAAAAGCTTTACGGTACTTATGCTTGGGAGCGTTATGATTTGATTGTTCTTCCTCCGTCCTTTCCTTTTGGTGGAATGGAAAACCCACGTCTGACTTTTGCAACACCGACAATATTAGCCGGCGATCGTTCTCTTACATCATTGGTTGCGCACGAACTAGCACACAGCTGGTCGGGGAATTTGGTCACCAACGCTACATGGAACGACTTCTGGCTCAATGAGGGCTTTACAGTCTACTTCGAGCGCAGAATTATGGAGGAAGTCTATGGCCGTGAGTATTCTGAAATGCTAGCGCTTCTGGGCTTTCAAGACCTACGTAAAACCATTGCAGAATTCTCTGATAGTCCGAACGATACCAAGCTGAAACTGGATTTGGCGGGGCGCAACCCCGACGATGGCATGAGCGACATTGCTTATGAAAAAGGATATGTCTTTCTGAGGTTTCTTGAAGAAACTGTTGGTCGGAAAAACTTCGATTCTTTCTTAAACGGTTATTTTGAGAAACATGCCTTCAAGGTTATGACCACCGAAGATTTTAAGGATTATTTGAGTGAGAAATTACTTGATCAAGACAGCTCATGGAAAAGTGCCGTCGATGTAGATGAGTGGATGTATGGAGCAGGTTTGCCAGACAATGCTCCTCAAGCGAAATCAGACAAATTCGAAAAAGTGGAAGCTCAACTTGAGCGATGGACTTCAGGAACTCCTGCGGCGGAATTGGGAAATCTAGAGTGGTCAAGCCACGAATGGCTGCATTTTGTAAGGAAGCTTCCTTCTGGTTTAACCGCTGCGCAGCTCGGTGAATTGGATGCTGCTTTTGGATTTACAACAAGTGGAAATTCGGAAGTTCTTGCGGCCTGGTTTCAGCACACCATCCGAAGCAATTACGAACCTGCATGGGAGACCTTGGATAGCTTTCTGACCAATGTTGGAAGAAGAAAATTTCTCACGCCAACCTATCGAGCCATGAAGGAAAGTGGTCAGATACTTTTAGCTCGCGAAATTTATTCAAAGGCTCGTGGAAACTATCATTCGGTCGCTACAAACACCATTG